>ENA-OQJP01000251-OQJP01000251.1-human-gut-metagenome-genome-assembly--contig:-NODE-251-length-18297-cov-4.663897_pt1 | contig 18297 bp, 21 predicted proteins | sample MGYA00242611_ERZ504778 | MGnify/ENA primary metagenome ERZ504778 (study PRJEB26092, sample SAMD00036349) | human gut metagenome | host: Homo sapiens | study: EMG produced TPA metagenomics assembly of...
ATGCGTATGTTATATACCGATTATACCAAAGCAACCAAAATCGGAGTTTTACACCTTATATATACACACATGACCAAATATCTCAATTGTTTACAGCTGCCGATAGCAGCCGTTTGTTTAACAATTGTATGAAAACAGCTATCATTTCCATGCCAGTCATTCTTCGATTACTTTATAGCACAGGAATGCGTGTGTCCGAGGCTTTATATATGCGTAATGAGGATGTGAATCTTGACTCTGGATACATACATCTCCGCAAGACAAAAAACAGATGTGAACGCCTTGTTCCTATTGGTGAATCTATGGTAATTGTGTTAAAACAGTATATAGAATATCGGAATAGAATGCCTATAGAAAAAATTTCTCATCCCAATCATCTGTTTTTTACTAAATTAGACGGGACAAGCTTCAGGGTATGTACTCTTTATGTCTTTTTTCATAAACTGCTAAAAATATGCAATATACCATATATAGGAAATCGACAAGGGCCACGTATCCATGACTTGAGACATACTTTTGCCGTACATTCGCTTGTACAAATGGGACATAACGGTATGGATTTATACACAGGGCTACCAATACTTTCCGCATGTCTTGGGCACCGTTCTCTTTCATCTACTGAAAAATATGTACGACTTACCTGTATGATGTATCCGGAGTTTGAAAAACAGTGTTCTCCTATAAATGCTTTTGTTTATCCAAAAATAACAACAGATTATGACTACCAGGACTGATTTTGCAAAATATCTAACGAGATTTTTATCTGAATATTTGCCACATCAACGAAATGTGAGCAAAAACACAATTGCTTCTTATCGTGATTCTTTCGTACAATTCATCAATTATATGAAAGATATCAATGGAATACCCGTTGAACGACTTCTATTGAAACATCTTACACGGGATAATGTCATCAATTATCTACAATGGCTTCACAATACTAAAAAGAATACTTCAGCAACATGTAATTATAGACTTGCTGCAATCAGGTCATTCTGTTCGTATCTCCAATATATAGTAATAGATAATATGGTAGAATGGCAAAGTATATTGTCGATAAAGGCAAAAAAAACAGAAATAAGCCCTCCTAATTATCTTTCAATGGAGGGAATAAATTATTATTGGCACAGCCTGACACAACTTCATGGAAAGGACGTCGTCATTTTAGCATTATTGTCATTAATGTACGATACTGGTGCAAGAGTACAGGAAATCGCAGATCTCACAGTAGATTGTGTACGTATTGATACAACACCATACACTATACGATTAACAGGGAAAGGACGTAAAACCCGTATAGTCCCCTTGGCAGAAGCACAAGTTGACATTTTGCGTAGTTATATGGAAGAAAACAATTTGAATGATCCCAACATGATGAAAAAGCCTTTATTTTTCAATGGTAGGCATGAAAAATTAACAAGAGAGGGTATTACGTATATTCTGAAAATCTATGCAGACATGGCAAATAAACAGCAACCAGAAATTATTCCAAAGAAAATAAGTTGTCATTCTATTCGACATAGTAAAGCAATGCATCTTTTACAGGCAGGAGTAAATTTAGTATACATACGTGATATTTTAGGGCATGTTTCCATACAGACTACTGATATTTATGCACGTGCCGACTCCAAAGCAAAACGTGAAGCACTTGAAAATGCCTATACCAGATTAACCCCTAATACTATAACAGAAAAAGAGTGGGAACGAAATAAGAACCTATTAGAGTGGTTAAAGGGACTTGGACATTGATAATATTATGTAAAGTGTAAGTGACAAGTTGGTTCATAACAACTTGATTATAAACCAACTTTTACTCGCACTTTACATAACATATTACTTGTCATAATCCGCCTTATGATAAGCTACTCATAATTTTGAAGTCTTGCTTAGGAAGATTCGGTCATATGGTGTTTCTATCATCCTACTCTCTCAAGGCATATCAGAATATAATCAAGGTAATTTTGATTTTTCGCAAGAATGTGAAACTGCATTCCTTTTACCGATAAACGACCTTAATAATACAAAAGCAATAAACAAATTCTTAGGTCTGAGTGAAAAGGATGGATCTCGAACTATGCGAAATCTTGAAAAATTAGATAACGGACAATGTGTATCTAATATTAAAGAATTGCAAAAAGGCGACTTGTTTGAAGTTGTTCAATATTGGAAAGAAAAGAAGTGAATATGGAACATCCTAATTTTTTGGAGATTATAAGAGACCTCTATCTTAAAAGTATAGAGCCATGCAAAGAGCCCAGTTTTGTACTGTATTTATTTTTATGGTAGTAATATTTGGAGGAATTGGAGTCATTTTATCTTTGTGGCAATGCATTAATGGAGAACCTTTAAGATACGTTTCTCAGAACATGATGACTTATGCCGTTGCTTTATCCGTTCCGGCTGCTTTAACTATATTCCTTCATATAATTCCTCACAGTGATTATAAGGTGAGTCACACTATTATAACACTCTCCGTACTCATTTTACAAATTGTTGCAGTTTGTTTCTCTTTTTGGAACGGACATTTTATAATTGCCATTATTTGTACTATAATATCTTGGTGGTATTGGATTCTTGCTAATTCATGTAATGGTTCTTTGGGGGATAAATCATATCATTCACAAATTAAAAATGACTTACAGAATCATGGAGCAAAATGGGACAATGATTAAAGGATTCCTAGTTCAGCAAAATGGTCAAGATTTCTTAATTGGGAAAGCTTCTATTAGAGATATTTTGACCTATACAAGATATACCGAACGTTTAATTATAGGATTTGATGAGGATGAAAAGCCTATTTACAATCCACATATTCAACGTAAGGTAGAAACTGCTAGAGTTAATAAAATTGCGGATTTTCTTATAAATGACTCCGAAGCCATGTTCCCAACAAATATCGTTCTTGGGATACCTATGTCTATGATTTCTTCTCAGTTCTCGCATGATGGTATAGTGGAAATTTCACTAGACGAAAAAGTGACAAATCAAATAAAATTAGCTAAAGATGGTCACAAGGATGCTGATGTCTTCATTACAATTATTGATGGCCAACATCGTGTTCGTGGTATTGAGGTTGCTATAGAGCGATTGCAAGAAGAAGCTGAAACACATAATAATGTTTTGGCTCATGCAAAACTAGAAAATCTGTTAAATATAGAATTGGTCGTTTCATATTTTATAGACAAAAGTTTAGAATATCAAGCTATGATATTTTCCACCATTAATAGGACGCAGAAAAGAGTTTCCCAAGATTTGGTGTATAGCTTGTTTGGACTATCGTCTGAAGATACTCCATATAAGACGGCTTTAGAAGTTACCCTAGCTTTAAATGCCCACCCCAAATCACCATTCTACCATAGAATAAAACTATATGGAGGTGAATATGACAAGAGAATGAGTCCCCCTCTCTCTCAAGCAACAATGATAAAAAGCATTGTAGGACTTATAAGTGAAACATTGCGAGAATCAGAAAATGACAAGTACAAAAAAGACAAGAATTAAAAAAGCAGAAGGGACGAAAATTTTTACCTTTTAGGAAATTCTATGCGAATAATCAGGATTTTTTAATTTCAGACTGTATGTTCTATTTTTTCAATGCAATAAAATCCAAATTCCCGCAGTATTGGTTATATGATGGGCTTGCAAAGCCTCAAAATATTTTGCAATCAACAGTAGGGTATGAAGCCTTGCTATCTTTCCTTGTTGAAATTTTAAAACGAGAATCACTTCTGTTTTTTGATCGGAATACGTTTAATAGTTACATCAATAAACTAGAAAACATAGATTTTGGTGACGTTACCATATTTCCAATGACAACAAAAGGGAAAAAGATTGCATACCTTACAATGAGCCTTGCCGTTTTTCCACCGTCAGAATCATCTGATAATAGGGAAATGGAACTTTTTAAGACAATGAACGAAATCTAATTTAGATATAATATTTATAATTTTATGAAATTTCGCTAGTTTTGTTGCAGGAAGACATGAAGGGTATAAAGTGATGTCGGTGCTTGTAATTTAATGAATTAAGTATTTATTGTAAATGACAAGACGAATCGTATCACAACACGTTGATTGTATAGCTCATTACATAATTTGAATAACAAGAAAGTATATGAAAACATTTAAAATCATTGGTGTACGACCATTGAAAGGATGTAATAAACATGTAATAAAGAACTTAAAGTCTGATACTTTTTATACATTTTATAATAATTATGAATTTAAAGATGAGAAAGTGATAAAAAGTGAACAGCAAGTTCCGGATAATTTATATGCATCCAATATTAGTCTGCATGCTATTGTCGGAATGAACGGTAGTGGAAAAAGTACAATCGTAGAATTAATTATCCGGATTATAAATAATTTGTCTTTTTATATATTAGGGGAACAATCCGGAACATACGCTGCTGAGCCGTTGGTTCCCGTAAGACGCTTGAATGCTGAATTGTATTATGAAAAGGACAATGTCATTTATAAAATTACAATTTCTAACGATAGCTTTTCATGGACAGATGAACGTGGCAATATAATGGGAAAAAATAGTGAGGATTTGCAATCTCTATTTTATACGATTGTCATCAATTACTCACATTATGCCTATAACTCACTGGAATATCAGTCTGAAATCATGGGTAGATATAAGAAAAAGTTTTGGATAGAAGCCCTTTTCCATAAAAATGACGGTTACAGAACGCCTATTGTTTTGAATCCTTTCAGAGAACGGGGCAATATTGATATCAATGTAGAAACAGAACTGGCAGAACAACGTTCCATAGCCTTTTTTTCTTATTTTAAACTTTACCACTCTATTCGTTTTCATCCTGATTATGACATTAAATCTTTTGCAATCAAATTGGATAAAGATGGTGTATCGCAAAAAATCAAACATGCGATGAAAGATTATTATCCCTATTTGGCTAAAATAAAGGATATGAGTTGGGAGGATATGGAAAAATCAATCAAGGAGGCTTGGGTAAAAAGATTTTCGTTTCTTAAGAAAAACAATGAATATTCAGAATATTGCTATCAATACCTTGTCTATAAAACAATGTCCATCCTTGTTAAATACTCCTTCTTCCAAGTCTATTTTAAGGACAACTCTAAAAAAGAAAACCCATTTGATGAAGTTGTGATTATGTTAATAAAGGATGAAAGTCATATAACATTGAAGATTCATCAGATTCTTTATTATTTGGATGACCCTTATTATCATGAAGGGAGATATTATTGGAGCGATTTGGAACCTTTCTTAAAGAAAAGGTCGGATTCATCTGTTCAGATAGATAAAATTATGTATTTGTTACCTCCGCCAATCTTCAAGACCAGTTTTTATTTATCTTATAGAACGGATAAAGGACAACTTGGAGTTGTTAATATAACTGATTTGAGTTCGGGAGAAAGACAATTGGTTTACTCAATGAGTTCGATATTGTATCATGTACATAATATATATACCATAAGAAATGCTGAAAATCGAAAGCCATATAATTGTGTACAGATAATTTTGGAAGAAATAGAACAGTATTATCATCCTGAATATCAGCGCGTTTTAATAGCTACTTTAATTGAGTATTTGAACAAACTTAATATTGATAAGAATTTTAGGATAGACATATTGTTAGTTACTCATTCTCCATTTGTACTTAGTGATATTCCAATGGAAAATATCCTTTTTTTAGAACAAGGAAAGCCTGTCACATCAAAAGTAAAAAAGGAACTGAAAGAATCTTTTGGCGCTAATATGTATGACCTCCTTCGTTTCAGTTTTTTCCTAAAGGAGAGTGCTATTGGAAAAGTGTCCTATGAGGTTATTAATAGTTTAATGGATAAGATAATGAACGATGCCTCTTTTGATGTGTCCGTTTGCTACGAACAAACTCAAATTAATCATAGGAATCTTAATAAATACGTCAAATTGGTTGGTGATACCTTTCTTAAAAATATTCTTGATAAAAAATTGGGAAATAATGTATCAACTGAAAATAACTAAAATACAGAAAGATTTAACGACGTTGCAGCATTTCAATAATGTAAAAGGACGTTTATTGATTGATATTCATCATTTTCTTTCGGGTAATTATAGAACACTAAGGAAAGAGACAATATCTATTCATGGAGATAAGCCTAGTGAGGATTTGCTGAGGTACTTATCTGTTGAGAAAAACTTGAAGGAACTTATAGTGTCCCATCCGGATAAGTTAAGAGATATAATTTCCAAGCTACATTCAGATGCATTTGATCCTAAGAAGAATTTAAATCGTATTCTTTATCATATTTTCATTATTTTTGGATATGAAGATAAGAGGTTTAATAAGGATGTTTTTTACCGACAAAGCCAAGTGGGAACCTGTCCTTATTGCAATATGGCAGATATCCATTATATTCCTGCAACAGCGTTGTCTCAGCCAGAAAAAGGAGTATTGGATCATTTTTATCCCAAAGAAATTTACCCAATATTGGGATTATCTTTTTACAATTTGATACCAAGCTGTCCTTCTTGCAACGATGTTCAGCATAAGAGTAATAAAGATGTTACATCAAATAAAGGGGATGCAAGCTTAACCTCAATGCGTATAATCAATCCATACGAGTATCAAGATAGGAATTTTTTCTTTGATTACAACTTGAAGTCCCACTGGGAAAATGCGGAAAACAGCGATGTGGATATATTAACAGCTGGAGATAAAGAAGTTGGTTATAATGCGTTGTTAAACCTGAATGGTCGATATAATACAATACAGAATCGGGAGACTGTAATTTCCATAATTCGAAAATTAAACAGGTATCCTGACACTTATTTTGATTATTTGAATATGTTACCCATACCAGCCTGTTTAATAAAAAAAGAATTTGATGATTGGGGATTTCATTTGAGAAGAGATGAGATTTATAAATATCCTTTCAATAAATTCAAATTGGATATATTGGAAAAAGCGAGGACTGATATGTAACTATGTCCTTTTACATTATCTTTATTATAATAACTGATAACTAAGGGGGGAGCGAAACTTCTCTTTAATCGAAATCGCCCCCGCTACAACTATCTGTGGCGAGGGTGATTTCCTATTTATGAGGCTTTCGACACATCCTCATATTGGATAGAGATTAAGTCAGACAGAAAAAATATTCATTTTTCAAAGAATGGTTTTCCTGTCTTTTGCTTGGTTCTATGTTTTTTGATATTAGAACCGGGCTACTTCATAGAATTTAAAGAAATAGTAGAACGCAACCTTGTGCCATTTGGTTAATTCTTTATCTCCAGCAAACAAGGAAGACAGGGTACACTTGTCAATACCTGTGTAATTGCTTAGGTGTTTGCTACGCAATCCCAGACGTTCCATTTTGGACTTGATACTTTCAATGGTTAAATTATCAATGTCCTTTCTGTCAAAATTGACAGCGGAAACAGTCAGTTTCCAGTCATCGGGAATCTCACCCTTGAACATTTCACGGGCACGTTCCATCAGCTCCTTTTTGGAAAGAAGGATGTTGTTCACCATGTCTTTTTGCTCTATACGAACAATCAGACGATTATCACTATATGATACAATCTCAACAACAATATGCGCCATACGGCGGTATTGTTTGGCAAATTCTGCCAGCCGCTTTTTACTCTCGTCGGAGAGAGGAAGTAATTCTAAATTTTTCATACATTTGTCATTTTACGATTGATAATCGGATATTATTATTTTTTGGTGTCGTTAAAGGAAGGGCCGAAGCCCTTCCACTCACAATTTGACAAGCCTTAAATGCGTCAGGTCGAAAATGGCGAGTTGTTTATTTTCACGTCCGAAACGAATGGCCTCGTCCATGTTCGTGAAAATACGGATACTGTCAAAATAGAACTGTCCGTTCTCTTCGTTCAGCCATCCGCCAACTTTCTTCTCGTGCACTAATGCATGTTTAAGAACTCTTTTCAATCCCTCCTCACCGAAACTGTCCTGAGTTTCGAGATAAGCGACAGAAATACCTTTTGTGACCTTTTTTAAGGTTGTAAGGTCAACCGTGAATCCATCTGGATTCTTTCCTGCTATCTCAAGGATAGCGTCAAACAGTTGTTCCATAAATTGGAGAACTTTAGCGGTGCCACCCGCGTTTGTTATGGCACGGCAAATCTACTAAAAAGTTTGTTACTAACAAACTTTTTAGTAGATTTATAGTAGCTAGTACACGGCTTTTTCCGATAAAAATGTGCAGAAATCTCAAATGGCATGACTAATAGCCCATTGGCAGTTATTTGTTCCTTCATCCGAAACAACACAGATATTGAAATCAGATGTCGGTAACAATGTAACTATCATACAATCAGATATTTGAATAGTTATATCAAAGTTAAATGAAAGAGCTGGGTAGCTAGTAGATACTACCAAATGACCTTTCTGTTAATTTGCATATTAAATATCAGGATATTATATTTGTTTTATACGTATTTTATCCTTGGGTAATTTGGGCTCTAATTTTATCTACATTATCAATAGTAATATGTTGGTTCACATAAATATACACTCACGTGAATATGAATAAGTAGAAAGCACTTTTGTCTTCCAAGCATCCGCGTAGAAAAATGGGGTCAAGTCAAAAAGTATGTGGGTATAATATTTGAGAAACATTTAAAGTTTGCAATGCTAAAAACATACATCCTTCCAAAGTATTATAAATCAAGTACATCAGACGAACACCTGATTGGACGTCAGCATTGTAACTCAGAGGTCATGCTTATCACCCACAGGGTTTTCAGATTAACCCGAAAAATGGATTTGGAGGGATAAGCAACAGGAGGGCTGCGTACTGTGTGATAAAGTTGTGTGGTTGGTCATTTTCAGAGGTAATGTAGCCTGTCGGTTCTATTGCCACATGTTATCTGACGACTTTTGATGACATCTGACGACTTTGTTTTTCTCATTCCAGGTATTAATATGTTCTTTGTCTTGTGTGGTAACAGTGAGTCGGTTCATGAAAAATGTCATGCTATGAACATACAGGAAGCAAAGAAAATCAGGCTTGTTGATTTTTTAGGAGGACTGGGGCATCACCCGGTCATACAACGCGGGAACAGTGTGTGGTACAAGTCTCCTTTCCGGATGGAAAAGGAGGCTTCCTTCAAGATTGATCTCCGGAAAGAATTGTGGTATGACTTCGGGCTGGGGAAGGGCGGGGATATTATTACCCTGGCTAAGGAGATTTACCAGACAAATGATATAAGTCTTGTGCTACGGTATATTGAAGATAAAAAGGCGGTTTTGAAACCGGTTACAATCTCCTGCCCTGTGGAAGAGGCGGCACCCGCCTTTCAGGAGTTGAAAATCAGGCCGCTTGCCAACCGTATATTGCTTGCTTATCTGAAAGAACGGTGTATTGATGTGGAAACGGCGAGGAAAATATGCCGGGAGACTTCCTTCAAGCGGAACGGAAAAAATTATTTTGCCATTGCCTTTCCCAATATTTCCGGTGGATATGAGGTGCGGAACAGATTTTTTAAGGCTTGTATCTCTCCCAAGGATATTACTTGCGTCACGAATGGACAGGAAATGGGCAGGTGTTATGTGTTCGAGGGATTTATGGACTATCTGTCTTTTGAGCCGGCCTTTCCTCTTTTGGCCGAAGGGGGATTGCTTGGTGCTGAACTCCGTCAGCAACTTGCCGAAGGCTTTTTCCTTTCTTTCACGATATGATGACATTTACAGTTGTCTGGATAATGATACTGCCGGAAATAATACGGTGATGGCGATGAAAGAAAAATATGGCAGCCGTGTACATGACCTTTCACAGGAATATGCCGGTTATAAGGATTTGAATGAATATTTGTGCCGTAAAGCGACGAAACGTATGATTGTTGGAAGGATTATGTGAAGGGAGAATTGAATGTCATTTTTGAATATAAAAACTACAAAATCATTTTCATTCTTGATTATTTTCGTTATTTTTGTACCGATTATCAATTAAATATATGTTTATATGAACGAATTGTTGACTCAAATACAAGATGTATATGCCGCATTTTCTACAGATGCTGTGCTTCAGATTGAAAAGAATAACAAGGCCGCAGGTACTCGTGCCCGCAAAGCTTCGTTGGAAATTGGAAAAATTGATGAAGGAGTTCCGCAAGCTCTCTCTGGAAGAGTCCAAAAAATAATTTCTTCTTTTCTGATTATCTTTACTTGCAGTTGCGGGATTTCGGTTTGTGATAAGTCGCTTGCCGCCATCTCTTGATATTTTTTTGACAGTACAACCAAAACGGATATCTCCAATAGGCTTGGATTATAGTCGGTTGCGGTCCGTAATGGTTGTATTGTCCTGCAAATATGGGTTAGGGATGTTCCCTGTCTTGTTCGTTTCCCGCCCACAATGTCTGGTAGTCTTGGCAAATCCTTTCGTAATCTTCCGGCTTCAAGTGCGGGAAATTAGTGGCATACATATATTGAAGGTCTTCTGGTGTCAGTGCTGGATCTTGTCTTAGGATGTCATGGATTTCATCCTCGCACTCATAACGGTCGTTGAATATGCCCGTATGCGGATAGACAGCGGTACAATCCTCAATGATATGCTCTACAAATAACAGGCCTTTCATCAGGTCTTTCTTGACCGTTATCTCGTGGTCTGAATGGGCGTTGTAATAACCGCAACTCAAGTTGACACAGCTGACGCCCATCCCGTTTCCTTTCAGGACCATTACGTCGGTCAACAACCCGTTGTTCTCCTTATAACCCCATTCTTCCGGTTTTACCGCTTCTATGAATTCATCCGAACAAAGTTCCGAGAAACCGATGCTTGTAATCAGGTCGGAATTGCCTTTCCGGTCGGGCTGGATGACAAACCGTACGTCGTTGAAAAAAGGCATGTCTGCGTTGGAACTGCCCGCGCATCCGGTTTCCTCTTCCCTGAAGAAAGCTATTTTAATGGTATCGTATTTTTCAGGCATTCCAGACAGATGAATATTCCGTTCTTGTCATCCGCCCCCGGATTCTCAAACCGTCTTTTGCCCGGGGAATAGCCGAAAATGATGTCCTTTGTTTCTATCGCCTTGAAATCCTTGGAGTGGTGGCAGTGTGCCACCTGGTCGATATGGCTGACCAGGCAGGGATAGTTTTCCCCCGTTCCTTTTATCACATAAAGATTTCCGTATCGGTCCTGTGAAACGGATATGTCACCGGGAAGTGTTCCGATATAAGAACGGAGGAAACGTATCATATTCTGTTCCTTTCCGCTCGGGCTGTGAATGCTATACAGCTTCTTTAGCAATTGTGTATTCATGCTCTTTTTGCTTAAGTTTGTAACCATAGGGAAGGCCGGTGCCGGGATTGAGCGTATCAAACGCCTCTTTGTCAAATATCCATGCCTTTCCGTCCTTTACCAATTTGTCCAATGCCCCAGCGGTGATGCTTGTATCCTTATACTTGTTTTCCGCATCCGTCCATACCTGAATCCGGGTGATGTCGTCCTCCTTTTCAAACCACTCATCGTCGTATTCGGAATAATACCAGTTCTTCCGCTTGAATTCCTTCTCCGCTTTTTCCATGCACTTGCCACAACAGTACTCCTCGCCGGTCAGGTGCGATTGCAGGGCATCCCTGTGCAATATCCATTTTTGGCATTCATCACAAGTTGTACAGTCATCATCATGGTGGTATGCGTATATTGATTCTATCCATACAAAATCGTTCAGGTTGTCCGTATCCACATAGATTTGCGCACCGTTCCTGTAGCACAGCCGGGTTTCTTCACAATAATATCCATGATAGTCATCCCATTCATCCCCGTCCTCATCCCCATTGAGGTTGATGTCTGTGGTGTCAAGGTCGTGAGAATATTCTTCCGGTTCATAATTATAGGCTTTTTTTTTACTATGATTATACCATTTGAAGGAATCCTGGTAAGAGAGTGTGTCGCGTATATCCAATCGGCAATCGATTTCAAACTTCTTATTTTTAAGGGAGTTTCCGGAAATGTCCACAAAAGCATCCGCATCACTGCATGATGCGCCGATAACTTTATATCCGTCTATGTATTCTCCATGAATCAGCTTGTCAATCAGTAGCCTTTTCAGCGTGTCGTCCTTATTGGAGGCGTATTGCCTTTCCAACAACCTCCATTTTTTACCGTGCTGGTCTGTCACGTCTGTAAACAGGATTGCCCTTGCTACGATATAATCATGTTCGTCTGTGATATAGGCGGCCTTGGCATTCACTGAATAGGCATAAAACTCATCCCTGTTCCTGCCCGTCATACAGGAACCGAAATCACCCTTGCATTTCCAATAGTCATATATCTTGTCAAACCGGTTGTCCACATGCAGTTTCAGACCGGAACCATGCCCGTAGGCATAGGTGTACCATTGTCGGGTGAAGACATCTCCGGAAAGCCAGTTCAGGATTCCCGGGGAAAGCAGCTTCCCAATCTCCGTTTCAAGGATAAGCGTCCTCATGAATTTTCCGGATTTCATTTTGAAGGTCCGGTTCCGTTCGACATTGATATAACAGACTGAAGACTTGTCCATATCTTCGCAAATCCCTTTGGATTCATTTGTCCTGTACAATCCGGAGTGATAGGTTTCCCCTATCAGTTCCACCTTGTTTGTAAGCTTCCCGTCATTCCTTCCAGACTCTTTGACAGCCTCGGTAACTTTTTTCTGCAAGTCTGCCATATCGGATATGTGCAACAGGCTGTAATCGTTGTGTTTCAAACAATACCGGAGCAACAGGGGATTCTTTAAATGTCCGAGCAATATTTTGTTCTTTCTGGATATCACTCCGTTTTCCCTTGTTGTAAGTCCGAACCGTTTTTTGAAATCTTCGTAGTTTTTAATTTGGTAGTATAACATATTTTCCAGTTTTGATATTGTCCATTGTCCATGAATAAAAAAGAGATATCCCTCCCGGGACATCTCTTTGGGGTGTTTCAAACCGTATATTCCCTCACGTTGGAGTAAGGGGCTGTATTTCCTGTTCAGGCAGGCATATACATTCGGACCGTTTTTTCATCCAGCCTAAGCAGTTCCTTTTCGGGCGGGAAACAGTCTATTTCTTCCATCAACTCAAATCCTTCCGGTGAGTTCGGGTGATTCCGTATGGCATACTCCAGTTCGTCAGAGGCAATTTTCATTCTGTCAGTTTCGATGAACGGGGACTTTATTCCGAAAAAGTGGAGATATTCAATCCGGCTGTTGTCCGCCACTTCCGTTTTGTAATTTTTCATTTCTTTCGTTTGAACCATAATCTTTCTTTTTTGATTAAACATGACCGGCTTGGCAAAAGCCAGTATTTCCATTTCTTATATGCCCCGGTTTGCTTTTTGCCGTGATTGTGCAAGGCAAAAGGCGACCTTTGCAGGTAAGAATTGAAATACGATATGAATGGCGGTCTGCCATGGAGAAAAGAAGCCGTCCGGTAGGCAGAGGCGGTACAGGATTCAGTCGAACGCTTCCATCCGATTGCTTTCCAGCAATGCCAGGACATCTTTCTCCTTGTACAATAATTTGCCTCCTATCTTGTAATAGGGTATTTTTCCGTTCAGGCGGTAGTCTGCCAGTGTCCTTCGTGTCAGTTTCAGTTTTCCGGCAAGCTCGCTGTCCGTCATGTAACGGTCGCCGTTCAGTAGCGGACGGAACTTTTCCGCCTGTATGTCCAGAAGGCGGGACAATGTGTCAATGTTCCGGAAAAACTGCCTGATTTCCGGACTTTCCTTGGTCAATAGGGATTGTGCCATTGTATCTTGCCAATTAAAGGATTACCTGACGAATCGTATTTTCCATAAAGCGGATGATGTCCTGACGCCTGTAATATACTTTACGGTCTATATGGCTGTAAGGGACTGCCCTGCGTCTTCGGAGCTGTAACAGTTTTCCGGGGGAGACTCCCATCAGCATACATGCTTCCTGGTTGTCTATCCAGTCATCCATACTCCGGGAATTTTCCCCGCATATTTCCCGCACTTTTTTTGCAAGGGCTTCCAAGGCCCTGTTCATTTCCAAGAATGTCTGCGCTTCAATGGTTACGATTTCCATACGTTTCTCTTTTTTGTCCGGTACGAAAATAGGGATGGAATCCCTTTCCTCCAAAAAGGTGTCTGTAAATGTCATCAGACGGCATCAGATGGCAAGGGGAACGGGAATGTGAAATATTTGAATATCCCCCAAGAAAGTAGCAGACAAAAATCGGACAGGATTTTGGTTCCTGTTTAAATTTTCTTCAAAAGGGAATGACTTGCAGGCCTTTTCCGATAAAAACAACTATATTTATCCACCATCAGGATTTTAACCTTTGGAACATTTATATTATGGAATTGATTGTGAATTTGTCGGTGATATTATTTTTTATCGGGCTTTGGATGTATGCCCGGTATTGGAGAAGAATGTGCGGGAAGGCGTTCTGCCAATATGCGGCCGCCTGCTGCGGGAGAGAGGAAAGAGAAAAGCTGATGCGGTATGCCATAATAGCGGGCAACCGTCATGCACCCTTGCTGTATGCGTTGACTTATCCCGAACGGTTTGACAAGGCCCGGCCGTTACGATTGTTTGAATTCAGGGGAATCCGTTGTGTGTTTGCCGGATATTATTTTCCTCAGCGTTATGAAAACTGGCTTTGTGACGACCAGTCCGAATTTGTCCGGAAGGTGTATGATTTCAAGGAAGGGAAAGACCCATGCCGGAATTGTTTCTCGCAGGCGTTCCGGGTTCTTTCCGTTACCGGAGATGTGACCGCTGTGTTTATGCCATGCAGTACTTCCCGGCGCTACCATCGACGTTTTTCCGGTATAGCCGCTTTTCTGGAGTCCGGGGGCTATGCCCGGTCGGGGCTGGATTTGATATGTATCACGGAAGACAGGGAGAGCAAACATACTTCCGGAAGACGTTCCGGAGTGGATACGGCCAATTATATGATGGCGAGGGGGCTGCGGGGAAAACGGGTCGTAATCGTGGATGACCTGCTGACCAGCGGTGACAGCCTGCTGGAGTATGCCCATAACCTGGAAAGGGTCGGCGCCATAGTGACAGGTGCTGTCTTTTTGGCCCGTACGTTCCGGATGCCCCCACCGGCAACAGTCAGACGGGTTGTTTGGAAACATCATTTATCGGCGCTGTTGACAGGAAAGTAAGACGGCGGAGATTGTACGCGACTTGTAAAGTTTACAATACACCCTTTACAACTTTACACTTTGTTTTTTACAATAAGACGCGGAATAAAATTTGTATTCTTTTCTAATTGTTTTATAATCAGGATATTCGTTTGAGACTTTTTGTGAAGCGCCGGCTGACGGCACGTTTTTTTCACTATGAATGGCATATACTCTTACAGTGCGCACAAGAAAGGGTATTCCAGTAATAACCTTTAAAATACAGGAGAGACATGCCATGATGTATATAGACAATGAAGTGCTTGAGAAAATGATAATGACCATAGTGGAAGGGTTTGACCGGATGGAAAAGAAACTGGACAGTATGATGCGTGTGAAGGACTGCATGGATGGTGACAAGCTGCTGGACAACTATGACCTGGCCAGACTGCTCGGGGTGTCGTTGCGGACAGTGGCCCGCTACCGGGAGAAAGGGCTGATCCGGTATTATCAGACGGATGAGAACGGGAAGAACTTTTATCGCAGTTCGGATGTACAGGAGTTCCTGCAACAGCGCGGAAAGAAAAAATAGAATATGTTTTATTTCACTATGAGGAAGTTATGTTAACTTTGTACCTGAAATACATGTTATGAAGACAGATATGAAATATGCGGTGGCGGTCCTGGTGGACGGTGACAACGCATCCTTCGAGAATTTGGAGGATGTGATGGGGTTTGTCTCCCGCCACGGAAATGCCATTATCAGACGGATATATGGCGACTGGACGCGGAAACCGCTTTCCGGCTGGAAGGATGCCGCCGGAGAACACGGTTTCCGGCTGGTACAGGCCTCTTCCTTTACCTCCGGGAAGAACACCACGGACATTGCCCTGGTCATAGACGCGATGGATATTCTGCGTGACGGACTTGTCGGCTGTTTCTGTCTGGTTGCCAGCGACGGTGATTATACCCTGCTTGCCCAGCGGATACGGGAAGCCGGCCTGCCGGTGTTGGGATACGGTGAAAGCAAGACCCCGGCACCGCTGGTACGCACCTGTACTGAATTTTTGTATGCGGACCGTATGGAAGGGAAGCCGGTGGAGAATACGCCCGGGTTCTTTCTCCGGCGGGACATGGAATATTTTGACAGGGCTTTCGAGGAGGCTGCCGACGGTAAGACGGAAGTTCCTCTCTCACTGATCGGAACCGCCCTGAAGAGGATGATACCCAAGTTCAAGATAAAAAGATACGGTTGCAAGACTTTGGGAAAACTGTATGAGAAACTGGAGCGTTATGAGCTGGTCCGGACGGAAAAAGGAGTGGCGGGGGCCGTACGGTTGAAACGCTGAACGTTTTTATAAAGAGTGACCAAAACTCCAGTTTAGCCCGGATGAGTTTTTGATTTGAAACTTGAACATCCTTAAAGGCAAAAAGAAGAGCCGTATCATTGCTTAAAACAGGGCTTGATACGGCTCTTTTCAGGGCTTGCAGTTACAATCTGTAGCTTTTCAAAGAGTCTTTTTAATTTTGACACCCTCTGGATTTTTCAATTCGGTCATTATGACACTCTCTTTTCCGTGTTATACCGGGATGGGATTCACCCGCAACGTGTCAAGGTTGAGATAAGCCCCCCGATAAAAGGTCCTTCCCTCCCTGAACATGCGCCAGAGGATGTCACAGCCGGTTTGTGCCAGCATGGAGTTGATGAAGAGGTCCTGCTTCTGCAATGCTTCCGCCAGCGAACAACTCGGTCCGGAATCCTTCTCCTCAATGGTGGAATAACTGGTCTCCTCGGTAATCACATTCATTCTGGGTATGGTGTGGTACTCGGTGGAGGCGGGCTGATGTATCTTGTTCCGGATATTGCCTATCAGAACCTGCCCGGTTGTCTGGGCGTTGCCGAAATCCATCCAGTAAATCGGTGTCTTTTCGTCATTGTGCGTATTCTTCCTGTGGTGCTTCAGGAATCTCCACAAGTCAAGCCGGGAACGGATGTTGTCCGTACAGGTAATGATTATGTTCGTCAACCCGGGGGTATCCTTGTCACTTTTCTGCCTTGACGGAAAACTCCTGCCTTTCGCTTCCCATGCGTAACCGAAGAAGCGGTTGATACGGGTGACAAGCGCCACCGCCTTGTTCAGTCCGAGTTCCGTCTCGCTGAACAGCTGGCGGCCGATGTTTGCTTCCGTGACAGTGTCGGGGTCGAAAGCCGTCAGGTGCAGCCCCGGATGTCCCAGAGCCTGTAATGCCACGCTCATGCGTGCTAGGTTGGTTATTACCTGCGAGCCGGTTCCACCCGCCCCGGCTACCAGGACGGTTACGGGGTGATAGGGACTGAGCAGGTACTTGTCTGTGAAATGGATCTTTCTCATGGCAGGATGTCTTTCAATCGTTTGTTGATCGGTTGGAGTTCGTCGTTGTCGAACGGCTGTTCACGCATCCGCTCAGTAACCAGGACCAGATTGTTTCTCGTCGGGTTCTTCCCTCCTCCAAGATGGGAAAATTCACTGAGCCAGAAACGTTTCTCCCAATATTCCAACAGGGTGTGAAAATCCAGGCTCTCCGGTTTCTCCTGTGTGGAGTTTCCCAGGCATACGCTTCCACCGGTCACGTTGAAAAAAGGGGCCAGATAGAGCGGTGTCCTCCCGTCCGGTTTTTCCCCTTGTAGGCGAAGATGTCCATCCTTTCATTTTTAATGATATAAATGACTCCCGGCACGTGGAACATTCCATCCCCGATGTTCAGGTCGTTCTTGAAAAACATCCGCCGTTTTCCCGGCGGATTATACCACACATAGCTTTCATGCCCCCTGCGGGTATCGCACCACAGCATGTTGGGTGGCAGCCACCCGTGCGGGATACGCCGGTTCCCGTCCGAATAGGATTCCACCAGGGAGTCCATGAATTCATATGTAACCGGAATGCCGGCTTCCATTCTTCCCTTTTTGTTGATAGGGCGTAGTTCCAGGTAGTGACTTCCGCTTGCGTAGTGACCTTCCTGGTACTCATAGGCGATCAGCGCCGCTTTGGGCACCATTATCTCTTGCAGTTGCTTGGTAAGTTCGTTCATATCCTGTATTTTTTTTGTTTCGTTTCTTGATTTATAGGGAAACGGGCACTTTAAAATGCCTGTTTATGCATTGCGTGAACCGTTCATCCATCCGGACAGTCTCTCCGGATAGTCGTCCATCCGGAACAGTCTGTCCGTCTCAGGTGTCAGGTACATGCTTGTGACCGGGGTGATGGCA
>ENA-OQJP01000254-OQJP01000254.1-human-gut-metagenome-genome-assembly--contig:-NODE-254-length-18159-cov-7.807287_pt1 | contig 18159 bp, 19 predicted proteins | sample MGYA00242611_ERZ504778 | MGnify/ENA primary metagenome ERZ504778 (study PRJEB26092, sample SAMD00036349) | human gut metagenome | host: Homo sapiens | study: EMG produced TPA metagenomics assembly of...
TAATTGTTAGCACCTTTATTGTATCGGATTTTATTCAATATGTCTTTTTTTGTGCAAAAAAAGTAGGCGCCAAGAGGACACGCAACTAGCGTTTCTCTTTAGCGCCCCAAAATAAATTATAGAACCTATTTAATTATCGCCGTAAATGTTTCACGTGAAACATTAATGCTCGAATTATAAAACTAATGCGGGAGGAATAAAATTAATATTAGAATTTTAAAATTTGAAGATGAGTTGGATTGTTTCACGTGAAACAAATAGCCACGCAATTAAAGGTGCGTATTGTTTTGAATTTAATGTAACATCTCTTTATAAGCAAAGAAAAATTCAATTGTTTCACGTGAAACAATTTTTAAAAAATGATTAAATTGTCCTATTTTACAAGTTTTTATTCGGGGAGTATGGTATAATATTTTTGTGTATTTGTATTAAGAAAATGAGGTGAGCCTGTGGGAAAAATAATAGCCATAACAAATCAAAAAGGTGGAGTCGGCAAGACGACCACATCGGTTAATTTAAGTGCTTGTATTGCGAAATTAGGCAAAAAAGTGCTGCTTATTGATATGGATCCACAGGGAAATGCCTCAAGCGGACTTGGCATTGATAAAGATAATTTAGAGCTTTGTATTTATGATGTTTTAATCAATGGCATGACGATGAATGATGTTATCGTGCCAACAGCTCTTAAGAAATTGAAGATTGCACCTGCATCCATAGATTTGGCCGGAGCCGGTGTTGAATTGGTAAACTTACCAAAGCGCGAGCATATTTTGAAAAAGGCGTTAAAAGAAGTAAAAGATGACTATGATTTTATTTTCATCGATTGCCCGCCATCACTCGATTTGCTCACCCTCAATGCGATGACTGCCGCTGATGGTGTATTGATTCCGATTCAAAGTGAATTCTATGCACTGGAGGGAGTTAGCCAGTTGATTAATACCGTTAACTTGGTTAAAAAATCCTTGAATGAAAAACTTGAAGTTGAAGGTGTATTGTTAACCATGTTTGACGGTCGTACTAATTTATCGATTCAAGTGGCGGATGAAGTTAAAAAATTCTTCACTACTAAAGTGTATAAAACTATCATTCCTCGGAATGTGCGTTTAAGTGAGGCGCCCAGCTATGGCGAACCGATCATTATTTATGATCCGAAATCCAAGGGGGCCGAAGTGTATATGAAATTAGCCAAGGAGGTCATCAAAAATGCCTAGAGACAGTAAGAAAAAAGGTGGTCTCGGCAGAGGTGTGCTTTCCTTGCTGCCGCAAGATGAGCAGAGAACTGCATCCGCGGCCACAGCCAATATTGATGAAGCCGCTAAAACGGGAATTGTTGAATTACCGTTAACGGAAATCGAGCCTAATCCAAATCAGCCACGTCGTAATTTTTTAGAAGATGAAATGGCAACATTGGTGGAATCGATTCGTCAGTATGGTGTGATTCAACCTATCGTAGTTTGTAAAATGGATGATAAATATCAAATAGTGGCGGGCGAACGTCGTTGGCGCGCTGCCCAGTTGGCGGAACTTACGACCATACCGGTAGTCATTAAAGACTACAGTATGGAACAGATTACGGAAATCGCCTTAGTGGAAAATTTACAGCGTCAAGATTTGGACCCTGTAGAAGAGGCATATGCGTATAAGCGCCTTATGGATACGTTTAAAAAGACGCAAGAGGCCATTGCCACTCGCTTGGGACGCAGTCGTTCTCATGTGGCCAATATGGTGCGCCTACTGCAGCTGCCGGATTTTATTCTTACAGAATTATCCCTTGGCGATATTTCTATTGGTCAAGCCAGACCACTATTGAGTTTAAAAATAAAGAATTACAAAAAGAAGCATTAAAGCTTATTAAAGAAAAAGAATTAACGGCCCGCCAGGTGGAAACACTGGTTAAGCAAATGCTTGACGGTACCTATGGTAAACAGGGCAAAGCAAGAACGAAAGCTCAGCAAACAGCTGAGTTACGGGCTATTATGGACCGCTTAAAAGTGAGTCTCGGCATGCCCGTAGATATTAAAGTTAAAGCAGGTAATAAGGTACAAGGGAAAATGGAGATAGCCTTCCGTAGTGAAGAGGAGTTAAACTATCTCATAGATTATATAGAGGCCCAAGGTATGGGTGAAGTTGAGGGAGCTTCTCCTGCACAGACTGAAGTTGACGCTGATGAATCGGCTTCCATTTCATTTCACGTTTAACCGCTAACCTATTTTCATACGGTTGGAGCGGTTTACGTTATATTAAAGGTAGGTAAGTAAGAAGCTATGACAAGTATGGAACAAACACCAAAAGCAAATCGTGTACATATCGGTTTTTTCGGCCGCTGTAATGCAGGTAAATCTACCTTGATTAATATGTTGACTGGACAGCCAATTGCATTGGTTTCGGAAGTAGCCGGTACAACTACGGATCCGGTGAGCAAAGCCATGGAAATTTTGCCATTAGGTCCGGTTGTTATTACCGATACAGCCGGCGTTGACGATACGTCGGAGTTGGGACCGCTGCGTATTAATAAGACAAAAGAATTATTGCCGCGCATGAACTTGGCCGTGTATGTTTTGAAAACCGATGCGGCACTAACAGCAGCGGATATGGAATGGCTTGGTTTGTTGCAACGTCAAAATGTAAATACTTTACTTGTTTTAAATGAAGTGGCCGGTATTACCGCTGATTCTTACATGGCACAAGCCGGTGCTGTATTGGGTGATTTGAACTTGGCCTATATAGGCGCTGACTTATTGAAAAATGATAAACAGAGAGTTATTTTAGAAAAATTAGGTTCTATGAAACCAAAAGACGGTGAAGATGAGCAATCTTTATTGGCCGGTTTGGTAGAGCCGCATGATGTTATTCTTTTGGTGTGCCCCATCGATGAGGCTGCGCCAAAAGGGCGTATTATTTTGCCGCAAGTGCAGATGATTCGTGAAATATTGGATGCTCATGGTATGGGTCTTGTAGTGCAAACGGAAGAAGTTTCGGCAGCTCTTGCTAAATTAGGGGTAAAACCAAAAATGGTAATCACCGATTCGCAGGCTTTTGATGCCGTGGCTCAGCAGGTGCCGGATGACATTCCGCTTACATCCTTTTCTATTTTGATGGCTCGTTTTAAAGGTAATTTAAAAACATTGGCAGCCGGCGTGAAAGCTGTTAAAAACTTAAAACCGGGCGCTAAAGTTCTGATTAGTGAAGGCTGCACCCATCATCGTCAATGTGATGATATCGGTACGGTTAAAATCCCGCGTTGGTTAAAACAGGCGGGGTATGAAAATTTAGATTTGCAATGGACCAGCGGTGGCGCTTTCCCGGAAAATGTAAAGGACTTCGATTTGATAATTCACTGCGGAGCCTGTATGTTGACGCGCCGTGAAGTATTGCGCCGCCTGGATGTATCAGAACAACAAGGGGTGCCTATCGTAAATTATGGCGTGCTAATTGCGTCATTACATGGTATACTAGACCGTGCACTTAGTCCCTTTGCTTCTGAGTTATAAGTAGGCTTGAGGCATTTGAATGTAACAATAATCACACATTTGTGATATAATAAAAGTTCAGCTATAAGATATAATTTGGTTGAATTATGGACTCCTTAAAAGGAAAAAACAGCATATTATAGCCTTGCTATTTCATGTTATTGATGAAATAGGCTGTAATTTAATATTAAATTCATTATATTCGTATAATTTTAAATAGAAAGGCATATCATGTTAGAAAATATGCAACTTTGGATCGCCACTGCCGGCGGTTTATTACTCATTGTATTATTTCTCTATTGCCTCGTACTGCAAAGTAAATTAATTCCTTAAGTAAGCGATATGATTATTTTATGCGCGGTGAAAATGGCAGTAGTTTAGAGCGTAAATTATCTGTAGAAGTCAAAGAATTGCGTGATGCGGCGGAATCGATTGAAAGTTTATTCCAGCAGCAGGAAGCAATTCAGGCGACACAGCACAATACATTTCAGAAAATTGGTTTTGTTAAATACAATGCCTTTGAAAATATAGGAAACGACTTATCGTTCTCCGTAACTTTATTGGATGGTAATAACAACGGGATTTGTATTTCCAGTGTATATGGACGCAGTGAATCTCGTATTTTCAGTAAACCTATTGTTAATGGTAAAAGTCTTGCCAGTCTTTCTCAGGAAGAAATGGAAAGCTTGCAGGAAGCTTTGGGCACGAAGAGCAATGAAGAAGCTCTTATCAGCGCTTCCGTAGTAAAATAAGATAGATACATCTTGTTACAACAAATTTAATGATGAAAGGATTGTAGTAAAAAGAAGGAGTTGGGGGCAATATATGAAAATTCCGGACTTTTTGGCACAGCATGTGCAAAGTCAGGGCGATTCGTATACGTTGCAAATAACGAAACAACAATGGCGCTGGGTTTTGACCGGCTTCGTATTGTTATTGGTTGTTACCTTAGGCTTCGGCATCTGGGGCATTACGCGTCAGGCTGAAGTTATGCAATTGCGGCAACAAACGCAATTACAGACGGAACAATTGAAGCTATTGCAACAAAAAACTGAGATTTTAGATAAAAAAATGGAATCGTTGGACCAGTTGGATAAAGAAATTCGCCAAATGGTTAAGGGCTCCGAATCCGGTACGATACCGCAAGGTGGTGGAGAAGCACAAACCCCGCAGGCGGCTTCCGGCGATAAGGATGAGCCTGGCGGTGCCGCTAAAACAGATTCTAATAGCGCTGCAGCTAATGCCGCCGGCAGTTCCGGAACATCCGTAACAAGCTTGTCGGCTAAATTGTCGCGCCTTGACCGCTTGGCACAGCAGCGTATGGCTTCGTTTTATATGTTGCGCAATATTTTGCGTGACGGCGCAGGCCAGAATATTCGTGATTTACAATCGGTAGCATTTGCAGCCAATAATCCGGGCAATACATCGACTATGCCGTCTATTTGGCCGGCTAAAGGGGTTATTACGTCCAATTTCGGTACTCGTATCGATCCTGTTTATGGCGGTTCCGCTACCCATGAAGGGCTTGATATTGCTAATGACTACGGTACACCGATTATTGCTACTGCAGCGGGGACGGTTACCTTTGCCGATGCAACATCGGGCGGTTACGGTAATTTGGTAGAAATCGATCATGGTAATGGTTTTGTAACACGTTACGGCCATAACTCGGTTTTACTTGTTCATGCAGGCATGCAGGTAAAACAAGGTGACACGATTGCTTTAATGGGTAGTACCGGTAAGAGTACGGGTAGCCATGTTCACTATGAAGTGGATATTAACGGCGTAGCTGTAGATCCGTTGTTATTCTTGCCGATTCAGTAGCATTCTTGTTAATTCACTAACTTTATTGCTGTTTAGAATTTGGCACCGAGAGCCGGGTAGTATTTGGCGAATAACCGAATCAAATCCTATATGAAAATTGAATAAGTTATCATAAAAACTAAAGGCTATAACACTCATAGATTGTCTTATGATTAGGAAAATTATTAGAATTTTCTTGTTTCATAATGGCATATTTGAGTTGTTATAGCCTTTTTGATAAAAAATTTAAAAGATTTTTCAATGTATACAGTTTTTATATAACGTTAGCGGTTTAGATGTGGTAAAATGATAATATACAAATGTGTAAAGGAGGTCCATCATGGATACGTATGTGCAAGTCTATACGGGCGATGGCAAAGGTAAAACGACTGCTGCTATAGGGTTGGCGATTCGTGCCTTAGGAGCAGGCAAAAAAGTGTTGTTTTTGCAGTTCATGAAATCGAAGGTTTACAGTGAACATAAAATTTTACCGACCTTACCGAATCTGACCTTAGAGACGGTAGGTAAGCCTTTTTTATCATCCAAGAAGGAGTCAAAACCAAAGAAGAATTGGCTCGTTGGGGTGATGAAGTTGTTGTATTTCCTGTCGGCAAACCGCCGGCTGATTATGTAACGCTTATAGCTAAGGGCATGGAACGAGCTAAAGAAGCAGTGAGCTCCGGCGAATATGATGTGGTAGTACTTGATGAATATGTAATGGCCCTGTTTTTCGGACTTATCAGTCGCGAAGACACAGAAGATTTATTGGCACATCGTTCACCGAAGACCGAATTGATTTTTACCGGTCGTGGCGCCCCTGATTGGCTCGTTGATGCAGTTGATTTGGTTACTTCTATGGAAGAGGTAAAACATTATTATACAAAAGGTGTTTTAGCCAGAGCCGGCATTGAAAACTAACCATAATAAAGTCAGATAGAATTTTTTAAATTAGAAGTTCTAAAATAGAGGATTTTTCTCTCTATATGGAGAATATTTATAAGAATGCCTTATTCAGGTAGCTGAAAGGGCGGCGGATATAGAGAAAACCGCAAGACGTTACTATAGGAGGGTAGGTGTTGCCTGTGACCTGGTTAGCCATAGTGCTACTGGTTATTTTTGTTCTGATTATAGTCGCTATTTTTAACCCCATTACATATGCTGTTGAATTAGTAGGCCGTAAACCGTATAAAGCGCGTTTATTCATTCAATGGTGGGGCAAAATGTTTCGCATTCACTTTGCCTATGAGCAAGGCAAGCCTTTTTTCAAAGAAGTTTATATTTTGCACAAAGCAAAACTGGGCAATGTCCGTGATTATGAAGATTGGTTGTCCCGCCGCGTAGCGGAAGAGACGGCTGAACCTGATGAATCCAAGGTCTATGAAGAAGAGTTGGAAAAAACGCGGATACAACAGGAAGAAGGCGAAGAAGACACTACACCTAAGACGGTGGTTAAAAGTGTACGCTTTGATGCTGACGGTAAACCTGTGGAAACAGTGTCAGAGGTCACTGAAAAAAGCGGTGATCGTATTATCATGACGAACCCGACTACGGGTGAAGTGGAAGGCACTATATCACCAAGTGAATTGCGAGCTCAAAATGAAGCGGCAGCCGCTAAGGCAACACGCCAAGCTGAAAAGGCCAATGAGGCCCAAAAAGCTGACACTGACAGCCAGCAAGCTGATGAAGACGCGAAGGGTGAAGAAAAAGCAAAAGATCCTCATAAATGGTGGTGGGTTAAACATGTAACCAACGGTGCCTTATATGAGAAATTGTTGCTTTTTACCAAGCGTTGTTACAATCATTCGAAACCGCGTCACTTTGAAATCGAAGGCACATTCGGTACAGGCAATCCATATCAAATGGGGTTGACTGCATCGGCCTTATATTCGATTTGGCCTGAAAAAATGACTAATGTGGAACTTAGTTTCGTTGAGCCCGCTTTTGAAGGCAGCTTAGATGTGCATGGTCGTATCAGTCCGGGCGTACTTGCTTTTTACGGTACCTTGTTTGCGCTATCGAAACCGGTACGAGACCTTTTAATTGATGCGGTGAAATTTGCCTTGCGTTATCGCAAAGCGCAAAAAGCTAAAAAAGAAGCGGAAGCTAAAGAGTCTGACAATAAACAGGCTACAGACAAAAATAACAAAGCTAAAAAATCAGAAACAAAAGATAAAGCAGCTGCGTAATGCGGTGCTACTATACTAAATATTATCGGTGTGAAGTACACATGCGTTAAGGAGGATCCTCATGGAAAATAAATGCACCTTTGTTAAAGAGAATTTACAACCTATTTTTGAAAAATTCAAAGATATGATTAAAGTGGAAACTGTAGTCGGCGAAGCGATTCAAATCGGTGATGCTACGCTCGTTCCATTTGTAGATGTAACCATGGGTTTCGGTACCGGTGGTGCCGGTAAAGCTGACTGCGGTGGTGCCGGCGGCGGTGCTAAAATGGAACCGACTGCTATTCTTGTTATCAAAGGCGAACGGGTAGAATTATTCAACATCAAAGGTTCCGCTAAATACAGTGGTTTTGATCGCCTTATCGGTATGGTTCCTGAAATTATCTCCAAGTTAAAAAAGGACCAATATATTTATATCAATGAAAATGATGAAAAATAAAATATAATCTCGTCAGACAGCCTCTTTATTAAGGGGCTGTTTAGAGTATATGATTGGTTTTAACGATAATTCATTTGATATTCATTATCAATCGGTATGATAAATACATGACAAAAATAAATATTGAATATTAAATTAATTTTTTTAGATATTGTAGTTTCTCTATATTTCTGTTACTATAGTGAATATAGGGCTACATAATAGGCTCTAGTTTTGTAAGGAGGTCTTTGGGACATGAATTTTAAAAAGAATCTTGCTGCTTTAGCAGTTATTGGAACAATTGGTTTAGGTGCTGCCAGCGCAGCTAATGTTGGCGTAGTTAATATGGCTCAGGTAATGCAGGCATATCCTGGTTACGGTGCTATTCAAATGCAAGCTCAGAAAGTTGAACAGGAATACGCTCCAAAACTTCAGAAATTGGAAAATGAAATTAACGCAATCAAAGACGAAAAAGTAAAACAGGAAGCTATCGATAAAAAATATGCTCCGGTAGCTCAGAAATACAACGAAGAAATGAACAAAATCTTCGCACCGGTTGATTCTAAAATCCAAGAAAAATTGGATCAGGTACGTGCTCAGAAAAACTTACCTTTCATCGTAGCTAACCCTACAGTTATCGTAAGTATTGAACCAAACTCCACTGCTGAAAACGTAACTGACGATGTAATTGCTTTGTTGAAATAAGCAAGTAACTTCATTATTTAAGGACTGTCACATGACAGTAGGCCCTCATTAAAAAAAGCGAGTCAAGGATGACCTTGGCTCGCTTTTACTTTTATGAGGCTATAGAATAAGGGTTAGTGCCTATAAATATTGTGTTAACGGCGATACATTTTCGTAATAAGGATGTGTCGCTATTTTTTATTCCGGTTTGTGCACTAAAGTAACAATAAATTCGCTGTCTTCCACGAGGGTTGCTTGAATGAAGTTGTCACCGTTAAACTGTAAAACCGTACCAGGAGTTAACACATGTTCTTCTTCCTGATTCAGTTGAACCGCTACTTTGCCTTTTACTACGGTAAAGACTACATTGGCTTCCGGATGATTGTGATTTTCTACTTTTTCACCGGCTTTGCCGCCTTTTTTTACAACTACAAAATTAGGACCTTGGAATAATAAGCCCAATTCGTTTTTTTCAGTACCAACCATGAGAAAACCTCCTTTGGAAATAATTGTAAGAAAAAACTTGCCGACAGTACGTTGCCTTTAGACTATAAGGGAAGGTAAATTAGTTATAAAGTGCAATGGTCAGCTGACGGCAAGTTATATACATATATTGTTAATTGTAGGGCGTACAATTTTTTGCTGATTTAACTATCAGCCGGGAGTCGGCTGTATAAAATAGCCGGACTTGAAGTGTTGCTTAAGCGCGCACGATTTTGTATTGCGGGAATTCGCCGTTAATTAATTCTACGGTGAATTTGAACTTAGGATCTGCAGCGCTTACAAAACCTTGGAACCAAGCCTGGTAGGCAGCCATCATGAATGTCTGATCGACGCCGGCTTTAGCCCAGTTGGCTTTTTGATTAGCGTGGCTACCTTCCCATACGTATTCATCAGCTGTATTAGCGAGAACTGTATCGCCACCGTCACAAGGCATGCCGTTTAAATAGTAGTTTTGCATAATCTGATAGATTTCCTGTGGCGTATGTTCACCCTTATTAAGCTCGTCGGCCGCTACTTTCCCACATGCGGCACCTTGGGTTACGAAGGCTGTCAAAATGGCGGTTTCCGCATCTTCGCCACCGCAGTCGAGCAAGTCTTTGATGAAGTTAGCTTCACGGACCGTAGCAATTTCAATCTGATTTTGTAACCAACCGTGAATATTGCTGTGGTCAATAATCATTTCAAGATTACGGTCCGCCGGAATTGGTTTGCCGTAAAGATCTACGGCAACGAAATGAAGCTCATCGGCTAAATCGCCTAAGGATTTCTGTGCTTCTTTATAGATTAAGTCTTCGCGCTCAATAACGAGGCGAATTTTTTTATACAACCAAAAATGAATGTGACCTAAGAATGCTGACATGGTTACGCTCCTTTACGAAGATTATTCAAACGAGTTACGAGGTCATTAACATCAAAGCCGTGAATGGAAGCGGCCTGCCATAATGGTTCGGACGTAGCCGACGGACAGCCGAGACAGCCCATGCCGATTTCCTGAAGAGCCGGAATTGTGTTTGGATATACTTCGATGATTTCACGAATGATGGAGTTTTCAGTAATAGGTTCACCCATTTGTAAACCTTGTGTAGCATTATTACCCATACCCGGTAATTTTACGGAAGGCTCAGTGGCATTTACATCAGCTGCGGCAGCGGCACTGATTGTAGCGGTTGCTGCTGCAGATTTGGATGCGTCAGCTGCTTCAACATCACCTAATACAGCTTCTTTGAAAGCATCAAGACCAATGCGGTCAATGAAGGCCCCCATACGTTCAATATGAGCGTTTTCTTTATAGAAAGTAACCATGCGGTCTACTAAGGCTAATACTTCTTTTTCAGTGGCTACTTCGGCGATGAGATCGGCAAAACGAGGGTGTGCTCCGGCACTGCCACCGGCATATACTTGCCAGCCTTCTGCGGTACCGATTACGCCGATATCCTTAGTGATGGATTCGGAGCAAGAGTTTGGACAACCGGATACGCCGAATTTCATTTTGGAAGGCATTTCCTGAGAAATATATAATTTATCTAATTTCATGCCGAGGCTTACGCTGTCTTGCTTAGCGCGTTTACAGAACGTGGTGCCCGGGCAAATTTTTACGCTGCGTACACGATTGGATGTGCTGTAAGCCGGTGCCATTCCCAGCATTTCCCAAGCTTTATCAACATCTTCCGCTTTTAAGTTAGTAATCATGATGCGTTGGGCACCGGTGATTTTGAGGGTAGCCTTAAATGTGTTGGCTACATCTATAAATTTTTGAAGCATAGTTGGTTGTACGAAACCACCCGGAATGCGTGGTGTGATTGCATAACGGCGTTGACCGTTGCGAATTCTTTGTAAGTTACCTGCTACTTGAGCCATAATGTCATCGTCCTTTCCCTTGACGGCACTCCTTTACGAGTGCATTACTTCTACGTATAATAAAGAAGGTAATATTTTTATAATACGAGTAAAAATATTGCTTCATGTCGTTTAGTACACGGTAATCTTCGTGTTTACATTGTTCATTATAGGACATTTTACTTGAAATGTATGTAGCCTGTGCTACATTTTTATTTTTTTAGATATATTAGAAGAATGATTCGTTATTGCAATTTTGTAATAAGAGGTAGACCATGAAACAACTATATGAAAAAGTATTAACGGGACGATTTGTAGAACGGCCGAATCGCTTTGTGGTTCATCTGGCTATGGATCATTTAAACGGTGAAGTATTGCCGGCCCATTTGCCGAATCCGGGCCGCATGTGGGAGTTATTATACCCCGGTGTTAAATTCTACATAGTCCATCATCCGAAAAAGGACGCCAAAACACAGTACCGGGTTATCGGCATTGAACGGGATGGGGTGCCGATTATGTTGGATACTAACTACAGTAATGATGTGGCGGAGTATTTAATTTCTACGAAACAAATTCCCGGTTGGGAAGAATGGTCCGTCGTGCGCCGTGAATATACAGTAGGTAATAGCCGCTTTGATTTGTTATTAACCAATGATGACGGCGAGTCTTTTTTGCTGGAAGTAAAATCCTGCACTTTGTTCAGTCGTGAAGGGGCCATGTTCCCTGATGCCATAACGGAGCGAGGGCGTAAACATTTACTGCATCTACAGGCTCTTAAAAGTGAAGGTTATCATACGGGGGTCTTGTTCTTGGTACAGTGGGAACGGGCCCGTTGGTTTTTACCGGATTATCATACGGATTTGGCCTTTGCCCAAACTTTCGGTGAAGTAGCGGGAGATCTTGATTGGAAGGCGGTGGCACTGCGTTGGACGGAAGAATTTACCATGCCGGAGGTAATCCGTGAATGCCGTTTTGATGCGGAACTGCTTCGCCGGGAAGCACAGGACCGCGGCGATTATCTGGTGGTTTTACATTTGTCTACCGCCATGGATTTGGAAATCGGTAGTAAGGGTATCCTTCATTTTGAGGAAGGGTATTATACCTATGTGGGCTCCGCTAAAGCCAATCTTACCAAGCGTTTGGAACGTCATAAACGGAAACGTAAAAAGATGCATTGGCATCTCGATTATTTCCGTTCTCACTGTGAAATGATTGCCACCTTGTCGATTCGTAGCAGCGACGATTTGGAATGTGAATTGGCCAAGGCTGTTAACAATTTGGATGGCTGGGAGGTGCCGGGCTTCGGCTCAAGTGACTGTGATTGTAACAGTCATCTGTTTGGTACGACCTATAATCCGATTCATAACGAGCCCTTTATGCTCATGGTAGAAGATTTTCGCATGAACCGTTTGGATACAATGATTAATCTTGGTGAATAAGGAAGGAGACACTGATGGAAATAGCTAAATCCTTATTTACTTTATCGTAGCCGGCTTTTTTGAAATCGGTGGCGGCTATTTGGTATGGCTCGCTTTAAAAGAAGATAAAGGGCCATGGTACTTAGTGGCCGGTGCCGTCGTTCTCTTTTTATACGGTATCATACCTACTTTGCAGGAGGCCTCGTTCGGCCGCGTTTATGCGGCGTATGGCGGTATTTTTATTGTTTTGTCCATATTATGGGGCTGGCAGGTGGATAAAGTGGTGCCCGATATGGCCGATTTAGTAGGTGTTGCCATTGCCCTCGTAGGGGTATTAATTATTATGTATTATCCCCGTTAAATGTGGTGAAAATCCCTTATTGATGCGGTTAAAAGTAGCATAAAAACGCTAAAAATGCTATAATATAAGTTGCTAATAAATTAAATGAAGCGCTTGAAATGTACGATTAGTTATTATTAAATGAGGTGAGACTGTGGAGGAAACGACCTGGAGTCACGGGAAAATTGAGCCCGTCCAGATTGATAAAGAAATGAAGAGCTCCTATATCGATTATGCCATGAGCGTAATCGTTATGCGTGCCTTACCGGATGTTCGCGATGGTCTAAAACCGGTGCATCGTCGTATTTTGTACGCTATGCATGAAACCGGTATGACTCCGAATAAGCCATATAAGAAATCGGCCCGTATCGTCGGGGACGTACTTGGTAAATATCATCCACACGGGGATAGTTCCGTATATGATGCAACGGTGCGTTTGGCACAGGATTTTAATACGCGCTACCTCTTGGTAGATGGTCACGGTAACTTCGGTTCCATCGACGGTGACTCGGCAGCGGCTATGCGTTATACGGAAGTACGTATGGCTCGTATTACGACGGAAATGCTCGCTGATATCGACAAAGATACCGTTGATTTCATGCCAAACTATGACGAGTCCTTGCAAGAGCCGACAGTATTGCCGGCCAAAATTCCGAACTTGTTAATTAACGGTTCCGCCGGTATCGCCGTTGGTATGGCGACCAATATTCCGCCGCACAACTTGAACGAAGTAGCGGATGGCTTAATTATGCTTATCGACAATCCTGATGTGGATGTAAACGATTTGATGAAAGCCATTAAAGGGCCTGACTTCCCGACAGGGGCGTTAATCCTCGGTCGCGATGGCATTAAAAAAGCCTACAGCACTGGCCGTGGCAGCATTAAGATGCGTGCCCGTGCCACGATTGAAGAAATGAACAAGGGCAAACACCGTATCGTGGTAACGGAAATTCCGTACCAGGTTAATAAAGCCCGTGTTATTGAAAGCATTGCCGAATTGAGCCGTGACAAGGTTATTGACGGCATTACCGCGCTTCGTGACGAAAGTGACCGTCGCGGTATGCGCATCGTTGTAGAGCTTCGCGCCGATGTACAGCCGGATATCGTTCTTAACAAATTATATAAACACACTCAATTGCAAGACACCTTCGGTGTGATTATGCTTGCCTTGGTGGACGGTCATCCGCGAGTACTTACGCTAAAAGAAGTACTTACTCACTATTTGAACCACCGTTTAGGCGTTATCGTACGTCGTACGCAGTTCGAATTGGCCAAAGCGGAAGCTCGTGCTCATATCTTGGAAGGCTTGCTTATTGCCCTCGATCATATTGATGAAGTTATCGCCACAATTCGTGCGTCGGAAACCGATGAAATCGCGAAGAACGCATTGATGCAGAAATTCGGCTTAACTGAAAAACAAGCCGTTGCCATCTTAGATATGCGTTTACGTCGTTTGACCGGTTTGGAACGTGAAAAGATTGAAGACGAATACAAACAGTTGGAAATCCTTATTGCTGATTTGAAAGCTATTTTGGCCAGCGAAGACCGTCAGCGGGGTATCATCAAAGACGAATTGACCGAAATGAAACAGAAATACGGCGACAAACGTCGTAGTGAAATTACGATTGATACATCGGAACTTGATGTGGAAGATTTGATTGCCGACGAAGAAATGGTTATTACCTTGACTCGTCAGGGCTATATCAAACGCATGAATGCCAATGTATATCGCAACCAGCATAAAGGCGGCGTAGGCGTTGTCGGCATGAAGACGAAAGAAGACGACTATGTGGTACAGATTTCTCATGTTCGTACCCATAATACGCTTTTGTTCTTCACCACTGCGGGCCGTGTATATCGCTTGAAAGGTTACGAAGTGCCGGAAGCATCGAGCCGCAATTCCCGCGGTACAGCGATTATCAACGTATTGCCGCTCAATGTAGGTGAAGCGGTGACGACTATGATTGATATGGAAACTGTAAATCACGATCTTAATTTGTTAATGGTAACAAAACAAGGCGTGGTAAAACGTACGTCCATTGAAGAATATCAAAATATTCGTCGCAGCGGTTTGAATGCTATTTCCTTGGCTGACGATGACCGTCTCATTGCGGTATGCCTCACAGCGGGCAATCAGGATGTTCTCCTCGGCACTCGTAAGGGTATGGCTATTCGTTTCAATGAAGAAGACGTACGTCTCATGAAACGTTCCGCTCAGGGCGTTCGCGGTATTAAACTTAATGCCGGTGATGATGTAGTCGGCGCCGGTGTGATTACCGAATCGGGCGAAGCTTGTCAGGTATTCACTATCAGTGAAGAAGGGTATGGTAAACGCAACAGCGAAGATGTCTACTCGCTCCAGAAACGCGGCGGCAAGGGAACGAAAACTTCCGCATTACCGATAAAACCGGTGATGTTGTAGCTGTTGGTATCGTAACGGACAGCGATGAAGTAATGCTCATCTCCGAACAGGGCAAGATTATTCGTTTTGACATGAAAGATATTGCCATTAAAAAGGTAAAGCCATTTCCGGTGTGAAATTGCAAAATCTTGATGGTGAGGATAAAGTAGCTTCCGTAGCTATTATTGCTAAAGACGAATTGGATTCGGAAGAAGACAGCTTGTTCTAAGTGATAACTTATAAATACTAATAAAGCGGATTGAAGATAAAAGTTCTTCAGTCCGCTTTTTGTAATTCACTGTTCTTCATTTGTCGATAATAGATTCAATGTCTATAAAATAATGCTGTCAAACGAAAGAAACTGTGAAAAAAATTCTCTTTTACACAATTTTATGGTAAAATCATATATATAGAATGAAATATATAGATATAGTTGTATTTTACAAAGTTCAAATATGTAGTATAATTATAGAGTTCGCTATATGAGCTCAGCCCCTATTGGTACTCTAAAAAGAGTATTGATTGGCCCTGAGTATAGTGTTAATAAAGTCCTAAAAGATTAGGGTATTTGGGTTAGGGATATAGTTCCTAAAAAATGTAGAGCGTTATAAAAAAATCAGAACGCTATAATTGTGTATTATTACTATTAGTCCGTAGGAGGCGATTCCTATTTTAGCATTTAGAAGATTTGAATTAAAAGATAAACCGATTATTGATGATTATTTTGCAATTCATCATTATGAAGCATCGGATAACTGTTTTACCACATTGTTTATGTGGCAAGATGCTTATGGTATCGAATGGGCCGAAGAAGATGGCGTATTGTTCATTAAAGGGGGCGGCAAACGGGAACCGTTTATGTTGCCACCTTTTGCCGGTAAAGATGCAAAATTCGTAGACGGCCTTGATATGGCTAAAGAATGGTTCGAAGTGAATAACTTGCCGTTCCGTTTAAAAGGTGTTAATCCGATTATGATGGAGCGTATGAATACGCTTTGTCCTGATTGCTATGAATTTACGCCGGACCGTGACAATTTTGAGTACATTTATAAAACGCAAGATTTGATTACTTTGTCCGGTAAAAAATTGCGCCAGAAGAAAAATCACTTAAATCAGTTCCGCATGCAGTATACCAACTATGAGTACATGCCGCTTACTTCGGACATTTTTGCCGATTGTATTGCTACGGCTGAATCCTGGGTGGAACAGCATCATGAAGAAGGCATTGAAGATGAGTTGGAAGCCATTAAATTGTTGTTCACTCATTGGGATGAACTTGGTCTTGTAGGCGGTGCTATCAAGTTGTTCGGACGTATCGAAGCGTTCACTATCGGTGAATACTTGAACGACCGTATGGCTTTGATTCATATTGAAAAAGCAAATCCGACTATCCGCGGTTTGTACCAGGCTATCAACAATGAATTCATTCGTCATGAATTTGCCGATACGGAATTTGTAAACCGTGAAGAAGATATGGGCTTACCGGGCCTTCGTAAGGCTAAAGAATCGTATAATCCGGATCATTTTGCCGAAAAATATGATGCGGTATATGCCGATATTTGTCCTGTTAAGGAATAAAGTATTAGGGGAGTCCTGAGGACTCTCCTTTTTTGTATAAAAAGAGGTGTAATTATGGAATTTAGAATTGCCAACGCCAATGATACGAAAGCGGTAGAAAATTTATGGGCTTATTGCTTTGAAACAAAAGAAGATCCGTTTTTTCAATATTATTTCAGCAAAGCCTATGAACCGGAACATACCATGGTAGGCTATGACGGAAATTTGCTGACCAGTATGGTGCATTTGCGTCAGTATACCCTTAATGTGCGCGGTGCGCTCGTGCCGGTAAGTTACATGGTAGGCGTAGCAACCGATCCGGTAGCCCGCCGTGGCGGTATCGGCGGTCAATTATTAACGGCTTCGTTAGAAGAGTTAAAAAAACGCGGTCAGGGGATCACCATTTTGATGCCGTCCAAAGCTGCGTTTTACCAACAATACGGTTGGGAACTGTACGCTCATCAGTGGGTGCAAACCTTGAGTCTTGAAGAGTTACGTCCGCTTACGGATAAAACACTTCATTTCGGTCTTTTGCAATCGGAAGACGAATGGACTAAGTTAGCCCCAATCTATGAAGCTTATACTGAAGGTTTATCCGGTTATGCCGTGCGCGGTGAAAAAGAATGGCGACGCTTATTGGGCAGCTTTTTGCGGAAGGGGTGCGCGTAGCTTATGTGCAGACCGAAGACGGTCAAATTGAAGGCTATGCGGTGTATCGTTTAGGGGCGGAAGAAATTCCGGTTACCGAATTTGTGTACACTTCCCGTCGCGGTCAAAAAGGTCTCTTAAATTACTTATACAATCATCGTTCGCAAGGTTCGAGCATCCGCTGGAACGAAGGTATGCAGGATGAATCTTATATTTTCCATCCGAACGGTAAAACCGGTCATACAACCATGCCGTACATGATGAGTCGTATTGTCGATGTGACGACGGCTATGGCGACAGTGCCGGCCCATATTGATGCACATTGGGCCAATCAGGCGGGCGTAGTTGACGGTAAGACCTATACCTTTACATTAGGTGTTAAAGATTCCATGGCAACTTGGAATGAAGGTACCTATGAAGTGACAATTCATAGTGATGGCCACGTGGAAGCCGTTAAAACAGCGGACGAAGTTAAAGCTGATGTGCAGGTTGTAAGTGAGGTAGGGGCTTTAAGCCTTATCCTTATGGGCCGCATGACAGCGTCGGAACTGCTGTTTGAAGGTAAAGTATGTGGTGAAAAAGCGGTGATTGCTATGCTCATCCGTGTTTATCCGAAACAAAAAACATACATTAATGAATGGTGGTAAGAATTAATATATAAAAAGGCCCTCATAAGGCTCAGACTCTACTTATACCGGATGCGTTACATCCGATTGGCTAGAGGTTTTGCATCTTATGAGGGCTTTTTGTTTTGCTAATTTTTTGAAAATTAAGAGTTATAGGACAAAAAGTGTGTGTAAAAAGTGCTGTAAACCTAGATAGATACTGGGTTTATAGCACTTTTATCTTTTTTTGACAAAGATAAAGGGTGGACAAAAAGTGTGTGTAAAAACATGC
>ENA-OQJP01000255-OQJP01000255.1-human-gut-metagenome-genome-assembly--contig:-NODE-255-length-18015-cov-8.173021_pt1 | contig 18015 bp, 18 predicted proteins | sample MGYA00242611_ERZ504778 | MGnify/ENA primary metagenome ERZ504778 (study PRJEB26092, sample SAMD00036349) | human gut metagenome | host: Homo sapiens | study: EMG produced TPA metagenomics assembly of...
GGTATTGTGATTGAATTTGAAGCAAAACCACCAACTCTTTTTTGATTAAAAAACGGTAGCATAAAAAACTCCTTGCTCAAAAACGGTTATCGGATATTATTTGAAATTTTAACATACCAAGTCTTTCCGGTCTTTGCAGCAATATTGACAACATAGTAGCAGCCAACGTGATTTGTCGCATCTACCAGAACACCAGCCCAAGAGGAATCAGGGTATTTTGTCCAGTTTTTCTGAGATGCAGGAATGTCAAAATCTTTGGTCTGCTCTCGATATCCGTTACTCGTCCATCCAGTTTGACCAATTCTTAGAGTTTGGCTCGTAATTTTTGTTGCAGAGTTATTGCAATAGTACTTTCCAGTAACCTTTGTCAACTTATAATACGAACGATCGCCGGAGTCTTTAACAATATCATAATAAATTGTAGTATATGGATAAGTTTGAATTTCATTCAAAGCTATATTGCTGCATCGGAGTAACTCCTTTCGATTTGTGCATTGTGCCATCCTTTCTTACACTGTATACACAGCAAGCAATATTGTCTACATTTCTGTAATAAGATGGAGAAAATTCGTAACGAAATCGGAGTCACCAACAAGAAAAATGGCATAGTGCTTTTTGTTGTTGAAACAGGAAAGCGACCATGCCATTTCAGGATTGAACTTATTTCGTTTTTCTTGCAGATGCTTCTCAGGTACACAGGGACGTTTCGGCTGATACATCCAGCCCGCACAAACCGGAGGCCACTCCTGCATATCCCTCTTCACCAGAGCTTCAATTTTCTTTTTGGCGAACTGTTTGATTTGAATTTTCATTTGTATGCCCTCCTTTCAATTTTGACAGCGTGAAATGGATAGTGTTATTGCATCAGCAGTTAATGCTGCGACCAACCCTTGTAGTATGGAGGGTGCGATTTGAACTCTCGCCAACAGAATTGCGAAAATATTTAGAAGCAATAATAACCAACGAACAGATGTCTTTGCAGCCTTGAACTCATCTGTTGACCAGTGAATGCTTTCATTGTTAACTGGTGCAATACACAAAATTGTAGCATCTGAAACTATAGTTAAGAAAAGCAACGCCAGACCTGTATGGAAAACGTAGGAGATTGAAGCAAGAAGAACGACTTCTAATAAAATGGAATGGAACAGGCATTTACTATAAGTGGCAGCATGATAACCGTTTGTGTATTTCCGAATTAAAAGGAAGAAAACAGAAAATGAGATTGTTAAAGTCCAACCAAAGCAAAAACCGCCAATCAGACACTGCACAAGCCAAGTTAATAAGGTTGTCACTCTTTTTTCGATGCTATATGCAAACCATTCAGAATAAGATTCATCAAGCAATCCCATCGACACGCATTTTTGTGTTAATTGCCTTGCAAAATCTTTCATTGCGACAATCCTCATTAAAAGAACTTTCTTGAAACAAAGAATACACAAGTTGAGCCGCAATTTCCACAATAATGTAACGAAATGGACTTCTTTTGTCACGAAATCGGAGTGAGCGGTATATCAGCGGTGAACTGGAACCACCCATTTTCATAGAACATCGTATACTCTCCACTGTATTTTTCAAGAATCAGTCGGATGTTCGCAAGTCCAAAACCATGCAGCTGTGGTTCTGGTTTTGTAGTTGGAATGGAACCATTTATAATTACAACAGGTTCCGATGTGTTTCGGACAGAGATAAAAAAGTCTTGCTGAACAACTGCCATAACATGAATCGCTTTATCGCCCTTGTCATACCGCTGACACGCTTCAATGGCATTATCCAAAAGGTTTGATAGAAGCACTACCATATCGGAGGCATCAAATGGGAGATTTGATAAATCATTCACTTCAAAATCAATGCTGATCTTCTTTTGAGTTGCTTCGGCAGCTTTTGTGTTGAAAAGCGCATCCAAGATAGGATGGTGCGTGTTAACAAGAAATAGTCGATCTGATTGCTGTTCGGTGATTTTTCCAAGATACTCTTCAGCAGCAGAATACTCTTGGCTTTTCATCAGTTGATTTAGAATATTCAGGTGGGCCCGAAAATCATGAACCTTTTCCTTTGAGCGGAATAAAGTTCGCTTGCCGAGGCCATGCTTTTCGATTGCAGCTGAATCTGCTGATTAAGCATCAATAATTGTTCTCTTTCCGATGCGGCATATTCCATTCGCTCCAATAAAAAGAGGATTGCGATGTTTGAAATAAAAATGAGAATGCAACAGCCAGCAGAAACAAATTCTTCTATATTGTGTCCGCTTGTAACGTAAAGTAGAATCACAAGCATTACAAACGATGCGCATGGAAATAGAAAGTAAAGAATCAGCTGCGAATGTTGAGCATGGCTTCTTGGTCTGCTTGTCATGCGCTGAAGCATTATTTTGCGAAACAGTGCAATAATAAATAATTCGGCAGAATAATAAGAGATTCCATAGATTAGAGATAGCGTCTTGTCAGCTTGAAACGTCTGAGCATCCATCCCACAAACTGCAGTTGCAAGCATTCCAGCAGCAAAAGACAAACTGTATGTTAAAAGATATTCTATAATGATAAGAAACAGCAAAAACTTTCCTGTAATGTTTTTATATAGGGCTCTGGCAGCAATAAAGCAGGATAGCAAAATCAAAAGAATCTTGATAATTTGATTTCGGTTTAAGAAAGCAGCATTGAATTCAATGGACGCATACATTAAAATGGTTTGAACTATTACGCCAACAAGAAATCTATGATTTTTCCAACGATGCAAAGCAAAAGCATCTAAAAACAGACATACGCAGACTGAATCTATGATTGTGTAAACCAAACTGATTAAAGCATCCATCTACTTTTACCTCTCCAATGTAAATATTTTTGCTTTAATTCACTGTAATTCTTTTCGCTTGGAGCCAGACAAAGGCCACCTCGCAATTGGACTTTATTGTATTGAAAGATTTCGACATAGTGCATATTGACAAGATAACTTTTTTGAATATGAAGGAAACCGAGTGGTTCGATTTTTTCAGATAGTTCCGTTATGTTGCCATAAAATTGGTATGCTGGGCGTTTTTCGTCCAACAAATGCATAACAATGATTCTTCGATGAGATTCTAGGTACAGAATATCGTTTACAGGCACATCGATAATTTCAGAATTTATTGAAATTGTAACGAGCTGTTTCCGTTGAAGCACTTCTTGAACAGCTGAATCAAAGTAAGAATAAAGTTTTGCAGAGAGATCAGACTTCAGTAAGTAGCGAAATGCTTGAACCTCAAATCCCTCTGGAGCATACTGAATGAAATTTGTAATGAATATAATCACTATGTTTTCATTTTCTGCTCGTAACTTTTTGGCAAGCTCAATTCCATTTGTTTCGCCCATATCAATATCCAGAAGCGCAATATCATAAGGAAGCGATAAGTCTATTTGACTTGGTTGAGAAAAACCATAAAATCTTGGTGATACATGCATTTCTTCGCTTTTCTTTTTGAGTTCTTCAATAATAGAATCAACAATCTTCCGGTCATCGTCACAAACCAAGACATTCATTTTGAAATCCCTCCATTGCGCATGGGAATGCTTTTTAACACACAACATACAGCCCTGCTCCTCACAAGTCAATCGAATTTCAATATAATCGAACATTATATGTAGTATAGTACGATTATATTGAAATTTCAAATAGTACACTTTATATAGGATAGGAGTGTACAGGAATGGAGCATTATTTAGGAGAAAAGCTAAAAAAGCTGAGAGAAAGTCGTGGCTGGACGCAGGCGGATTTGGCTAAACGGTTAAATGAGGCTGTATCCACGGTCAGTGGATATGAAAGTGATGCACATGCAATTCCGTTGGATGTTCTTGCAAGCATTTCATCCTTATTTAGCATTTCAACAGATGAACTCCTAGGACTGGATGCGCCAGAAGTACTATCTCTTTCTGGATTGACTGGTGCGCAAAAGAAAACTTTAATTAAACTCCGTAATGAATTGCTTTCACCAAGTCAAAAGGAAATGATCTTTCGCCGCAGCAGATGGAAATTCTTCATGACATAATAAAAGCCTTCGGTTGACAATCGACTTGAGGCATAGTGCGAGTGCAATACAAACGGTTATTTAAGTATGACCCTCAATGCTGGATGCCCAGTGTTGAGGGTCATGTTATTTGCGGCCACACCGATTTCGTTACAAGTTTTCTCTACTTTGATACAAAATCGTGGACTTTGATTGCTTATTGTGCTTTGATGCTATTAATAGTTAATCTAAGAATTAAGGTGGACGTAACAATTTCGTGTCTTTTGTTTTTACATGAAAGGGTGATTCCAATGCAGAGTTGAAGAAACGTATAAACAATATATTATATCAAGTAACGGTATGCGATAATCAGTAAACTTCAAGGAGAATAAATATGAAAGAGATGACTCGCAAAGAATTTCTTAAACTCACGGGTGCAAGTACCGCATTGTTGGCAATGTCCCATATTATCCCCACTTCGGCATATGCAGACACGTCGAAGATAGATGCTCCATCGGCAGGAATGTATATAAGTGAAGTGGTTGATTTAAGCGGCTTGTCGCCTGTCGAACAGGAAAAAATCCTTACCGAACGTAACATCCCATATGATTCGACAATTACATATGAAAAAATTGTTGTCGAAAGACCTGCAGCGCGAGATTCTTATAAGGGAGTTCCATATCGTTTTCAGATAACGTACGGAAATAAACCTGTAAAAAATGAAAGGAGAAGTGTTGTGAGTCCTGCTGCAGCTGCGGTACTAGACAGAGGTGTTAATATTCTGATTGGATTAACAAAACCCTATATTTGGATTCCATTTACAGCTTCTGGGCTAACTCCCTCTCAGATTTTCATTTACAGTGATCCCAGTCAATACGCATCAACAAATATTTATACACATCTGAAAATTAGACAATGTGAATTTTATAAGGATTACTCATGGCAGCCAAATGCTTTTTTGGAAAGAGCAACCATTGAGGATACGACTGTAACTTATGCACTGGTAAATCCTAAAACAAAAAGATTTACCTCACAAACTGCAAAGAAGACAGAATATAGAAAAGCTACTCACTATGACAACGATAGCTATATCTTGGAAAAAGCCTACTATTGCTTTGAGCATAATCTTCCGTCTTATAAGGAAAATGCTTGAAAGAAGAATAAAAAATGAAATTCCAAACAAAACTCACATTATGCAAAGCTGTATTCATCTTCATAGCAATAGTCGTATGCGCACTATGGGCATTTGAGTTTCGTATAGCAGCTGTTGTTGTACTTTTGATAGACTATATTTTTGATTTTATAACACGTCGTTGTCCTTTTTGTGGGAAGCACTTTTCAATTGTACTAACAGTGAAAGATCGTTGTCCATTTTGCGGAAAATTATTCGAGTAAATATTTTATGGAAGCAGTGGGTATTCCATGCAGAAATAAATGTGTGTGCTATAAAATGTCAGCCAATTATAGGAAGAGACCTATATTCTCTGTAATGGACAATGGTCAATTATGAAAACTATTGCAAAATGAAAATACGATAGCAATCGTACAAAAACAGAAATCTGGAAACTTTTTTGAGTTATTATGGTTCAAAAAAGTTTCCGGATTTTCTGTAATGCTTTTTGAAGAGCCATTCTGTAACAGCCAATCACATTTCTATGAAAAAAGGTCAATCTTCTAGTCTACCGTGATCGCAACCAAGTGAAAGATAATGTTCGATTTCCCCACTCAGCACAAGCTGGGTATATTCCAAGGGCTTGTTATATAAGTAGCCAGTCCAGTTCTGCTCGCTGTGCCGGGGTGTTGCCATATTCGTCCTCAATGACGATGCAGTCGATGGAAAGAATGGTTCCATCCTCGAATCGGGCTTCCACTCGGTTGATGTCCATGTTGTAGCGGCAGGAAAGCACTTTTTGAGAGCGATTATAGTCAAAATTCTGATTTCGTTTCATTTGAATGGCTCCTTTAATGATTTTGAAATTTGATTTTCAACGAGATGAGGTCTCTTTTTCTTTCTCTTAAGTCACCTAACCGCACTGTCCTGCATCTGTTGCACACACAAGACTCGCAACATCTTCTCTGGCCATGAGCTTTTTCAGAATCCCAAACTGTTTTTTCGTACCGGCAGAAACCTCATACTGCCAGTCCATCGGGAAGATAGGAAGGTCTGCATAAGCCCATTTGCTGTACTTCGCATCATAGACTTCCGGCTGTGCCAGCTCCACCAAATGCCCTACACACCAGCTGACCACATATCCGTTTCCCTCTAAGTAGCCATCCTCACGCTTGGCAGCACCTAACACTTTGGCAATACTCTGTGCAACCGAAGGCTTTTCAGCCAAAACTAATTTCATTTGCATCTGCTCCTTTCACAAAAAATAAGCAGCCACACACCGTAGTGCATGACTGCTATGTAAAAAGTTCGGAAAGGATTTTTGCAACCTGATACAATTTTCTGTTCTACAATCTCCGTCATAATAAAAATATCTCCATCATTTCAAAAGAGAATGACGGAGATATTTCACCTTGCTTATTCTTGTAGCAACCAATCGGCTATATCGTGAATTTCGATTCCTTCATAGCTATATTGGGGATGTTTGGTTCTGGCAATAATCATTTTCGGATAAGCGTCTCGAATCTGAAGCAGAGGAGAGCATTCTCTCTCAAATGTTTCCTGCCCGGAAATGTTGTCGCTGACCTGAATATAAATCTTTTCGCTACCTCTCTGAGCAACAAAGTCGATTTCCTTTTGATAGAGCTTGCCGACATAGACATCATATCCACGGCGAAGAAGCTCGATACAAACAACGTTTTCATATACTCTGCCATAGTCTATATTTCTGCTTCCCAGTATTGCATATCGAATACCGCTGTCACACAAATAGAACTTTTCAGAGCTTTCAAGGTATTTCTTACCTCGGATGTCATATCTCTTAATATCATAAAATACAAAAGCATTGCACAAATACTTAATGTACTTGCCGACGGTTACATGATTGGTTGGAGTCTCATTTGCTGTCAGTAGCTGACTGACCTTATTCGGAGAAGTCAGGTTGCTGATATTATCCATAAGGAACTCGCTCAGACGTTGTAAAACCAAAGTGTCCGGGAGAGTATATTTCTGTACCAAATCCCTTGTAACAATCGTTTCGTAGACCTCTTTGATATAGTTTGTTCTGTCTTTTTCGGTTCTATAAGCATAGGAACCTGCTAAACCGCCCTTGATAGCGTACTCATCAAAGAGCTTATCTTTGTCACTAATATCATCATAATACTGGCAATATTCCTGGAAGCTGAAAGGAAACACATGAATTTCAATATAGCGTCCGGTAAACAGAGTTGCCAGATCTGCACTCAACAGGAAAGCATTAGAGCCTGTTACATAGATGTCGTATTTTCCCTTAGAGTACAGGCTATTGATTGCCAACTCAAACTTGGGACACATCTGAACCTCGTCTACAAACAGGTAGTTCGTTTTTCCTTCCTGATAATGTTCTTCCACATAGGCGTGTAAGGCATGGTATTCCTTGATTTCTTCATACGCCAAATCCATGAAGTCGATGAAGATAATATTGATGTTTTCAAAATTGCTTTTCAGATACGCAATATACGCCTGCATCAATTTGGACTTACCAGATCGACGAATGCCCGTGATGATCTTGATGTCAGGAGTACCATTCAGTTCAATGATTCTATCGAGATATTTTGCTCTCGTGATTGTTTTCATATAGTCACCCGCTTTCAAAAATTGAAGTTTTTTCATTTCTCGAAACCGCTTCGCTGTACTTATTATACTGTCTGCTAATAGTATATGCAAGATGTCACTTTCAAAAACGCAAATTTTTTATTTTTGAAAGCGGAAACTATGTAAAGGCAACCCGAAGGCTGCCCCAGGCATCAAGCCTATCCTGTTTACACAGGTTCATTATCATCTTCATCGACGGAGCTATCTTCATCGTCGTCCTCAAACTCCGGATCGTACCCATAGTCCTCGTCATCGTCCACATAATCAGCATCTGGGTCAGGCTTTGCCGCTTCCTGTGCCTTCTTCTTTTCCTGGACTTTCTTAAATACGAAGAATCCACCACCACAGGCAAGCACAATCAGAGTAAGAATCGCCGGGAGCATATTTGTGGATTTCGGCTTTTCCTCCGGTGTCGGTTCTGTAATTTCAGGAACTGTTTCAACTACTTCCGGCTTTGTTTCCTCAACCGGCTTGGTGAACTCTGCAACTTCTTCCTCGTCCATCAGCTTGAGCAGGTCGGCTTCATCCACCTGATTCAGAAAATGCACGGTTTCCTCGCCCTTATCATCACGGTCAATGATGATATAGAAGTAGTTTCCGTTTTTGGTTACAGCGGTAATGAACTGCTTTCCGCTTTTCGTAGGCGAGCCAGCGTCATCAACCAAAGTCAGATTGCCGTCGGGAGTAAGCGGTAGCATCGGCTCCTCCGGCTCTGTTTCGGGAACTTTTTCTTCGACCGCAGGTTCTTCAGTCGCTACGCTTTCATCTACATAGGCAAATGCCGTTGTAGAAAACACGCCAAAACACATTGCACACGCCAGCAATGCGGCTCCAATTTTCTTAAATCTCATTCTGCGTTTCCTCCTCATTCATAGTATTGATCGTATCAGGCTTCGGAGCCATATCCGCAGCAAACATACGGAGCAGCTCGGAAAGCTGTTCGGGATTCAGGTTCGCAGCATGAACCATCTCATGGATTTCGGAATTTTCCTCCTCACGGTATCTGCGTTCCAGGTCTTTCACCTTAGCATCCCATTCTGCCCGTTTCTTACGGGCTTTTTCAAGGTCTGCACCTATTCTGTCTAACTTGGCACTCAATCGCCATCCCTCCTTTAGTTTCTGATTCTGCCGAAGCAGTAAAAATGCTGTTGCCAGTAATTCGATTCGATAGAAGCGTAGGAAATGGGGTTTCCGCAGTGGATCATCATACCATTGCCAACATAGATACCAACGTGTGATGCACCGGAGGTATCATAAGTGCCTTGGAAGAAAATCAAATCTCCCGGTTTGGCAGAGCTTTTCGGGATAATGTCGCATACGCCCATCAAACCGTTTGCGGTCAAACGACCAACACTCCAACCGTTTCCGCAGTGATTGATTACATAGGAAACAAATCCGGAGCAGTCAAAGGAGGTAGACGGGCTGCTGCCGCCCCACACATACGGGTATCCCAGATATTTTTCAGCTTCCCGAATCATATTGGCAAATCTTGTGTCTGTCAGCGCTTCGCCCGGAATATCATAATCGGTGTACTCGCCGCCAGGGGTGGCGTAAATGTCATTTCCGAAAATATCCGGTCTGTTGCCCCTTGTCTGAAGCAAAATTCTATATCGCTCCATATCATCTTCCGACAAGCCGGAATTTGAAATCACACTGTTCAAGCCCTTATTTCTGAGCTTCACATTCAGAATATAATATTCGTAATCTTCTTCCTCTGTTGTTGTCTCTCCCGTTTCGGGATCAGTAGAAGATGTTGTTCGTGTACGAATCTCTACTACTTCCGTCAGGGTCAGCTCATATTGTTGCTCAAATAGCCATTGCAGGGTAGCCTGCACCTCATCTCTGGTGTAATCCTCAAACTTCACCGTCAAATACGCCGCCAGCTCATAAGGATTGTGGTTGATTTCATCAAGGTCATACCGGTACTCGTCATATCCGCTATGAGTACGCTCGATATTATTGATTTTATTGCGGAGCGCAGCTTCCAAAGCCTTGTAATCATTGTCCGCACCAATAATATCTTCCTCTTTTGCAGTAAAAGAAGTTCCCAGAATGATCTGTGTGCCGCCTTGGAACATAGCCGAACAAGACGAGAACATCCCTGAGAGTATCATAAAAAGCAGTCCGGCAATCAAAACAAACAGAATCGTTTTAGAGTGTGTGGTGCAGAACTCCGTTACTCTTTCTGTGATGTTCTTGGCTCCCTGAGCTGCTTTGCCCGTTGCCTTGCCTGCACCCTTAGATGCAGAAGCCGTTGTCGAAGCGGTATTCTTACCGGCTTTGGCGGCAGCATATTCTTTCTTGATTGCCCTTTTCTGTTGCCAACGGGAAAAGGGATTGGAACCGGCATCGGGGTTGTCCTTTTTGAACTTCTCATACAGGGCATTTACATTTGCTTTATCTGACTTCTCAACCAGCTTTTCCGCCTTGTCGTAGGCTTTCAGCTTGTGACTGTAAACGGCATGATCGACGGTATAGACAGTGGATTCAACAGCCTTGGTCGTTTCCTGCACAGCCTGAACGCCGATATTATCATCCTCATATTCTGACACCGCCCGATGTGCTTTGGATGTGAGCGTGACTGCGGCACCACGGCTTGCCATGTGCTTTGCCACAGATGGGCGCTCGATTTCCGTAAACTCCGCTTTTTCAAAACGGAGCTTTGCTTTACGGGAACCGGCTGCATCTGTTTCCAGCTTTAGCTTCGGCTTTGCCTTTTTAGAAGCCAATTTGTCTGCCGCTTTTTCAGCCCTATCAACCGCCTTATCTGCACGGTCGGCAGCTTTCTTCACATGAGAATCTGCAAGGTCATCTTCGGTAAAACGGAGTCGTGTAGGTCTTTTCGCCATACATTACGCCTCCTTTTCCTGTGCCACCTCGTTTAACTTCGTGGTCATAATGCGATACAGTTCCAGATCTGTCGGGAATCGGTCAATGAACGGCAGAATCACATTGCCATAGAACAGAAGTCCTTCGCCCTCACCGGAGTTGGTTACATAGGACAGCTGATGCGGCGAAATGTTCAACCGCTGTGCCAGAATACTTCGGTCATCGCTTGCCTGATTCAGCATATAGATGAAATCAGAGTTTTCGAGGATGTTGGCAATCTCCGGGGAACGAAGCAGGTCTTTGACATTCTGAGTAATACCGGTCGGCAAGCCGCCCCATTTACGGAATCGCTTCCAGATTTCTACGGAATAGGTTGCCGTCTGTTCTTCCTTCAGAAGCAGATGGAACTCGTCAATATAATATCTGGTCGATTTACCGGCAGAACGGTTGGCAGTTACACGCCCCCAGACCTGATCCTGAACGATCAGCATACCGATTTTTTTCAGCTGATTGCCCAGCTCCTTAATGTCGAAGCACACCAGACGATTCTGAATATCCACATTGGTTCTGTTGTTAAACAGTTTCAGAGAACCCTTAACATAGATTTCCAAGGCGGTCGCTACATGGTGGGCTTCCTTTTCGTCCTGTTTCAGAAGGGCATCATACAAATCCTCAAGGATCGGCATATTCTCAGGGGCAGGATTGTCGAAATATCTCTGGTAAATCTGATGCACACAACGGTCGATAACCGTCTTTTCGATAGGCTGCAAGCCATCCTTACTGCCCATAATCAACTCACAGAGGGACAGGATAAAATCAGCTTTCAGTGCTACCGGGTTGTCATCCTCAGAGTAGTTCAGGTTGATGTCCATAGGGTTGATATAGTTGGTACTGGAGGAGCTGATTTTTACCACCTGACCATTGAACTTGTGAACCAGAGCCGCATATTCCGCTTCGGGGTCGCAGATGATAATATCGTCATCCGTAACCAGGAACGCATTGGTGATTTCACGCTTTGCGGAAAAGGATTTACCGGAACCGGGAGTACCCAGAATCAGTCCGTTGGGGTTCTTGAGCTTCTTTCTGTCCACCATGATAAGGTTGTTCGACAGAGCATTCAGCCCGTAATAGAGCGTTTCTCCACCATTCTGGAACAGCTCCTGCGTGGTGAAAGGCACAAAAATAGCCGTGGAACTGGTAGTCAGGCCACGACGAATCTCAATCAGGTTTTGTGCCAAAGGCAGGCTGCTCATCAGTCCGGATTCCTGCTGAAAATCCAAACGACGCAGATTGCAGTTATGCTTCTGGGCGATGCTCTGTGCCTGGAACACATTGTTCTCCAGTTCCTGCTCGGTGCGCCCGGTGTTCAGCACCAGAAATGTCACCATGAACATTCGCTCATTCTGGCTCTGCAATTCTTTCAGAAGTGACTTCGCATCTTTACCATAGGTAGCAAGGTCAGATGGGAATAGCGATAGGTAAGCCTTTGAAGTTATCTCCAGCTTTTCCCCCGCTTCACACCGGACATGCGACTTTCACCGCATCCGGCGTTCCATCAATCAAACAGTTTTCTTAGTCTCCTTAGTCATACCATTATGAGAATTATTCGTAAGATTTAGGTTCTCCAAATCAATAGGTTTCCGATTTGCCAGAATTCGCAGTCTGTTTAGCTTCATAAGTTGTGAAGCGTCCAATTTAAGAGCGGAGAGATAAGAACAAATAGTATCCTCATTGACTGCGTGTATCAGTTCGTGTACTGGTGCAAGCACCAATACCAGATTTTCATACTTGTCACTGCCACCATTACCCTTTGGTGTTTTATGGTGACAGTGGATTTCTGAAACACACTGAAATTCCTTTCCCGTTATTGCACATTTCCCCCATTGAGCGGAGAATAGTGAAATACGGTTGTCCGCATATTCTGCACTACGGCGGTATGTAGGCGCTCTCATAAGCTGTAACAGTAAGGAAGTGTTTATCCGTAAATCGTCATGGATTGCACTTCTGCCTGTCGCTGTGTAGGCGCATACTTTTCGCCGCAAATTCATTGGATTTGTGCATTGAACATAGCTTATCGGATAAATCGGTTCTTTGGATTGTGCTATATATCTTAGCTGTTCCGATTTCCCATATCTTTGGAGCTCCATTTTTGTAAGGTCTCGACCTTCTTCTTTTAGTCGGTGCGTTTTTCCTGATTTCAGCCTGTTTTTAAGGACTATATTAACAGTTCTGCCAATATCACCGCAATCAATGCTGATGTCTGTGGCTAACTGATAATAATTCTGGATTCCCATAACCATTGAGTTAAACAGCCGTACTTCTCCGGCCTCTCCACGGTCTTTTCTTGGAAATTTGATGTTCCCGACCTGCTTTGTCAGGTTGGCCTTGACCTTTCTATAGGCTTTATCGCACATGTGCGATTGAACGACATACTTTTTCCCCTTTTTGTGCAGTCTGATTTTGAATCCGAGAAATTCAGAATAGCTCCGTCTGGTGTCAACAACTCTCGTTTTCTCTGGCGAAACATCAAGACGTAAGCGTTCTTTCAGCCAATGCGTTACCGCAATCAGCGTCCGGTCTGCCTGTTCTTTCGTCCTGCAAAGAATCCGAAAATCATCCGCATATCTGACGATATACATTTCTTTCAACCTTGTATTCCGCATTGCCCGATACGCATGGCTTTGTATCGGACAGCCCGTCGCATTTTCCCTGTAGGAGTAGTTTTCCGTTACCGGGTTGCACTGCCACTGGCTTTCTATCCAATGGTCAAGTTCATTCAGAACCACATTTGCCAGCAGTGGTGAAATAATGCCGCCCTGCGGCGTTCCCTTTGCTGGGTGTTCTATATGGCCATCCGGCATGAGGATTGGTGCTTTGAGAATCCTGCGGATTACATAGAGCAATTCTTTATCCCGAATATTAAGTGACCATAACTGTTTTATCAGCTTTGAATGGTCTACATTGTCAAAGAAGCCCTTAATATCAAACTCCACAACATAGTAAAGTCCTGACCTCTGCATAAGCCTGTAGATTGCCGCTATCGCATTTTCAACCGACCGATTCGGACGGAATCCATAGCTGTTATTGCTAAATCTGGCTTCGCAGATAGGCTCCATGACTTGCTTGATACATTGCTGTACCAATCTATCCCATATACAAGGGATTCCCAGAGGTCTGGTACTCCCGTTTGGCTTAGGGATTTCTTTGCGTCTCACGCTTCTTGGGGTGTAGCCGTTTTTACCTCCCTTTACGATTCTACGTACCCTCGCTGTTACTTCGTCAGCGGTAAGTTTACCAATATCAGAAATTTTCAGCTTATCCGTCCCCGGTGTAAAACTCCCGGTATTGGATTTGATGTTCCGATAGGCCAATAGGATATTTTCTCTCGAAAGTATCACATCCATCAGGCCGTCAAAGATTTCTCCGGCTTGACTTCTGGCATACAGCTCATCAAAGGTACTCTGCATATCGTAGTATTCAGCATGGCGGAGATACTCCACGTATTTTGTTTTTGGTTTCTTCTCATTTGGCATCAGGCATCACTCTCCTTTACGGCGAGTGACTTCTTTTTGTCATACTCGCAATCCTAATTGCGACTAAGTGCTAAGTTGTCTGTTTGACTGACTTGAGGCCATTCCTCCGTTTTCCTCTTTTTCGCAGAAAACATCATCGGTTCGACCTCTGCTTTTCAGCAGTAGTACAGCAGCTTATATGATTCGTCTGCTTACTTCCTAATGGTGGAAGCCTACTGCCTTTCCTCGTTCCAACAATCCTATCTTTACATATACCTTTAGGTCTCCGCTTTAAGCCTGTCAGCTTGAACACGCCTGTAACGTGCTATGGTGTTTCATAACATCAATTTTTACTCCACCACACTGATTAGCGATTAACGCTACCGGCACATTTCTATGCCGTCATGGTATAGACCCTTACATTCGCGGTTTTCGTCAGTCATATTTCAAACATTCTGACCTTGGGTATTTTGTAGACCTCCGGCCTATAGGTAGCACCGTCCACCTCTGGACAGCTTTCGTGAGGCTGGTATTTATCCAGCAATCCATACGGCTACTCTCAGCCGACTTCACCGAGCTTCTGACAAGTCACATTTCTGTTGAAATGCCAGTCGGAGTATTAAGGGGGCGTTTCAGGGCGTTACCCCATCATTCCACCTCTCGGATTGTTAGTTCTCCTAACATTTGAAATTTTCGTTCTTTTGTTAATGCCTGATTTTGTCCTTCAACCACGAAGGCTTTGTTCAGGAACGAGTCGCACTAATGTCCATGTCATAGCCAGAACGCACAGCCTTTTTCTGTTCCTCGATTTTGGAACGGTCAAGCTCGGTGATGATTCTCTTGATGGTCTTAATCGCCGCAGTCTGGTCAACCGACTGGATGTGCATGGTCACGATCTGCGTGGATTCCATATCCAGAAAATCCGCCAGCATACGATCAGACAGGTCTGATGCCGTAATTGCCAGATAAGACATCGAACCGAAGATACTGCCCATCTGGAAGGTGCGGTTGGTCTTAAAGGCAAACGCCGTCGGAGCAATGAAGTCCTTTACGGACAGCCCGGATTCCACAAGATACTTCCAATCGAAGAAGAACTTATCATTATCACCCATGTGGAACATAGAGTGCATCAGATGCAGCCGCTCTTTGCCGTTCATGGTAGTGGCAATGACACCCAAACGCCGAAAGTTATTGAGCAGATCGTTTTCGATATGGTTGAGTCTCGGCTTTGCCTGCCGCATGGATTCGGCTTCAATGCCGAATGTCAGGTACTTGGTTTTGGTCAAGCCGTTGTTGCCCTGCGCCAACTGCTTTTTCAGCATCTGGCTATACTCGGCACGGACGGGATTGAAGCTGTCCTTCTTGAACGGGATACGGATACTCTTTTCAAAGCTTTCAGCATCGGTACTCAGGTTCATAAAGGAAAGCTCAAAGTGAATGGAGCTGTCAAAGAAATTCAGGAAACTGCACCACTCATCGAAGATGGCAGTCTTATCTTCCTGCTGTGCCAGCTGATAGTTGATGTCCTGAAACTGAATGGTCTTGGTGTAATAACTGTCAGTGACACGGCAGATGCCATCCGGGAACATTCTCTGAAAGGGAATGGACTGCTGTGCAGTCTGCGGAATACCGTTGTCCTTCTTTGCCCGTTCCACAACAGCTTTAATTTCTCGCTGCTGCTTCCGATTCAGATTTGCAGGCATTTTGATGTTTCTTGCCTGTGGCTTCTTTTTGAAAAACAATTCGTTCAACCTCCTTTTCCAGTTTGTACTGACGCATCAAAGCGTCATAATAGTTGTCCGTCTGATAAGGGCGAACCTTGGGACGAACGAATTTGGTCTGAATGAAGTGTTCTACAACCACTTCCAACGGCTGACTATCCTTTTCATACATTGCCAGAAAGAACAACGGTAACATGACGATCATCATGGACAGTGCTGCAAGGCTCACATTTCCGGTTGCTTTGACCAGAAAGAAAATCGGCACTCCGATGAGCGCCGCCGCACCAAAGCAAAGTAACTGCCGTTTCGTCAGATTGAAGAACACTTTTGTTTTTACCCTCGTCAGGTCACGAGGTACGGGAATATACGCTGCCAAACAATTTCCTCCTTCCCTTAGTGAGCGCTGAATACACCCTTCGCAAGCGAACCAGTCTTAAACAGGGTGAAGCACAAAAGGACGGTGTAGCCCATAACACCCCAGATAGAACCGATGATGTCATCACTGAATGCGATAGACTGAATCAGCACCGCATAAATGCCCACGCAGATCATAATCAGGAATCCCTGGAATCCGATTGCAAACAGCGAACGCAGATAATTCTGTCCGATATTGCTCTGTTCTCTGTTTCCAAAAGTGGAAAGCGGAATCGGGGCAAGGCTGACCATCAGATAAATTTCAATCATTCGACCGTAGACGATCACAAAGATGATGATTGCCAAAGCGGACATCGTGACCTGCACGATAAAGGATTGCAGGAACAAGCCGAGCAAAGGACCCAAATCCATTGCCATCAGCGTTTCTTCCATTGTTTCCAATGCCGAAGCATCTATGGCAGTATTTCCGGATATGATACCGGCGCTTGCGTTTATAACGTGCTGTGTCACATCAAACACAGCCATCGTGATATTGAATGTGTTTGTGATTAACATGACCGCAACAAAAGTCTTGAACACCCATTTGAAGAAGATCCAGGTTTCAAAATTTGCCAGATTGTTGTGGTCAATAATCATCTGAATTAGCTCATAACAGGCAATGAAGGTCAGAATCAAGCCTGCGATTGGGATAATCACTGACTCGGAGATGTTTCGTACCATGGCAAAGACACCCGGCGAAAAATTCGCCGGGGTCATGCCAACGGAGGTTGCTATCTCGCCAACCTGGTTGTTGACGGACTCAAACATCCCCGACAGATTTCCCATAATAGCTGAAACGAGCATTTCTTTCAGCCAGTCTGTGATCTGTTGGAGTATGCTGTCCAAAGGCGATTACCTCCTTGTTTTGTGATTAACCGAACAGTCCGGAGAGCAGAGGTACAAGGGTGGTGCCGATGAGGGCAACACCGCCGCCAGCCATGAGCTGTTTTATCCCCAATTAGGTGTAAAACTCTGCTCGATGGCGGGCGGCGGCGTACAAAAAATCTATATGGTGTTTTTAAGAGAACCGTCCCGGCGGGACAGGTCAGGCAGTGACCTGTTCCACCTCTGGGATGGGTTTGAGATTAAAATGAATTTCGATAGAAATGTGTCTTGTTTTATCTTCGTCAATGCGCTCATGCACGACGATTTCTTTGATTAAGCGGTTGAGGGTGGCTGCGTCCAGCTCTGTGATATTGGCGTATTCCTGAATGGCTTCCACCCATTGTTTTGCGTCATTGGCAAGCTGGACTTCATCGGACAGCCGCTTTCTGCCCTCGGACACTTTTGCTTTAAGCTCCGCTTGCTCGGTCTGTGTCTTTTCCAGCATGGTGTTGAAATTCTGTTCACTGATACGCCCTGCAATCATATCCTCATAAAGCCGCATTACCATTTTGTCCAGAACCTCAATCCGTTCCTCGTCCCTTGTGAGGGAGCGTTCCATTGCTTCCCGCTGTTCCCGCTGCTCGGCTTCACAGGTATTGGTCAAGCGGTCGGCAACCGCTTCCCCGTCCATCAGGGCGGCTCTGGCACATTCCCGGATTTTCCGCAGCACATGGCTGTAAAGGGTGTCATAATCAATCCGGTGCTGGGTGCAGTGGTTCTTTCCAAAGGCATTGTAGGTTTTGCAGGAGTAAATCTGCTGGGGATGTTTTGCGTTTGTGTAGCGTATCGTCAGTGACTTCCCACACTCACCGCATTTTATCAGTCCGGCAAACAGGCTGATTTCATTGGTCTGCCCCGGACGCTGGCGGGATTTCAGCTTGTTCTGCACAATGTCAAAGCTCATGCGGTCAATCAGCGGTTCATGCTGTCCCTCCA
>ENA-OQJP01000256-OQJP01000256.1-human-gut-metagenome-genome-assembly--contig:-NODE-256-length-17914-cov-1.961095_pt1 | contig 17914 bp, 23 predicted proteins | sample MGYA00242611_ERZ504778 | MGnify/ENA primary metagenome ERZ504778 (study PRJEB26092, sample SAMD00036349) | human gut metagenome | host: Homo sapiens | study: EMG produced TPA metagenomics assembly of...
TATGATTGTGGATATCGTGGGTAACAGCCATATTTCTGTAGAAGACTATGCGGCTGCAATGATCGATGAGTTGGAACATCCCAAGCATCATCAGGAGAGATTTTACGATTGGATATTAATGAAAAAATGGCTTGAAACATACAATACAGAGTATGATTCAAGCCATTCTGTTATGATGGATATATCTCTTATATTCTATCGAGCACAGTCTTAATCAGTGTATCGATTGTATTCTTATATCCGGTATTAGCCTCTTTGATCAGTCGGTTGGCTATCACCATGCAGACGGTCATTGCCTTATGTCCCATCAGTCGGCTAAGTCCTGCAAGTGCCGAACTTTCCATTTCAAAGTTGGTAATCTTAAAGCCTTTATATTCAAATGCTTCAATCTTATCATTTTGTTTCGGGTCTGCTAACGGAATACGGAGTTCACGTCCTTGTGGCCCAAAGAAGCCTCCTGCGGCAATCGTTACACCACGTACCATATCTTCTTTAGCAATCCGGTCAATCAGTTCTTCACTGGCATCAATAACATAAGGCGCAGGGGCACACATATTTCCCGACCAGCCCATGTGATTAAGGAAAGCACGTTCGAAAGGAAGATCGCATACCGCATTGCGTCCGGCGTAAAAATTCAATAATCCGTCGAAACCGATAGATTTCTGTGAACAAACGAAGGTGCCTACCGGAGTATTTGGCTGCAAGCCGCCGCACGTACCGATACGTACTAACTCCAGTTGGCGGAACTTTTCTTTTTCTTCCCGTGTCTCAAAGTTGATGTTGGCAAGTGCATCCAGTTCGTTCATAACGATGTCGATATTGTCGCAACCAATTCCGGTAGAAACCACTGTGATTCGTTTACCTTTATATGTACCCGTGATTGTTTTGAATTCGCGGCTTTCCACTTCGCATTCTTTGTTTTCAAAGTGAGAAGCTACGAGTGCTACACGTCCTGGATCTCCTACAAGGATCACTTTATCTGCCAGCCATTCGGGCTTTACGTGAAGATGGAATACCGAGCCGTCTTCGTTGATAATCAGTTCAGAGGATGGAAAGTACTTTTTCATGTTATTGAACGGTTTTAGTTTTACAATAAGTCGTATATATAAATAGAAACGCCGGAACCGGATTTTAGTTCGGAAGAGGTATCTTTCTTTTCTTTTGCAAGTTTGTCAAAGAGAAGATACGCAGATGAACTGAATAGGAATCGGGTTCCAGCGTTTGGTAGACTATTTACTCAAAGGCTGGTTGGTGGTACCACCAGTCGTTGGTTTGGCAATGTTTTCGCGCATTGAAGTATCGGCTTCGATATTTTTCATACGGTAATAATCCATTATACCCAGATTGCCGCTACGGAAGGCCTCTGCCATTGCTTTAGGTACTTCCGCTTCCGCTTCGATTACTTTGGCACGTGCTTCCTGTGCCTTAGCTTTCATTTCCTGTTCGGAAGCGACAGCCATTGCACGGCGTTCTTCTGCTTTAGCCTGTGCGATGTTCTTGTCTGCATTAGCCTGGTCAATCTGCAAAGCTGCACCAATGTTTTTACCTATATCGATATCCGCGATATCAATAGACAGAATTTCGAAAGCTGTTCCTGCATCCAATCCCTTGCGGAGTACAAGTTTAGAGATAGAATCCGGATTTTCGAGTACTGACTTGTGGTTTTCCGAAGAACCGATAGAGGAAACGATACCTTCACCTACACGGGCAAGGATGGTATCTTCTCCGGCACCACCGACCAGCTGCTTGATGCTGGCACGTACTGTTACACGAGCTTTCGCTATCAGCTGGATACCGTCTTTGGCTACTGCAGTAACAGGAGGAGTATCAATCACTTTCGGGTTTACAGACATCTGAACAGCTTCAAACACATCACGTCCGGCAAGGTCGATAGCGGTTGCCATCTGGAATGACAGCTCAATGTTGGCTTTCGATGCGGATACCAGCGCATGTACTACTTTTTCTACATGGCCTCCGGCAAGGTAGTGGGCTTCCAGTTCATCACGGGTGATGTTCTTCAATCCGGCTTTGTGGGCTTCGATCATGCCCGGAACAATGATATACGGCGGAACATTACGGATGCGCATCAGGAAGAGTTGAATCAACGAGATGTTAACGCCTGATACTTTAGCCGACAACCAAAGGAAGAACGGCACATAATGGAAAAATAGTATTAGGAAAATAATACCTCCAACAATCAGAACGATAGGTAAGTACAAAGATGTTTCCATTGATAATTTATATTAAGTGAATATTATATTTTGTGTTTCTCAACCAGGATGGTACCGTCAGTGATGCGGCTCACAATGATGGGAGTTTTTTCATTGAGGAAGCCATCTATCGATCTTACTTCCACGATGTTACCGTTAATCTCAGCATAACCGATTTGTGCCAGGCGGGTAGTGCTGATTCCTGTGTCGCCTACCTTGACGCTCTTTTCCGCACTGCGGTCTACTTTCGAGTCAATATCTTTTTTCAAAGCCAGCTTATCCAGCATCTTCGAACGCATGAACCAGATAAGCGAGCCGATACAGGCGACAGCCGATATCCCTAAAGTGATAAATCCTCCTGCCATACCCAGATTGGCGAAAGCGTAATAGTTGGCATAGAGAATACAAGCAAGTGCTGAAATGCCAGCCAGGCTAATCCCCGGAATGACAAACAGTTCAACCAAAAATAGTATTACTGCAGCAATGATGAGAACGGTGATAATCAGTATGTCCATAACTCTGTATTATTTTGATTTTGTTTTTTCGGCATTACGCACACTTACTCCAAGAGCATCCAGCTCTTCATTCATTTGCAGAATTCTTTTTTCCAGATCAAGGATTGCGGGAGCAAGTTTTTCTTTTCCTTGTTGATTGGCGCTTGCATATTGCTGGCGCAGACCGTTCAGTTTATCTTCCTGTTGCAGATAATCTTTTTCCAGTTGCCGGTAACTTTGGAACAGTAGCTTTGCTTTGGGTGATTTGAAGTCACTCAACTGATAATAGGTCGTGCTATCATCGATGACAAACTCGAAATCAACCACACGACGTTCCTGTGGCTTATGATTGATTGCCTCTTTCAGACGTTGCAGTGCCTCCGTTACTGTATTTTCATCTTTCCAAGTTTCCTTCAGCGAATGAATCTGTGCCAGACGGATCATCTGCTGCGGGTCCATCGCCTCATAATTATAAGTCTGTTTAGACGAATTAGGAATGAATACATAGATGCAGACTTTCTCTTCGGGCTGGAAACGGTCGGAGGCAAACCAACCCAGATTATTGTATTCGTCGATGACGTACATATAATCATTATAAGGTGAATTGAACGGCATTCCCACATTTTCCGGCGTCAGATAAGAGTTCCGTATTTGTGTTGTAACGAGTGACAAAATATCATATCCTCCCAGTCCTTCGCCATCGGTTGCATATAAATAGTAACACCATCCGATAAAACAAACGGGTAGTTGGCGTTTCCGGATTCGTTGATGCTGCCGGGCAACGGGGCGACCGTTGCTCCATTCATTCAGTAATTTATTTTTGGAGAATATATCCAGATTGCCTCTTTCTCCCTTTTCGCTATAATAGATTTTATTACCGATTTCTGTTTCATAAACTGTTCCCGGATGATCTCCTTCGGTCTGGAAGAATTCGTTGAATGTAAATAGCTTGCCAGACTCTTCACTGATCTTGTATGCGCTCAGGAAATTTGCTTTATCTACCACGAAACTGTCAATAATGCACACGTCTTCTACTCCTTTGAGCATACGCAGGTCAGCTTTGCTCTTTTCCAATAGAGCTTCAGCTTCTTCCGTCGATCTTTTGCGTTTGCTGAGGTCGGCGATATATTCTTCAAAGCAGTTGACTGCATCTTCGAAACGATAAGTATCATTGTAAGCTTGTCCCAGATAGAGTTGTCCACCGGCTACCCGTCTTTTTACAGCGGTTTCGAGATACTTCACGGCTTCTTCCGGTTCTCCGGTTTTCAGGCAGCAGACACCGTACCAATAGCTGTAGTTACCATTGGATGGTTGAGATTTGGCATATTTCTGAAATACGGGTTTGGCTTGTTCGTAGTCACCTTTTGTAAATAAGGTGCGTGCCTGTTCCAATGTTTGTGCAGATACTCCTCCGAGGAAGAAACTGCAAATTATAAATAGAATATATTTTCTTTTCATTGTTTTATTCACTAATCCATGCATCAATTGTTCAAAAGTACAAATTTATTAGAAATAAACCCTTTTTCAGAGATTCTATTATGTTAATTCTTCTTTAAATCATTCTTTTCGCTTACTTTTGCAGCCGATTTTTGAAGATATGACACAATTTACGGAAGAAGAGAAGACGATCCGCCGTATTGAACGGCGATTCAATAAAGGAGTGGTGCAGTATCGACTGATAGAAGAAGGGGACAAAATCCTTATCGGACTGTCGGGCGGGAAAGATTCGTTGGCACTTGTAGAGTTGCTGGGCAAGCGGGCGCGTATTTATAAGCCTCGGTTTTCTGTGATAGCTGTCCATGTGGTGATGAATAATATTCCTTACCAAAGTGATACTGAATATCTGAAAGCATATTGTGACTCTTTTGGAGTGCCTTTTGTGCAGTACGAAACGTCCTTTGATCCTGCTACGGATACGCGCAAGTCTCCCTGCTTTCTTTGTTCCTGGAATCGTCGGAAAGCTCTGTTTACGGTTGCCAAGGAGCAAGGATGCAATAAGATTGCTTTAGGACATCACATGGATGATATTTTGGAAACATTGTTGATGAACATTACTTATCAGGGGGCATTCAGTACGATGCCGCCTCGCTTGGTGATGAAGAAATTTGATATGACAATTATCCGACCGATGTGTATGGTGCACGAGGCTGATCTGATTGAACTGGCTGCATTGCATGACTACCGGAAACAAGTGAAGAATTGTCCTTATGAATCACAGTCCAGCCGAAGTGATATGAAGGGTATTCTGCGACAGTTGGAAGCGATGAATCCGGAAGCTCGCTACAGCTTGTGGGGGAGCATGACGAATGTGCAGGAAGAATTGTTGCCGGATAAAATAGACTGATAATTACTAATTTTAGTATATAATAAGATGAAAGGTTTCTATACAATTTTATTACTCATTGTATCCAATGTCTTTATGACCTTTGCATGGTATGGGCATTTAAAGATGAAACAAGAGTATTCTTGGTTTGCTGCTCTTCCGTTGATAGGTGTGATTACCTTTAGTTGGGTTATTGCATTTTTTGAATATTCTTGTCAAATACCGGCGAATCGTATCGGCTTTGTCGGGAATGGCGGTCCATTCTCGCTGATGCAGTTGAAAGTGATTCAAGAGGTGATTACTTTGATTATATTTACTGTTTTTACCACTGTTTTCTTTAAGGGAGAAACATTGCACTGGAACCATCTGGCAGCATTTGTTTGCCTGATTGCAGCTGTTTATTTTGTGTTTATGAAATAATTGTTTCAGCCACTCTGAAACAGAGGCTTCGTTTGGCTTCAACAGAGGTGCTGTTTTATATAAACGGAGGCTCTATTCGTATGAAATGGAGCCTCCGTTTATATGCTTATTTGCAAAGCATTTTTCTATTTGGCATCAGGCATATATCGTTTCATACCATCCGTATAGTAAGTCTTAAACTCTCCATTCTCGCCGCTATATATAAAGTAGGCATCGATCATAGGATTTGCTTTACAGAATTTTTCGGCTTCTTCCAGTTCCATTACCATGAAAGAGGTAGCCAAAGCATCAGCCGTCATACAGTCTTCGGCAATCACAGTAGAAGATAGGATACTGTGCTGTACCGGATAACCTGTTCTGGGGTCGATGGTATGAGCATACTTTTTGCCATCCTTATAATAATAGTTGCGGTAGTTTCCCGAAGTAGCCATACCTAAATCTGTCAGGTTGAGTACTACTTGTATATCTTGCTTAACAGCTAATGAGTCGTCGTACGGCTTGTTTATTCCGATACGCCACAGATCTCCTGTCGCATTTTTTACCTTTACTACTACTTCACCACCTATATCTACCATATAGTTTTTGATACCTTTGCTATCCAAATACCGGGCTACTACATCTACGGAATATCCTTTGGCTACAGCACTACAACTTAGCATCACCCGAGGGTCTTCTTTGATCACTTTGCCGTTTTCCAGTTTAACTTTTGGTATCCTGTGATTTGGAGTAGACTATCTATCATGATCGAGTCGGGGAAGGCTCCTTTTTTGAAACCGAATCCCCAGGCATTGGCTAATGGAGCTACTGTGATATCGAAAGCTCCGCGAGTTTCGGCTGAGATCTCCATAGATCGGTTAAAACAGGTTTGGAAGAAAGTGTCTGTGACGATTTCTTCATTACGATTAACACGGGTAATGACAGATGTATCATTGAATGGAGAAAGTGAACCGTCGAATTTTTTTAATTCGGCATCGATCTCCGCTTTCAGATTGCCGTCATATTGATAGGTAATATTATATACTGTGCCGAATACAAGCCCATTGATACTGTTGTAAGGTATTTGTTTATTTCGTTGGGCTAGTATCCAAATTGTTCCCAACAGCAGGATAGCTAGCCAAATGAAGCTTTTTCTTGTTTTCTTTTCCATAATAAGTAAAAAGTAAGTAAGCAACAAATCTGTTTATGATTACACAGCCTTTTGTTGTTTGAGGTTGATAGCTAATTATTAAAAAATAAGTGTTCGATTAATATTTTCGTTCCAATAAGGATCAGTATGATTCCTCCCCATAATTCAGCAAGAAGTTTTCTGGCAATGCCGCATCCGAAGCGAATGCCGAAGATTAATCCTATAAGGGACATAAAAAAAGAACAAATCCGATGATTCCTGCCGGGTAAAGGATAGACGAACAGCTTTTGATACCCAGAAAAGCAAAAGGATAACTCCTAACGGCCAAATGCATCAATGCTGGTTGCAACGGCCATTGTTATCACTACTTTTAGGCTTGCAGGGTTAAATCTTTGGCAGCAATCTTCTTCTTTAAAAAGATTCTTTTGAGCATTCGTCCGCCTAGAAAGGCCAGAATAGCAAAAGGCAATCCAGTGATCGACCGATTCGATAAGGTGGCTGAATGTGCTTGCTCCTAACCACCCCAATAAAGGCATTATAGCCTGGAAAAGTCCGAAAAAAAATGCCATGATGAGCATAGGCCGCCATTGAATACGCCTTAAAATAATACCACTTGCAATAGAGACAGCGAGGCAATCCATCGCTAAACCAATTGCAAGTAGCCAAATCTCTAATCCTGTCATGTCGTTAAAATGGTAATTTATAAATCAGTGTATATGTGATACCTATGTTTGAGGAATCATATTCACCAAAACCCGGTACATACCATGGATTTCCATGTTCGCTGATCGAGCCCGCTGTTTTAAATTTAAAGCGTAAGGTCCATCCCATATAGAAGCTTTTATAGATTTGAACATTGACTCCGGCCACCAGCTCAAGCCATTGCATGTTAGATTTCAGTCCGTTGTAATGATAAGGTACGCTTCCTCCCCAAATGCCGTCTATCAATCCGGGATTAGCCATACTGCCTCCATAAATAGGGTCAGAAAAAGGTGTACTTGAGATGTCGTACTTGAAACTGCTAAATCCATAACGTAGTCCTACATACAAATATTCTTTAACAACATTATAGTCAGCCCCAACGCGAAAATAAGGAGCGGCACTTTTATAATGGATACCGGTATCACTCCAGGTATCTGTTTGTCCGAAACCGATTTCTACTGTAGGAATAAATTTCTTTTTAAGTTTACTCTCACATTTACCTCAGAACTTAGAAAATCTCCTCCGAGTAGTTTACTGCCCAATCCGAATAAGTCCACACCGACATACGTTCCATTGTAAAAGGGAATCGTATCCGCTTTTATCTCCTCTTTTGCTTTCTGCTTGACAGCAGGACGTGCACCGGGTCTTTGCTGTTGTGCTTGGAGCGGAAGGCTGAATAAGAGGCACAGCAGGCTAACGATTGTAGCGGTAGAATATTTTGAGATTTTCTGTTCCATTAATGTTAGCTGCATTTGATTTGATATATAGAGAGTCTATGCTATGATATTTCTTTTTATTGGTTTCCGTATAATCAATCGGATGAATACTGATGATATTTTGTTTCATACTGTATCCGCAATCCATCGACTGAAAGTAAGGAGTATTGGTTTGCAGGATCACCATTGTATCTCTTAACAACCGGGTGTAATGAAACACAAGAATAGTCGAGTCACTTGTATAGCGTAGTGGGAGAGCGATATCATGTACCTTTTTCTGGTTATTGATGATTATTGAATCAGTTCCGAATGCTGTCACACTCAATGAATCGAGGGTGTCATTCAGTACAGCCTTGGTTTCCGGATTGATGGTATACATTTTGGCGTAGACCATCGGGCGTCCGGTCATGGAGCAATCACTCTCTTCCGAGCAAGCCGAAAGGATAGCACCCGTTAGTGGATAGGCTACCATCAGGAAGAGTACCAGTTTTATCAATTTTTTCATCGTACAGGTTTCATTAATCGTTCGTTATATTATTTTTTCTATCTGATAATTATTGCGTTCCGGGGCGTTACGTGAAATCAGTTCGCCAAGAAATCCTGCCAAAAAGAGTTGTGTTCCAATAATCATGGCAGTCAACGACAGATAGAAATAGGGAGAATCTGTTACCAGCCGATAAGGCATACCGTGATTCATACTATATAATTTACTGGCTCCGACAATAACCACTGAAATAAATCCCAGTATAAACATCAATGAGCCTAATAAACCGAAAAAGTGCATTGGTTTAATTCCAAACTTTGAGAGGAACCAAAGAGAGATTAAATCGAGATATCCGTTAAAGAAGCGATTCCATCCTCCAAATTTAGTTTTTCCGAATTTACGTGCTTGATGGTGCACCACCTTTTCGCCTATTTTCTGGAATCCGGCATTCTTAGCTAGATACGGGATGTAGCGATGCATCTCTCCGTATACTTCGATGTTTTTTACAACAGCTTTGCGATAAGCTTTCAATCCGCAATTAAAGTCGTGCAGATTATGAATCCCTGAAACTTTACGTGCCGTGGCATTAAATAGTTTGGTAGGTAGAGTTTTCGACAGCGGGTCGTATCTTTTCTGTTTATAGCCTGAAACAAGGTCATATCCGTCTTCAGTAATCATACGGTATAATTCCGGTATTTCATCGGGACTATCCTGTAGGTCGGCATCCATCGTGATCACCACATTTCCTTCGGCACGTTCAAAGCCACAGTACAGAGCCGGGGATTTTCCGTAGTTTCGTCGGAATTTGATCCCTTTCACAGTGGACGACTGTTTCTGAAGCTCTTCGATAATTTCCCAAGAACGGTCGGTACTACCATCATTTACAAAGATAACTTCGTATGAAAAGCCATTGGCCTTCATCACTCTTTCAATCCAAGCAAAAAGCTCCGGAATGGATTCTTCTTCATTGAACAATGGTACGACAACAGATATATCCATTTTACTTATAAATTAGATATTACAAACTATAGAGGTTGCACCTCCGGTGATTTGGGCTTTCTCATCACAAACAAGGCAGTGGGGACAGCCAATATGCTGCCATAGAACACATTCTGTGACATCAGTTGCATAGTAATGTCTATCGGTGTCAATCTACTGATCATTTCCATCACTTCTTTTCAGTTGGCTGATGTACCCTTCTATTCCCGGTACTTCTTTATTGGTCAGTTCGTCAAACATTCCCATGTAAGTGTTTACAATGAAACCATGGTCGATGAACCGGAAATAAATGTAGTGGGCCACTGCCGTGAGGAGTGCCGCAAACATATACATAAAAACGATGAATACCCATGCTTGCAGGAAGCGGATCGAGCCGCCACATACTTTGTCACGATAGGTACGTGCATAATAATATCCCATGAACGGAACTCCTAAAGTAAGCCCGAAAAACAGGAATAAAAGAAACGGAATGGACAATCCCAATGGGAATAGAATGAACTTAAGTATCCAGTATACTCCCATATAGGTGCCAAAATGCATGGCATATTTTTGTAAGTTACTTCTGCTTTCTGTCATTTTATTAATAAATAGCGCACAAAGGTACAAATAATATTGTTTGGTATGGAATTTATGCCTGTTAAAGTTAATAAAGCTATCCGGTCAGAAAAAACATTTTTTCGATTTTAAATATCTGAAAAGTAGGAGTTTACCGATAAAGCATACAAAAAAGTACCGATCCCCTATTGCAGGTTTAATAAAAATACCTACCTTTGCACCCGGGTAAGTCCTATACGGCCAGCTCCCTTCGAATCCTCCAGGGCTTGATCGCAGCAAAGGTAGTTGGTTGTAGCGGCGCGATATAGTAAGCTTACCCACTTGCCTCTTTAGCTCAGTTGGCCAGAGCACGTGATTTGTAATCTCGGGGTCGTTGGTTCGAATCCGACAAGAGGCTCAAAAAAGGAAAAGCATCTCGGCACTGCCGGGGTGCTTTTTTTGCGTTTATTCTTCTGATGGTTCATGAAAAAGGAAAGGGATGAACCTGTTGATACATCCCTTTTTCGCATTTTACATTCAATTATTATAAATAACTAACCTTTTATCATGCTATGCTATCATGATTTTGTTTAGCCTTTTACTACAATTCGTTTATATCCGTATACGGCGCGGTCTCCCAACTCTTCTTCAATACGAAGCAGCTGATTGTATTTTGCCATACGGTCCGAACGGCTTAAAGAACCGGTCTTGATTTGTCCGCTGTTGGTTGCTACGGCAATATCTGCAATGGTTGCATCTTCTGTTTCGCCTGAGCGGTGTGAAGTGACCGTCGTATATCCATGGCGGTGTGCCATTTCAATAGCGTTCAGTGTCTCTGTCAGTGAACCGATTTGATTAACCTTGATCAGGATAGAGTTAGCGCAACCCTTTTCGATACCTTTTGCCAGGAAGTCAACGTTAGTTACGAATAAATCGTCGCCTACCAACTGACAGCGATCCCCGATGCGTTGAGTCAATTTCTTCCAGCCTTCCCAATCATTTTCGCTCATACCATCCTCAATGGAATCAATCGGATATTCGTTGATAAGTTTTTCCAAATAGTCAATTTGTTCGTCAGCTGTACGTTTTTTGCCTTTTTCACCTTCAAATTTGGTGTAATCGTAAATTCCGTCATGATAGAATTCGGAAGAGGCGCAGTCCATGCCAATCATTACATCTTTGCCCGGTTCGTAGCCTGCAGCTTTGATAGCGGCAAGAATAGAGTTAAGTGCATCTTCTGTTCCTTCCAGTTGGGAGCAAAACCGCCTTCATCACCAACAGCTGTACTCAGACCACGGTCTTTCAATACTTTTTTCAAAGCATGGAATACTTCGGCACCCAATGCGCAACCCTTCTTTAAAAGAACTTGCACCTACCGGACGGATCATAAACTCCTGGAAGGCTATCGGAGCATCACTGTGTGAGCCTCCATTAATGATGTTCATCATTGGTACAGGCAATACATACGTATTCGTACCTCCGATGTATCTGTAAAGAGGAATATCGAGATAGTTGGCAGCAGCTTTAGCTACGGCAAGCGAAACACCCAGAATAGCGTTGGCACCCAGTTTGGCTTTTGTCTTTGTTCCATCCAATGCCAACATGGCATGATCAATGCCTATTTGGTCGAGGGCCGACATACCGATCAGATGCGGAGCAATGACTTTATTGACGTTCTCTACTGCTTTCTGTACACCCTTGCCGCCATAACGATGTTTATCACCGTCGCGGAGTTCAAGCGCTTCGTGTTCACCGGTCGATGCACCCGATGGAACGGATGCACGTCCCATAATGCCTGATTCCAATACTACGTCTACTTCTACTGTAGGGTTACCTCTTGAGTCGAGAATTTCTCGTCCTGTAATTTTTCATTTTCATTGTTTCTCTTGTTTTTTAGTCTCTGCAAATTTACTCACTTATGGGAAGCGGAAGAATCACTATTAATAGGTATTCCGTTCGGGTTCTTTCCCTATAAATCAGTATCATTACTTTTATATTATAAAACAAAGAAAAGAGAAGAAAGGTTCAATCGTCTTCTATTTTGACCCCCTAGTAGAGGTAACAGATCTATTGCTTGTAACGAACTGACTATGGCTCCTTTCAGATCGGCTATATTGAGTTGAATACCTGCTATTCTAGAGTTTCTCAGGTCGATACCTTTGAGTGAAGTGTGCGAAAAGTCGGCTTCTAACAATTCGCAAGTATCAAAAGCTGCCGGCATCAGTTTGCTGTCATTCAGGCTGCCGTTTCGGAAATTGCAATGGCTGAAACGGGCTGTTCGCATTTTTACCATGGAGAGATTGATGTATTGTCCGTAGCAATGATCCATTAAAACATGATTGAGGGTGGCTTCCGGGAAACCGGTTCCCAGCAATTTGCAAGATATAAATTCTACCCGGTAGAAAGTAGTTCCGGCAAACGAAACGTTGGATAAATCGCAATTTTCAAAACGTACGTCTGTCAGTTGAGCTGATTTAAACTGACATTCGCTGAATATTTGTTGTTTGAAAGTGCAATTATTAATACTTAGGTAAGGTTTAGCTATTTGATGTACGGTTCCCTTAAGGAAGTACAAATCGGAAACTTTCTCTTGGTCGGTAAGTGCATCCAGTGGGACCGGACTTTCGGACTGACTGTTAAGGAACGGAGCTACGACTTTGACGGGTTGTACTTTTTTGATTGTTGGCTTCATATATGATTCGTTTGTTATTTAAATTGTTCGCCAAGATATCCTCCGGCCAATACAGCCAAAAGTCCAAGCAATATGCTGATGAATACATAAAAGGTGAATATGCCATAAAAACCTCCTTTCAGCAAACTCAGACTGTCGTTGGCCAAAGTGGAGAATGTGGTAAAACCGCCACAGAAACCAACGGTCAGAAATAGCCTCAGTTCGAAAGATAGATTGAAACGCTCCGAAAATGAATAAAAAAAACCGATTAATAAGCTGCCTATGATATTTACGGCAAATGTTCCCCATGGAAATGGGAAGAGAGCCGGGCTAAGCCGTTCGTTGACGGTGATTTGTGTCAGATAGCGGGTTACACTGCCCATGCCTCCTCCGATAAATATATAAATAATCTCTTTCATTCTTTTTTTTGATTTTATCGGCAAAGTTACCACTGTCAACTGTTTATGCTAAACGTTTTCTGATAATTCTTCTTTGTTTCGGTTCTATTCATCGAACATGAATCTGCTTCTTGCTTATCTTTGCTGCATGATTACTAATTTTATTGAACCATATCATGAAGAACATGAAAAAACTGACTTTTAAGTTAGCTTGCTTTTTTCTCTCTCTTTTAGTGAGTAGTGTGGCAATGGCCGAAAGTATTACTTCTCCCAACGGACTCTTGAAACTGAATGTATCTGTGAATGAGAAGGGGGAACCTGTGTATGAACTTTCTTATAAAGGTAAAGAAGTGATTAAACCTTCTAAACTGGGTCTTGAACTGAAAGACGATCCGGGGTTGATGGACGGTTTTACGTTGTCTGATGCCAAAACTTCTTCTTTTGACGAGACTTGGGAGCCTGTTTGGGGCGAGGTTAAGCAAATTCGCAATAATTATAATGAACTTGCGATTACTTTAGACCAGAAAGCTCAGGATCGCAAAATGGTGATTTGTTTTCGTCTGTATAATGACGGACTCGGATTTCGCTACGAATTTCCACAACAAAAGAATCTGAATTATTTTGTAATTAAAGAGGAACATTCTCAATTTGCTATGGCCGGTGATCATACTGCTTTCTGGATACCGGGAGATTATGATACGCAGGAATATGATTATATTCGGTCGAAGCTTTCTGAAATACGCGGCTTAATGAAGACGGCTGTCACTCCCAATGCTTCTCAAACTCCTTTTTCTCCTACCGGTGTACAGACTGCTTTGCAGATGAAAACAGACGACGGGTTGTATATCAATCTGCACGAAGCTGCTTTGGTGGATTATTCTTGCATGCATCTCAATCTGGACGATAAGAATTTTGTTTTCGAATCGTGGTTGACTCCTGATGCCCAAGGGACCAAAGGATATATGCAAACTCCTTGCCACTCTCCATGGCGTACGGTTATGGTTAGTGATGATGCGCGTGATATTCTTGCTTCTAAATTAACATTAAATCTGAACGAACCTTGCAAACTGGAGGATACTTCCTGGATTAAGCCTGTAAAATACGTAGGTGTATGGTGGGAAATGATTACCGGAAAGAGTACTTGGGCTTATACGGATGATGTTTATTCAGTGAAGTTGGGCGAAACCGATTATACTAAAACTAAGCCTAATGGTCGTCATGGTGCCAATAATGAGAACGTGAAACGTTATATTGATTTTGCTGCCGAACACGGTTTTGATCAGGTGCTGGTTGAGGGCTGGAATGAAGGCTGGGAAGATTGGTTCGGCAAGTCAAAAGACTATGTGTTCGACTTCGTTACTCCGTATCCTGATTTTGATGTGAAAATGTTGAATGAGTATGCTAGAAGTAAAGGAGTGAAGCTGATGATGCATCATGAGACTTCTGCATCTGTGCGTAACTATGAACGTCATATGGATGAAGCTTATCAATTTATGGAAGATAACGGTTACAATGCGGTGAAGAGTGGATATGTTGGCAATATCATCCCACGTGGTGAACACCACTACGGTCAATGGCTGAATAATCATTATCTGTATGCAGTGAAGAAAGCTGCGGATCATAAAATTATGGTGAATGCACACGAGGCTGTTCGCCCTACCGGATTGTGCCGTACATATCCGAATCTGATTGGTAATGAATCTGCCCGTGGTACAGAATATGAAGCCTTCGGAGGCAATAAGCCTTTCCATACTACGTTGCTTCCATTTACGCGTCTGATAGGTGGTCCGATGGATTATACTCCGGGTATTTTCGATACTCAACTCTCTTTCCTGAGTGGTGAGCATAGTTTTGTACATACCACTTTGGCCAAACAGTTGGCTTTGTATGTCACTCTTTATAGCCCATTACAGATGGCTGCCGATCTTCCGGAGAGTTATGAACGCTATATGGATGCCTTTCAGTTTATTAAAGATGTAGCAGTAGACTGGGATGAAAGTAAGTATATTGAAGCAGAACCGGGAGAGTACATCACTGTGGCCCGTAAAGCTAAAAACACCAATAATTGGTTCGTTGGAGGAATTACTGGTGAAAATGCACGCACATCTACGTTTGTACTTGATTTCCTGGAACCGGGAAAGCAATATGTAGCTACTTTATATGCCGATGGTAAAGATGCGGATTATGAAAAAAATCCGACTTCTTATCAGATTAAAAAAGGTCTGGTGACTTATAAGACGAAGATTTCCACTGACTTGGCCCGTAGTGGAGGTTTTGCTATTAGTTTGATAGAGGCTACCCCTGCCGATAAGAAAGCACTTAAAAAGTGGAAATAACGATAGTTGGTGTAAAAAAGGTTAGTTTGGTTATTTTTTGAAATGACAGAGTCCGGATATATTGAGTATATAATCCGGACTCTTTTTAATTTATAGTTGTTGTATTCTTAATAATATATACTGTTTGGAAGCTGGACTTTCTTTTGTTATAGCTTTGTCTTTAGCTTATATGTCTATTATTCAGTTGATTGCTTCTTAACTCTAATTGTTTATAATATTAGCTTTAACATGATGTTAAAACAAGTCTTGTAAATGCAAAGAACGAGTTATTTGTCTGCAAAAGCTTTGTTCTTTGTGCAGGGAAAACCAATAACCTTCTGCCTTTATTAACATTGTTAAATTATTCTTCCCGGATGATATCTTTTTGTTGGAAGTTTCTGTTCGCTATATATAATAAGGTATAAGAAGATCTATTTATTAGCCCCTCCATCCAACAGTTCTGCTATTTTCTTTTTCAAATTAAGCTTTATAATTTCATCTTGCTGTAATTCTATCTCTACCATAATTTTGGCATTTCCTAGTTTATATCTGATATCTTTGTTATCAGAATTTCTCTGTTCTCGTTTGATACTATATAAAAGGGAAAAATCATAGTCTAGCGCTATTGAAATATTGTATAATGTATCCGTGTCGATGCTTTTCCTTGTCAGTAAGTAATCTACACTTTGAGGCTTAACATCCAACCGTCTTGCGAGTTCGGCCTTTGTAACCTGTCTCTCAGACATCACATTTTTGATAATTTCACCTATGTAAATATTGCTTTTTTTCATTTGCATGAAAGTACAACATAATCTGAAGAGTTAGGTTTATAGGTATAAAAGAATATCTGTTTATTTTTGTATTTTGTTCATAATTTATTTGTTTTATCAGATAAATTAGGATATATTTGCAGCGAATCACCAAGAGGGGTGAAGCAACACTTTCCGGTAGCGGGAGAAAAAACAGAGTGAAACATAACATTTATATTATTACTATTATTCATTTAAATTTTGAGATTATGAAAAAGAAACTCATGATGGTAGCAGTGCTTCTGGGGGCTTTGTCACTGGGAGCTTGCGTTGATAACAACGAATCAGCTTCTGTGGAGGCGGTACGTAATGCGAAAGCTGAACAGTTGAAAGGCTTGGCAGCATTGGCAAATGCGCAAGCTGAGGCTACAAAATTACAGCTGAGGCTGAGGCAGCATTAAAAAATGCACAAGCTGAATACCAAAAAGAAATAGACTGAAGAGGCCAAACAGGAATTTGCAGTTGAAATTGAGAGGATTAAAGCAGAAGCAGAAAGAGCAATTGCAGAAGCAAAAAGCTGCTTCTGAGGCTGAACTGGCTATTTTAAAAATGCTGATGAACGTGTTCAGTGGTTATACGGACAGTATACTACGGCTGCTGATGAATTGGCTACTTTGAATGAAAACCTTCTTACCAAAACAGCTGGTCTTGCTCAATTAGAAGCAGGTATTACTACAGCAGAAGCAAATGCTAAGGTTAACACTATTGCTTTGAATAGAACTATTGCAGCGGAAACTGCCAAATTGGAGGTTCTGAAAGATCCAGTTAATACAAATATTGATAAGGATGCGCTTAACGCTAAAAAGGAGGCTGCTTATCAAAAGTATACATTAGCCTATAGTACACTGATGAATAATGAAGGCGCTGCTTTGGATGCAGACGCCAAGGGTATTCAGGAGGCCATTGATGCTTTGGATAGAGATGCTATTGATGCGGTGAATAATCTTTATAGTAATGTGATTGCATTTACTGGGTATGAATATTTGAGCTGGGAGACTACTTCTGGATCTGCTTATCGTAGCTTTCCATCAGGAGCTTATATAAGTGAAGCTCAAAAACTAAATGCTGAAAACTATTTTGCAACGAACTTGGAAGATGCAGCAAATGCTTTGGGTACATCAGCTGATACTAAAGATAAAAATACTGCTTATGGCCGTCTTGCTGCTGCCAATGCACAGTTGGAAGATGCAATAAAATAGGGTGAAACGACAGATGCTGAAAAGGAAGCTAAGAAGCAAGCTATAAAAGATGCAAAGACTGCAATTGCTTTGGCGAAAGATGAGATTGTGAGGGCACAAGCTTCTTATGATGAAGAAAAGGCTGCTTCTGATGAATTTACGGCTGCTCTCGCTGCTGTTGATGTAAAAGCATATAATGATGCGGTTAGTGCAATTGTAGCATTGGTTAAAGCGAATGAAACTGTTGCTAAGGCATTTAATGATGCAAATGAGACTCCGACGAAACTTTGGAATGAATACAGTGTTCTCAATACACTTTATAATAATAGTCAGAATCTTGAAGAATTAATTGACTCAATGTGAATATAATATTGCTTATGCTAAAGAGCAGATTAAATTCTATGAGGCTAATATCACAAATGCTGAGGCCCAATTAGCTAAAGGAAAAGAAGAATTGGCTAACCTGGAAAAAGAAATTGACCGACTAAAAAAATTATTAGTTGACAATAGCAAAAGCTGCGTTAGACGCAGAATT
>ENA-OQJP01000257-OQJP01000257.1-human-gut-metagenome-genome-assembly--contig:-NODE-257-length-17911-cov-6.300607_pt1 | contig 17911 bp, 19 predicted proteins | sample MGYA00242611_ERZ504778 | MGnify/ENA primary metagenome ERZ504778 (study PRJEB26092, sample SAMD00036349) | human gut metagenome | host: Homo sapiens | study: EMG produced TPA metagenomics assembly of...
AGTATTTCCGTTCGACGTCCAAAGGAGCCGGAGCAAGTTTTTGGCTCTCTTATCGCTACATAGCAAACCCGAACCAAGGCTATCCCGGAAGGGATGGTCAGGTTCAGGTTGTTGTGTGGCGATTTTTATTGCCAAATCTCGCACCGCACCTTGAAAATAGAAAGACCGTCTGCATGGGATACACGGCGATGACCCCACAAGGGCAGCACTGACGACTGCGCCAACAGGCGAAGCAAGGAGGAAGTGCTGGCGCAGTGCTCCAATTTTTGCAAGCAAGCGAACAGCGCGCCGCAAAAATTGGCTAAGCACAAGAGGAGAGCCGGAAAACGCCGCCGGAAGGGGGCAGGAAATCCATGCAGGGAGAACGGCACATCCAACCTCATGTGTTCAAAATGAGCACATGAGGTTATTCTCTCTGGTTTGTATCCGTGTGGACAAATTGTCTACATGGATACTGTTCGTGTTACGTTTGACCTCGACTTGACATTTTGTCGAGTCTCACTAAATTTCTGTAATATGGTCACTCTGTGGTGGGTTACGAACACCGTAACTCACCACTTGGAAGTGGTAAATTCTCCTTTGTCATCATGCCTGCCGCATAAGAACGGCAAAAATTTTTCTGACAGGTTCAGTATAATCCTTAAAGTTGACTTCAGGTCAAGAGCTTTTTTGAATTTATAACAGTCGTGTCGAAAGACATCCCGTCTGAGGGCAAAGCGAAGGTTTTGCTTTTCAGGCGGGATTTTTTTGCTTTTTGGGACTGTTGTATACAATATATGGGCTAAGAGGGTGGGTGACTTGGACTACGAGTCCATAAACTTTTGCCCGAAAGTACGATACACGATTGTCACGGCAGCGGCCCAGCTCCGAAAGGGAGCGGGAGCCGCAGCCGGGCGGACCTTAAAAATTGAATATGCAGCTTCAGGTACTTCCAGATAATGATACTTCAGCCTGCCGCTGAAAAACTGACAGTTTCGTTTTACCTCCTGAACAACAGCCGTCGTGGCATCCGTCTGCGGCGGCTGTTTCTTACATAAAAAGGAGGTTGATTTTTATGTTGCCGAACAATTGGAGATATCTCAGAGGGGACATCTACTATGCAGACATGGAGCCGCATATCGGCTCGGAACAGGGCGGGAAACGCCCTGTGGTAGTTCTGCAGAACAACATTGGAAACCGTCATTCGCCTACATTGATCGTTGCAACTGTTACCACCCGGACGGAAAAGAAGAAAAACCAGCCCACCCATGTGCTGGTGGATTCCAACCCGGCCTTTGAAGAACCGTCCATGATTCTTCTGGAGCAGATCTTCACGATCGATAAATCCCGCATCGAACGCTTTATGGGCTATGCCAGCAAGGCTGAAATGCTCCGCATTGATATGGCTTTGCTGGTCAGTCTGGCTCTGAACGTTCTGGGCGGAAACCACAGCGAATAGCGGACAACCAGTAACCCGTAAAAATGAGGTGATAGCGATGTAACCGGAGGTGAGTGAGCCATGCGAAAGAGTGCCCCCATTGAAGTGGTGGTACATTACCCCAAAACGAAAGAGGGATGGGACGAACTTGGAAAACGGGTCGCAACCGCCCACGCCAACTATGTGATCGAAAAAATCGACCGTCTGAACTGCCCCACATGGCAGAAGCTCGAATTGCTGCAGGCGGTGATCGATACTACCAAAGGAACCTACAAACCCAAAGAACACCAAAAGCCCGGCTGGCAGCCGAGCCGATAAACAAGGCCCCACGCTCAACATATGCTTTTCTGCTCTGACCAGAGACGGTCAGATTCAGAGGCAGTGTTGAGCGTGGGGCTTTTTGTGTTACATAAGTTTTTTGAAATGCGGCTGATACAACAAAACTGTTGATTGCTGGCAGCCAGTATGGTATCCTATGGCATTGCATAACACCCAAAACAGTTCCACTTTTTGCTGAAAGAGCGTATCGAAACCGTCCTGATGGAGCAGCAGAAAAAGCTTTTTAAAAAGTAAAAGCTCTTGCGTCCCGTGAAAAAAGAAGGTAATATAAATACAGAGCAAGACACAGAACGCAGGGAGGGATGAAAACCATGTTTTACGAGATCATGCACCGGGAAAGCTGTGTGGCACAACTCAGCACGACAGGGGAATGCAGGGTCTGCCTCGAGGATTTCATGCCCTATGATCTGGTTCTGGTGGAATCGGATGATTTTGACGAGCGCATCAATAATGTAACGAACTTTTACTATTGGTGCGCCTCCCGGATGTTGACGTTGGATCGCACCTACGCCAAGGAAATCCTGAACAGTATCGGTGCATCTCAGAGTGTTACGGACAGGGAACGAGCACAGATTGCATTATCCTACCATTGTCTGTCTTTGCTGGATGTGTTCTGGGTGAAAGAAGAAAACGAGAAGATTCGATTCGAGGATATCAACCTTTTTGCACACTCCTTAAGCAATGCGCTTGTGGATATTGCGCTGCGGGGGCACCAAATGACGGTGACAAACGCCCATCTTCTGGCAAATGACCTGTCTACGGGCGGCTTGTACCCCAAGGCGTGGGTGCGAAAAGAGGATGGCTTCTATCTTTACAAGGATGGTGGCAGGGAAGCGGTGGAACGTGAAGTGCTGGCAAGCAAAATCTGCCGGTGCTTTGACTGCCATCAGGTACTGTATGAGCAGGGGATGTTTGAAAATGAGCCGGTTTCTATCAGCAAAATCATGACATCTCAGCGATACAGTCTTGTGACCTATGCAGCCTATGACGTCTACTGCACGAACCATGATTGGAACACGCTGGATAAGATCTTAGAGTTGGATGCTCCCGGCTACTATATGATGAACATTCTGGATTATCTGGTGGGCAATACCGACCGTCATTGGGAAAATTGGGGTCTGCTGGTAGACAACGAAACCAATCAGCCCATCCGTCTGCATGACCTGATGGACTTCAACCGGGCGTTTCAGCAGTACGACACGCCAGAAGGCGCAAACTGTCTGACCGTGGGAAAACGCCATCTGAGCCAAAAAGATGCTGCAGTGGAAGCGGTGCGGAACATCGGACTGAACCAAGTCCGTCAGGTGGAGCACACCATATTCTCCGAGCATCCGGCATGGAAAGCAACGTTTGAAGAACGACTGCGTGTTTTACGGAACGCCATGTAAGTCAGAGCGAATATCAGAATGATTCCATAACGAAAGCCCGTCTGCGCTGCCACATATCGTGGCTTGCAGACGAGCTTTTTCGTTTGGCCGGAGAAAATTGCCATACCTCACATGCGAAGCATACGGTAGAACGCCTGCGCCTCTACAGTGGTGCGGGGGCCTGCCAAAGTTACCTGCAAGATGTATAGAGGGGTTAGACCATAACCCTCACATGACACCCTCTGAAGTAGAAAAAGGTGACCGCTTTCCTGAGCCCAGAAAACCCATTTTGACGCATTTGCGCTGCTTTGCAAAATGAGTGGGTTCTCTTTTCCATCCCAAAGTGCGCTGGGGAGAGGATAGCATTTTCGATGCACCGGCTGGCATAGGTGGAGAAGCGCGCCCGGCGGGTGGAGTCGAAGGTGTCCACGGCTTTCATCAGGCCAATGGTGCCGATGGAAATCAAATCGTCCTGCTCAGAGGGGAGAGCATAGTATTTCTTTGCGATGTGCGCCACTAAGCGCAGATTGTGGCGGATGAGCTTTTCCCGGGCGGATGGATCGCCGGCCCGCAGGGCGGCGAAGGTCCGGATCTCCTCCTGTGGGCTGAGCGGGCGAGGGAAGCTGCCCGCTTCCAGATGGAGCGCAAGCACGAGGAACTTGGATGCAAAAAATTGCAGCAGGGTCAACAGCATACGGAACACCTCCAAAACCATTCTTTTATACAATATGAACGGGGAAAGAGGGTTCAGAATCGTTTTCTGCTTGTAGAAAATGGTGGTCTATATGACAGGGGAGCGGAGCTGCTGCCATTATAATAAGTTTCTCTGGCCGGACCGCTATGCGGACTGCGTGCCTATGGATAAGGTACTGGAACTGCTCAAGAGTGTGAAATACAGAGAAATCGCAGGCGGTGCAAAGAACTGCCGTATCCGGCACCTTTGCTGCATAAAAACGATGATGCGACTGATTTTTGAAAAGATTGCATGAGATTTTATCAAAGTATTATTCTTCTGTGAATTTTAGCACTCTGTACTTGACAGTGCTAAAAACATGTGCTATAACTATGCCGTGCTCAGGAGAGAGGGGCATGAGGGAGCCGCAAGGCTCCCGGGAAGACTCCGCTCCTGATGCACATCTCATAAATTTTTTACCCGACCCGAACGCCGGGATTGGAGGAATGATTTATGTTTATGCCGACTATTTTCCATGAAAACCTGTTCGATGATTTCTTTGGCCCGTTCTGGAACGATGGTGCGCTGGAGCGTGCGATGAACCGTGAAGAGCGTGAGACCTTCGGCAAGCGCGGTGCAAACATGATGAAGACCGATGTGAAGCAGACCGCCGACGGCAGCTATGACGTTGCCGTTGACCTGCCCGGCTGCAAGAAGGAAGACGTTCAGATGGAGCTGAACGACGGCTGCCTGACCATTCAGGCTGTCCGCAGCCACAGCAATGACGAGAAGGATAAAGAGGGCCGCTACCTGCGCCGCGAGACCTTCTCCGGCACCTGCGCCCGCAGCTTCTATGTGGGCGACGCCGTGAAGAAGGAGGACATCCACGCAAAGTTCGAGGATGGCATCCTGCACATCACGCTGCCCGCACCTCAGCAGCAGAAGGCTCTGCCTGTGAACCCGAACCTGATCGAAATTGAATAACGGTTATGTACCGGTGTAAAATACCGGTGCATAGGACTTGCCCCCGGAGAGCTGCCCAAAGGCTCTCCGGGGGCTTTTTGCGTTCCGGCATCTTTTCGGCAGGGAAAAGCAGGGTGTGATCCGGATGGCATAGGGCAGGGGTCAGGCCCGGCTCCTTCATTGCCCGCATTCCCCACGGTATTCTCAGATGCTTCATATCAAAACCTCCATTCCATCTTTACGATCTGCATTTTCATCCCATGGCCGCCGACTTTGGCGAGAAGGCGAAAGAATCCGCTGCCGCTCTTGACAAAGAGTGGTTTTGTACTATGATTGTTGTACATACAACGATGCAGATACATCTTTTTGAGATAAGACCCGGAGGCTGTCTATGGATATTACCGATGAAAAATGAGAAGACCTTCCGCCCGGACCGGGTGTTCTCTTATTTCCGGGTCGAGTGGCTCCCGCTGGCTTTCGTGACCCTGTCGGGCCTCAGCTATAACATCGGCCTGCTGGCCACCCCGTGGTTCGAGGGCCGTCTGGCCCAGTGCCTGGCGGACATCCTGAGCGGCAGCGAACCAGCGGCCCAAATGGCGCTGCTGGTTCTGGCCTATATCCTCGTCACCCTGTTGGTGCAGGCGTCGCGGTTCATCAAGCGTTTTTATGTCCGCCGCTTTGCCAACAACATCAACCGCCGGATGAAGGGCATCCTCTACGCCAATCTGGTGCGCCAGAGCCGGGCTTCGCTGGAAAAAGAGGGCGCCGGTGAGCTGATGACCAAGGCCATCTCCGATGTGGACGACTGCGTCGAGGGTATGCGCAAGTTCACCACCGAAGTCTTCGATACCGGCGTGGCGCTGGCGGGTCATGTGGTCATGCTGCTGGTGTACGACTGGCGGCTGGCTCTGCTGAGCCTGCTGTTCACGCCCTTCTCCTACGTCTGCGCGGCATGGATGAAAAAGCCGGTCCAGCGGGCCGGTGCGGCCTACAAAAAGGCGGCGGGCGCACTGAGTACCGCCACCCTCGACCGCGCCCGGAACGCCGTGACTTACCGCATCTACGGCTGCGAAGACGCCCGCGCGGAGCGGTACGAAGAGGTATTGGATACCTACGAAAAGACGACGGTGAAGAACAACGTGTGGCAGTCGGCCCTGCCGCCGCTCTATCTGGCGGCGTCAGAGGCAGGCGTACTGTTCATTTTGTGGTTCGGCGCAAAGAATGTCCTCGGCACCGGCTGGCGTGTGTGGGACATCGCGGCCTTTACCACCTTCCTTTCCTGCTTCACCAAGCTGGTGGTCAAATCCTCCAAGGTGGCCAAGCTCTTCAACGCGGTGCAGAAGGCCGAGGTCTCCTGGAAGCGCATCAAGCCTCTGATGAAGTCGCCGGAGCGGCTGGACGCGCTGGATGTCCCGGCGGCGGAAGATGTGACCCTCAGGAACCTCTCCTTCGCCTACGGCGACACCCCCATCTTCTCGGGTCTGAGTCTGACAGCCCATCCCGGCGACATCATCGGTGTCACCGGCCCGGTGGCCTGCGGCAAATCCACCTTTGGCCGGGTCTTCCTCTGCGAGGCCCCCTATGAAGGCTCGGTGCAGTTTGGCAGAAAGGAGTTCTCCGCTCTGACTCCGCGTCAGATTTCGGCCACCGTCGGCTATCTGGGCCACGACCCGGAGCTGAGCACCGATACGGTGCAGAACAATGTCCTCTGCGGCAGCAAGCGGGATGCCATGCCCTATCTCGCCGCTGCTGCGCTGAAAGGCGAGGTGCTGGCGATGGAGAACGGCCTCGATACCGTCATCGGCAGCAGCGGCACCCGTCTTTCCGGCGGACAGGCCCAGCGTCTGGCACTGGCCCGGACGCTGGCCCATCCGCGCCCTGTCCTCATCCTCGACGACCCGTTCTCGGCCCTCGACCGGGACACGGAGGATACGGTCTTTGCCGACCTGCAGGAATATGCCAGGGATAAGGTCGTCTTTCTCATCTCGCACCGCCTGTACCACTTCCCGCAGATGCAGAAGATCATCTTTATGGATGGCGGAAAAACCACCGTCGGCACCCATGAGGAGCTTTTGGCGTCGGCCCCGGTCTACCGCCAGCTGTACGAAAGCCAGACAGGAGGGAAACAGCATGGAGAGCAGGCGTAAAAATGGTGTGTCTGAGGCCATCCGGATGGCCGCCGTGACCCACCGCCTTCTCACAGCGGGGACCGTCCTGTGTGCGGCGGCATCGGTGGCGGCGTCTCTGGTGCCGCCGCTGCTGCTGGCCTGCATCATCGACGGGCTGACGGCAGGACTTCCGCTGACATTCCATGCGGTGCTTCTTTATTTCGGCAGTCTGGCGCTGGAAGGGATGCTCTCCTCGGCGCAGGAGGGCCTGCTGGTGCTCTTCGGCCAGAAAATGACCCACGCCCTGCGCTCTGAAATGTCCCGGAAGCTGACCAAGCTTCCCGCCGGCACGCTGGCAGGGCAGAACCCCGGCGAGGTGGCCGCGCGCTTCTCGGGCGATGTGGATACAGTGGAGGCGCTGTTCACCTCCGGCATCATCAGCATGGCGGCGGACGCCTGCCGCATCCTCTCCATCATGGCGGTCATCGCCGTGAAGAATACCGGCCTTGCGCTGATTTTGCTGCTGGTGCTGCCGCTGTTCGCCGCGTTCACCCGCCATGTGCAGACGCGGATGCTGGCGGCTCAGCTGGATAACCGCCGGGCGGCCGCCGCTGTGTCCGGCCAGGTCCCGGAAACACTGCACAATATCCGCACCATCCGGGCTCTGGGTCTGGAAGACTACATGGAGCATCGCTATGACCGGTGCATCGGCGAAAGCTATGCCGCGATGGAGCGGACGAATTTTTACGACGCGATCTATTCGCCCGTCGTGCTGGTGCTGAATGCCGCCGTGGTCGGCATCGTTATGCTCCTCTCGGCTTCCGGCAATGCGGCTGTCCTGACCTTGTTCGGGATGTCGGTCGGCACCTCGGTGGCCGTCATCAACTACATTTCCCGCATCTTTGCGCCCATCGAGAGCCTTGGCATGGAGATACAGACCATCCAGTCGGCGATGGCGGGCGTCAAGCGCATCGACGCCTTCCTTGACCAGCCGGAACGCACCATCCCCAAGGAGCGGGAGACCTCTGCCCGGGGTGATGTGGTGCTCTCTCATGTGACCTTCGGTTACGGCGAAAAGCAGGTCTTGAACGATTTTTCCGTGACCGTCAAGCAGGGCGAGCAGGTGACGCTGGTGGGCCGGACGGGTGCCGGAAAGAGCACCGTCTTCAAGCTGCTGCTGGGACTTTATCACCCGGAAGCCGGGTCGGTGACCATCGGCGGCGTGGACGTGGCGGACATCACGGACGCCGAGCGCCGCACCTGCATCGGCTGTGTGGAGCAGCATTTTGCCCGTGTGCCGGGTACGGTGCTGGAACAGATCACGCTGGGCGACCCCGGCATCACCGAAGAGATGGCAAGGAACGCCGCGAAGCTTGCCGGTCTGGATGCCGCCATCCAGACCCTGCCGAACGGCTATGATACGGTGTGTACTGACGGGATGTTCTCGCAGGGCGAGTGGCAGCTTCTGTCCATCGCCCGCGCCGCAGCGGCAGACCCTGCCGTGCTGCTGCTGGACGAGATAACGGCCAACCTCGATGCTGAGACCGAGGCCCGTGTCCTTGAAGCGCTTCGCCGCGCGTCCGAAGGGCGCACGGTGCTCTCCGTCTCCCACCGCATCTATGAGAACCTCGGCGGCCGGACGGTAGAGGTCAGGACGCAAAACGCATAAGAAAAAGTGAAAAATGAAACAAGAAAAAGCCTATTACCATCTGCCCGGACTGTTCGAGTTCTACGAGCTGTACCGGGAGTTCCTGCCCCTGTTCCGGGCGCACAGAGAATACTTTTATGACTGGTGCGACATCGGCTCCATCTACGGCGCACCGGCCGACTGCGTCTGGGGCGGGGGACGGGCTGGCTTCGGGGAGCATGACCCCAAAGAAGTCCTTGCCCTGACGCGGGAATACGGCATCTCGGCGCGGCTGACCTTCAGCAACTCGCTCCTCCGGGAGGAACACCTTTCGGATAAAAAGTGCAACGCCCTCTGCGCCCTGTTTGAGCAGGAAAACCCGGTGCAGAGCGGCGTCATCGTCCACTCGGAGTTGCTGCTGGACTACCTGAAAACACACTATCCGCAGCTTTATTTCGTGTCCTCCACGACCAAGGTGCTGACAGAGTTTCAGCAGCTCCGGGCGGAGACGGCCCGGGAAGAGTTCCGCTATGTGGTGCCGGACTTCCGGCTGAACAAAGCCCTTGGAGAGCTGGACAGTCTGCCGCAGGCGCAGAAAGACAAGGTGGAATTTCTCTGCAACGAGTGCTGCTGGGTCGGATGCCGGGACAGAAAGCGCTGCTATGAGAATGTCAGCCGAAAAAATCTCGGCGAAGCCTGCCCTGACCACATCTGTACCGCACCGGGCGCAGAGGAAGGCTACCGCTTCTCGAAGGCGATGGAAAATCCGGGGTTTATCGGCATCAGGGACATTCAGGATGTCTATATGCCGATGGGATTTTCCAATTTCAAGATCGAGGGCCGAGGCCTGGGCAGTGCGCTGGTACTGGAATTTCTGCTCTACTACATGACAAAACCGGAATACCAGCTGCATGTCCGGGAAGCCATCTATCTGGACAATATGCTCGACCTGTTCTGAGGAGCCGCACGACGGCTGCGACGGGCCGGATGACACCGGGCAGAACGCCAAGAGCGGCTATCGGAAAGGCGTGGGCGGATCAATAAAACAAGGGCTGCTGTACAACACGGTACAGCAGCCCTTTGCAGTTATTTCCGGCTCGTCAGCTTGTTCAAAAACATCACAGCCAGCACGATGACGCCGATGACCAGCACGATGCTCACCATCCCGATGACCATGATGGGCAGAGTCGTCATCCACGAAGTAAGATGCAGCATATCAGTCCCTCCTTTAGCTCAGCAGGGTCAGCAGCAGTCCGCCGGCGATGACAGAGGCTATCTGGCCCGAGACGTTGACACTGATGGAGTACATCAGCAGGAAATTCTGGTTGTCCTCCTCGAGGCCCAGCTTGTTGACGACGCGGCCGCTCATGGGGAAGGCCGAGATGCCGGCTGCGCCGATCATGGGGTTGAGCTTTTTGCCCTCCGGGAGGAAGAGGTTCGCCAGCTTTGCGAACAGCACACCGCCGGCGGTGTCAAACACAAAGGCCACGAGGCCCAGCGCAAGGATGAGCAGAGTGTCGGGCCGCACGAACTTGTCGGCGGTCATCTGGCCGGCCACGGTCAGGCCCAGCACGATGGTGATGAGGTTTGCGAGGATGTTCTGCGCCGTTTCACTCAGGGTGTTCAGCACACCGCACTCCCGCAGCAGGTTGCCGAACATCAGAAAGCCCACCAGTGCTACGCTGGCCGGAGCCACGAGCCCGGCGATGATGGTCACGACGATGGGGAACAAGATCTTGGTCAGCTGGCTGACACTGCCCTTCTGGTAGGGCATCCGGATGCGACGCTCCTTCTGGGTGGTCAGCAGCTTGATGACCGGCGGCTGCACGATGGGGACCAGCGCCATGTAGCTGTAGGCCGCCACCATGATGGCACCAAGGTACTGGGAGTGCAGGACGTTGGCCACGAAGATGGCCGTGGGGCCGTCTGCCGCGCCGATGACGGCGATGGAAGCGGCGTCCTTCAAATCGAAGAAGAAGCCCGCGAGGAAGAGGGTGAAGAAGATGCCGAACTGCGCCGCTGCGCCGAAGAGCATCAGCCACGGCTTCTCGAGCAGCGGGCCGAAGTCGATCATCGCACCGATGCCGATGAAGAGCAGCAGGGGGAACAGCTCGTTGGACATTCCGGCCTCAAACAGAGCCGAGATGGGGCCGACGGTGTCGCCCTGCGTGATAGCGCCCGATAAGGGCAGGTTGACGAGGATGGCGCCGAAGCCCATGGGGAGAAGCAGGCTCGGCTCCATCTTTTTGCGATGGCGAGGTAGATGAGCAGGGCGCCGATGCCCCACATCACCACCATCTGCCAGGTCAGGTTCCCGAAATTGGAAAAGAGACTGGCGAATGCGTTCCAGAAATCCATGTCATTGCCTCCTTTGAAATCTGCGGCGCAATGACGAAAAAAGAGACTTCCGCCACAGCACCAATTCCTGTGACAAAAGTCTCAAGCGAACACATGACATCGGGCATTTCTGCCGTGTTGACGCTGCCATGCAGCGCTCCCATAAGGTGGAGCGCCCTTTACTCCCTTTTATCCAATTTATTAAACCAGAATATGCGAAGCCTGTCAAGAAATGTGCGGGACTTTTAGCTGAATCTTAGGGGGGACTCTGAATATAGCGTGAAAAAAGAGGCTGAAGAGTACGAAAATGATTTTTTCACTTTATTCTTTTACAACGGCCGCCTTCTCGATGCCATAGCGGGCAAAGAGGGGGAGGGCCTCCGGCGGGACCGTCTCGCCGCTGACCACGATGGGGATTGCAGGCGGGCAGGAGACCGCCGGTGCGGCGCAGATGCGGCCCACGGCCTCGGCGGCAGGGATCATCTCCTGCGGTGCAAGGACCGCTTCCCGGATGGTGAAGCGGCGGGGCTGTGCCTCGAGCGCCCCGGCCAATGCCGCGAAAGCGGCAGGGTCGTCAGCCGCAACGGAGACATCGGCAGCAGGGGCCTCACCGCAGATGGCGTGCAGGGCCGTTTGCAGGCAGGCAAACTCTGCCGCAGAACTCTCGGCGGAAGGCATCAGCACGACGTAACGGGGGTCGGCATACTCGCACTCCACACCCCGCTCCCGCAGAGCCTGCGCCAGCTGCTGGCCGGAAAGACCCAGCACGGCGGCGTCCAGCGTCAGCTTGAGGGGCTCGCGGTGCGCCCCGGTGAGGGGGAGCGCCAGCCCGGGCCGGAGGGCATCCAGCTCCCGGCAGAGCATCCCCAGCCGCCAGCGGCAGACGTCCAGCTTCTCCCGGAAGCCGTCGGCCAGAACCGCGTTGGCGGCGTCCAGCGACTGCAAAATGAGATAAGAGGGGCTGGTGGAGCCAAAGAGGGCCAGCGCATTGCGCACCGCGGCCTCGTCGGCCTGCACGGACGAGCCAAGGTGCAGATAGGCACCGCCCGTGAGGACGGGCAGGGTCTTGTGAGCCGAGTCACAGCAGAGGTCCGCGCCCAGCTGGATGGGGTGGCGGCTGCCCTCCTTCAAAAAGTGGAGATAGGCGCCGTGGGCGTTGTCCACCAGAAGGGGCAGGCCGTGGGCGTGGCAGACCGCCGACAGCCCCGCGATGTCCTGCACGAAGCCCAAATAGTCCGGGCTGGTAAGGTAGACGCCGAAGGGCGTGCGGCCCTCGGCGGCCAGCTCGTCCAGCGCAGAGGCAAGAGCTTCCGGCTCCACAGGGCAGGTGCAGAGCGCCCCGGCGGCGTCCGGCGCGGGCCAGAGCCACTGGATGTCGAAGTCCAGCAGAGCTGCCGCGTAGAGCAGTGCCTTGTGGGCGTTCCGCGCCGCCAGCAGGACAGGCCGATCTGCCTTTGCGGGCCGCATTTGGAGCGCAAGGTGGAGCATGGCCCGGATGCACTGGCTGCTGCCCTCGGTGCTGTAATAGGTGCGGGCAGTGCCGAAGAGCTGCGTGGCGTTGGCCTCGCTCTGAGCGATGATGCCCTCGGCTTCGTACAGCTCGTCTGCGCCCGCAATTTCTGTGATGTCCAGCTCTTCACAGCCCAGCGGGCCGCGGCCCTTGTGGCCCGGCATATGCATCCGGGTGGTGCGCTGCCGGGCGTAGCGACGGACAAAATCGACGACAGGAGTGTTCATGGCTTTATTCGCAGGCTTCGCCGTCTGCGCAGGCGTTGCAGGTGCCGCCCAGCTCGATGGGAACTTCGATGCCCTGAGCTGCCAGCTCCTGGTTCTCAGCAACTTTTATCATGATGGCGCACTCGACGCGCTTCTTGAACAGCTCACAGCCGTACTCGTAGACGCCGGTGATGCTGCCGGTGGCGTGGTAGGCGTTGGCTGCACAGCCGCCGGAGCAGTAGAGCTTGGCCCAGCAGTCCTTGCACTCGGGGCGGGCGTAGGCGTTGCAGTGCTTGAACTCATCCCGCACGGCGGTGTTGGTGACGCCCTTCCAGATGTCGCCCATCAGGTACTTGGGGTCGCCGACGAACTGGTGGCAGGGGTAGAGGTCGCCCCAGGGGGTGACGGCCATGTACTCGGTGCCGGAGCCGCAGCCGGAGATGCGCTTGTAGATGCAGGGGCCGCCGGTGAGGTCGATCATGTAATGGTAGAAGGTGAAGCCGCGGCCCTCGCGGTCGCGCTTTATCATCTCCTTGGCGAGGATCTCGTACTGCTCCTTGAGGATGGGCAGGTCCTCGGCGGTGAGGGCGCTGGGGTCGGTGGGCTTGGTGACGACAGGCTCCATGCTCAGCTCCGTGAAGCCGAGGTCGGCCATGTGGAAGATGTCGTTGGTGAAGTCGGTGTTGTAGTGGGTGTAGGTGCCGCGCATGTAATAGTTCTTGTCGCCGCGCTTTTTCACGAACTCCTGGAACTTCGGCACGATGGCGTCATAGCTGCCGCGGCCTGCGTAGTCCTTGCGGAAGCGGTCATGGACTTCCTTGCGGCCGTCGAGGCTCAGCACGACATTGTGGCACTCCTTGTTGCAGAAGTCGATGACATCGTCGTCGATGAGCATACCGTTGGTGGTCATGGTGAAGCGGAAGTTCTTGTTGTGGATCTTCTCCTGCTCGCGGCAGTAGGCGACGAGCTTTTTGACCATGTCGAAGTTCATCAGAGGCTCACCGCCGAAGAAATCGACCTCGAGGTTGCGGCGGGTGCCGGAGTTCTCGATGAGGAAGTCCATAGCCCGCTTGCCCACCTCGAAGCTCATCAGGGCGCGGTCGCCCTGATAGCGGCCCTGCGAGGCGAAGCAGTAGGAGCAGTTGAGGTTGCAGGTGTGGGCGACGTGGAGGCAGAGCGCCTTGACCACCGTCTGGCGGTTCTTGAAGTCGAACGCCATGTCTTTGTAGACGTCGAGAGCCCAAAGCTTGCCGGCGGCTTCCAGAGAGGCCACGTCCTCGAGGCACTGGCGCAGGTCGGCCTCGGTGACGTCGGGGCGGTCGGCATACTTTGCCAGCATGGCGGCCACGATCTCGTCGGCAGAGTGTTCTTTGTACATCGCAATGACGTCGTAAGCCACGTCGTCCACGACATGGACCGAGCCGCTGCAGCTGTCCAGCACGATGTTATATCCGTTCAGTTGATACTGATGTACCATTTCATTCTCCAATCTATAATTGCCATAAAAAAATGCCGCCCTGCAAAGGCGGCATAGGGTCTGCAATGATTACTTATTGCTGTTCTCGCACTTCTGGTTTGCGACGCCGCAGGAGGTCTTGCAGGCAGACTGGCAAGAAGTCTGGCACTCGCCGCAGCCGCCGGTCACGACGCTCTTGGTCAGGTCACGAGTAGCGATAGTCTTAATACGTTCCATAGTTGAAAACCTCTCTAAGCTCCAAAGTTTCGCATACAGCTCTCTGTATACAGTGTTATCTTTATGTATGATAACACGATGTGCGGATTCTGTCAAGATTTCGCGGGTAGGTTTTTATCCCAGCGGCTGATACTTTTTCAGGATGGTATGCAGCCCCAGCTCCCGGGCGCGGGCCAGCAGGTAGCGGTAGCGGCACAAAAGCGCCTGCCGCTCGTAGATGCGCTGCTCGATGAGGTCGGAGTCCACCTCGAGGTCGAACATCATCGCGTTCCGCCGCAGGCAGAACAGGCACTCTTTCAGCTCTTCTTCCAGCTCGGGGTGGTAGCGCTCGTGCTCGTTGTCGCGGGGGATGCGGGGCGAAAGCAGAGTCTGGGTGGTCTTGGATGGGGTTTGCAGCATAAGGCGTCCTCCTTTATTAACAAGTAGAAAATCAGGTACACCTTATTGTATGGTGCGGAACGTGCAGAAAATGCCACAAGAGAGTGCAGAAGAAATTGCTTCTGCCCGGTCAGGCGTCGGCTTCTCTGAATTGCTCGAAAGTACGTCTGAATCGCGGCCTGTAAGAAAAAAGTACAACTTTTTTCAAAAATCTGCTTGACAAGACGCGCAAAGGCGGCTATAATAGCACACGTTGACCGGCTCAATGCCGCGAAACACAACAGGATATTGGGGATTTGCATAGTGGTAGTGCGGTAGACTCTGACTCTACTTGTGGGAGTTCGATTCTCTCATCCCCAACCAGAAAGCCATCTGATTCGTTCAGATGGCTTTTTGTTTTATCTCTCGGCGCGTTTTTGGGCCGGTGCGACACAAAGCTCTGATTTTTCTCGCCTGCCGGGGCTATACTGTTTCTTGATGCAACAGGGTATGCAACAGGGCAATACGGAAGATAGGAGCCAGGCAAATGAGCATTTGGGACGCATTCGGCAAAGGACGGTATAAGGGCTTCTCCCGGGAGGCGGGGCAGCTGCTGGATAAGGCGGTGGAGCTGGCCGGAGGACTGGGCTGCAAAAAGGCAGACACCGGCCACCTGCTGTGGGCGATGCTGCAAGCGGACGGCGGCCCGGCGGCCCGCTTTCTGGCCGGGAAGAACATCTCGGAGCTGGAAGTGCGGCGTCAGCTGTCCGCCGGGCGGGATGGTTCAGTCACCAGGCTTGCCCGGGGCGATATGGCGGCGGACCTGCGCCGGGCGATGGACTACGCCATCATCGGGGCGCAGAACGCCCACCTGAGCCGGGCCGAGCCGGAGCATCTGCTCTGCGCCATGCTGGAAGACACCGACTGCGCCGCCGGGGTCATGCTGGCATCCATGGGTGTCCAGCTCACCGAGGCGGTGCGGGAGTGCCGCCAGCTTTCAGGGCAGTTCATCCTGCCGATCCAGCCGCGCTCGGCGTCGTCGCTGCCGCGGGGCAGCCGGGCCAGCGACAAATACTGCCGCGATTTGACCCGCCGGGCGGCGGACGGCGAGCTGGACCCGGTGTTCTGCCGGGAAAAAGAGCTGGATCGGATGGTAGAGATCTTATGCCGCCGCCAGAAGAACAACCCCTGCCTTGTGGGGGAACCGGGCGTGGGCAAGACCGCGCTGGCCGAAGGGCTTGCCCAGCGCATCGCCGACAAGCAGGTACCCCGGATGCTTCAGGGACGGCGTCTGCTGGCGCTGGACATGGCCAGCCTCGTGGCTGGTACGAAGTACCGCGGCGACTTCGAAGAGCGGTTCAAGAATCTGCTGGAAGAACTCGTCCGGGACGGCAGCGCCATCCTCTTCGTGGATGAGTTCCACACCATCGTCGGCGCCGGTGCGGCAGAGGGGGCCATCGACGCGGCCAGCATCTTAAAGCCGGTGCTGGCCCGGGTGAACTGCAGCTCATCGGCGCGACGACGAATCAGGAGTTCCGCACCCACATCCAGAAGGACGCCGCCCTCGAGCGCCGCTTTGGCCGCGTCCAAATCGAAGAGCCTACGCCGAAGCAGGCTGTGGATATACTGGAAGGTCTGGCACCCCGCTACGAGCGGTATCACGGCGTCCGCCTGCCCAACGAAGCCCTGCGGGAGGCCGTGGAGCTTTCAGTGCGGTATCTGCCGGGGCGCTGTCTGCCGGATAAGGCCATCGACCTCGTGGACGAAGCCTGCGCGGCGGTGCGCATCCGGGCCGAGCGGGAAGGGGAGAAAGACCCCGTCCTCAGCCGGAAGGAAATTGCCCGGGTGGTGGCGCAGGCCAGCGGCGTCCCGGCAGAACGGGTGGGCGAAAAGGAGAGGGAGCGTCTGGCCCGCCTCGAAGAGCGCCTGAACGCCGAAGTCGTGGGGCCAGAGCCGGGCTGTCGCCGCCGTGGCCGGGGCCATCCGGCGCAGCCGCACCGGGCTGGGGGAGCCGGGCCGGCCGATCGGTGCGATGCTCTTCCTCGGGCCGACCGGCGTCGGTAAGACCGCGCTGGCAAAGGCGCTGGCGGAGAGCTGGTTCGGCAGCGAGAAGGCCCTGCTCAAGTTCGATATGTCGGAGTATCAGGAGCAGCACACCGTGGCGCGTCTGCTGGGTGCGCCTCCGGGCTATCTGGGCCACGACGAGGGCGGTCAGCTCACGGAGGCCGTCCGCCGCCGCCCCTACAGCGTGGTGCTCTTTGACGAAATCGAAAAGGCGCACCCGGATATTCAGAATGTGCTCCTGCAGATGCTCGAGGACGGCCAGCTGACCGACTCCATGGGCCGCAAGGCGGATTTTCGCAACACCATCGTCCTGCTGACCTCCAACCTCGGCGCACGATTCCTCGCCGGGCAGAGCGCACCGCTGGGCTTCGGGGCGGGAAGCGAAGCCGCCTTTGAAAAGCAGTCGGAAGCCGCCGTTGCCGAGGCGAAAAAGTGGTTCCGGCCGGAGCTGGTGGGCCGTCTGGATGAGCTCATCGTCTTCCGCCCGCTGGAGGAGCAGAGCCTCTGCTCCATCGCCGAAAAGCTGCTGGGCCAGCTGGAAGAGCGTGCTGCCCGCAGCGGCTATCAGCTGACCCACACGGCCCGGGTCGGCCCGGCGCTGGCGGCAAAAGCACATTCGCCCTATGGCGCGCGAGAGCTGCGCCGACAGGTAGACCGGGCCGTGGAGCAGGCCTTTGCCGACCAGATCGCCTCCGGCAGTGTGAGCCTCGGACAGCACTGGACGGCAGACTGCACCGAGGACGGCAGGATCGTGGTGCAGGAGACGCAGACGGCGGGTGTCGGGTGAAAAACTCTTGCATCTGCTCTGGTTTTCCGCTATGATAGAGGGCAGGAACCACCAGAGGAGGAAGCCGAATGCGCTATCTGTTTTTGCTCAACCCCACCGCAGGCAAGCGGGACTGCACTGCCGAGCTGGCCCCGGCCATCCGGGCCGCAGCCCAGCGGGCGGGTATCCCGCCGGAAAAACGGAAGGTCCGTTGTGACCCCAGTACGCGGGCCATGCCCGGGAGCTGGCCGCTGAGGCGGCGCACACCGCGCAGGCTGACGGTGAGCCGGTGCGCATCTGGACAGCGGGCGGCGACGGCACCTTCAACGAAGCGCTGACCGGGGCGCAGGGGTGCGGCCTCGCGGCGGTGGGGTGTCTGCCCTTTTGGCAGCGGCAATGATTTTCTGCGCACCTACGGCACGCGGGAAGAGTTCAATGACCTCGACGCCCAGCTGGCGGGCAGTGAGGTGGACATTGATCTGAT
>ENA-OQJP01000258-OQJP01000258.1-human-gut-metagenome-genome-assembly--contig:-NODE-258-length-17825-cov-2.320319_pt1 | contig 17825 bp, 15 predicted proteins | sample MGYA00242611_ERZ504778 | MGnify/ENA primary metagenome ERZ504778 (study PRJEB26092, sample SAMD00036349) | human gut metagenome | host: Homo sapiens | study: EMG produced TPA metagenomics assembly of...
GGCAGAACAGCATCCGGAAGTATTGACAAGATTGGTTACGGAATGGGAGCGTTGGCGCAATGCAAACTTTGTTTTACCGAAACATACCGAAAAAATAAAGAAGGACAGATAATGAATAAACTGATCTTGGGGGCGTCTATGGTAGTAAGTGCAACTACATTGTCGTTTGCACAGCAGGTAGAACGCCCTAATATCGTTATTGTACTTGCTGACGATTTGGGATGGGGAGATGTCGGATTTCATGGCAGCGAGATAAAAACTCCTTGTCTGAACGCTTTGGCAGCAGAAGGAGTTGTACTGGATCGGTTCTATACAGCTCCTATCAGTACGCCCACTCGTGCCGGACTTATGACAGGGCGTTATCCCAATAGATTTGGCATACGTACAACCGTTATTCCGCCTTGGCGTGAAGACGGATTGGATGAAAATGAAGAAACTCTGGCCGATATGTTGGCACGTAACGGATATAGTAACAGAGCCATTATCGGCAAATGGCATTTGGGACATACCCGGAAGGTACATTACCCGATAAATAGAGGCTTTTCCCACTTTTACGGGCATCTGAATGGTGCAATTGATTATTTCGATCATATGCGTGAAGGAGAATTGGATTGGCACAATGACTGGGAGACTTGTTATGATAAAGGATATTCTACTGAATTGATTACCCAAGAAGCTGTCAGATGCATCAATACTTATGAGAAAGAAGGTCCGTTCTTGTTGTATGTAGCTTATAATGCCCCTCATACACCGTTGCAAGCGACAGGAAAAGATATAGAACTTTATTGTGATGACTTTGGTAGTCTGACACCGAAAGAGCAGAAGAGAGTAACGTATCAGGCAATGGTGTCCTGTATGGATAGAGGAATTGGTACGATTGTGGATGCTTTGAAGAAAAAAGGGATAATGGATAATACATTTTTGATCTTTTTTAGTGATAATGGTCCCGCCGGTGTACCGGGATCGTCATCCGGCAAACTACGGGGCAGGAAGTTTGACGAATGGGACGGAGGTGTGCGTGTGCCGGCTGTCTTTTATTGGAAAAGGGCGGAAAGTAACTATAAGAATCTGAGTTCTCAAGTGACTGGATTTGTAGATATCGTTCCGACATTGAAAGAGTTAGTAGGAGATAAGAATCGTCCGGAACGTGCGTATGACGGAATCAGTATACTTCCGTTGTTAATAGGTAGTACCAGTTGTATTGACCGTAATTTCTATTTGGGATGTGGAGCTGTTGTGAACAAAGACTATAAATTGATCAGAAAAGGGCGTAAGCCGGGATTGAATTTGCCACAAGACTTTCTGGTAGACTATCAAACAGACCCTTACGAGAAAAAGAATGCTTCTAATGGAAATGAACAGATTGTGAGATCTTTGTATCAGGTTGCTCTGAAATATGATACCATTACTCCTTGTTTACCCGAGATTCCTTATGGTAAAGGACGTGAGGGGTTTAAAGCACCTGTGGAGTGGAAAGTAACACGCTGAATGAATCGGGCCGAGGCATTCCGAAATGCAGGGTATGTGTTATTAATTCGAGAGACTACTCAATTATAAGACAGCCTCTTTATTATATTTACATATCTTTCAATCCCAGAACTTGTGTCTCAATATCATATTTAGACATTTCTTTTGTTTAAATGTTCCACTTTCTCCATGAAAACAGTATGGCTATAGTTGTTCTCAGGAACTCGTTTAACTTCAGCAATAAGAGCTTTCTTACCACTGGATTTAAGAGCAACAATATCTATTTCATAAGAATTTATTCGTTGTTTGCCAATAGAACTTTTTGTTTCCCACCAAGAGCCTATTTCCTTGAAACCTCCGGTTTCTGCCAGTTTCTGTTTTGAAGTATTTTCTCTAACACCCTACCTGAATAGGTCGGATAATCAGCTTTTGCTAATTGTCTCAAATCATCAAAATTCTGTAATTCAATATAAGAGCGATTCTGCTCAATATATTTAAACCAGAAATTCAAGAAATTATCACCAATAACATATCGTACATTTTTCTTAGTTCCGGGTTTTGCAAAAATAGGACGTTCCCGGGTTATTAAATTGTATACATTCTCCAGTTTGCTTAAATAACCTCCGATAGCTGTACCGCCCAATGCCGATTCTATCTCGCCTTGCGTATAGTGCCCGTTGGCGATTTCTGACAAAATGGAAAAATAGGTACCATAGTTTTTCCCAAACTCAGTTATCAATAAATTACGTCCTTCATCTATAAACAAGGAGTTTTCCGAAAAGACAAAGTCATACATCTTATCTATAGTAAGCGCTTGGTTATCACAAAACAACTCTACATATTTAGGGATTCCTCCTGTCAACGTGTATAAAGCTAATAAGTCATCATTGCTATATCCGGAAGCAAGATCCTCCATTATTTGTTTCAGGACACCGATCTTAAAAGCACGCAGACATAAAATATTGTCAGCACGCCCAAATAGGGGTTCATTATGATCAGTGAATATTTTCTGCATTAAGGAGTACACAGAACCACTGATGACCAAATTTATTTTAGTTTCTTGTTTATACTCATCCCAAAGATTCTGCATATCACTAAAGACGTCAGGTCGGATATTATAAAACTCTTGAAATTCATCTATGACAATATTAAAAGCACGTGTTTTACCAACTTCAAAAAGATATTGCATCAAATTGGTAAAAGTAGGTATTCCTTCAGGAACGAATATGGATAGAGTTTCACGTACTATCTTTACAAAATCAGTAACTAATATGCTTTCAGCTTTTCTTCCAATGAATAAATAAACTGTAGGCGTTCCTTTCAAAGCCTCCTTTATGAGACTGGTTTTACCAATGCGTCTACGTCCTGTGACCACAATCATTCTGGAATTTTGAGTAAATGCAAGCTCTTGCACACGCTTCAATTCCGCAACTTCTTTTTCTCTATTATAGAATTTCATAATGATGATTTGTTTTCTCAACGGCCATTGACTCAACCGCTGTTGCGAAAATACAAAATAAATTGAGAACAATCAATTTTAGCATGCAAATTATGAATGTTTCATCCTATATTATAATTCTTTAAGTAATGCAGATTAAGTTTCTAATTCCGTTATAACATATCTTTCTATATGTCCAAACATTTTTATAACATGGGGGTATATGAATCGGATTAGAGGAGATAATGCAAATTTGTTGACATAGTACTATTGATAAATAGCATAAAGATTGAGTTAGAACAACACAAATACAATACGTTACCGAATTAAACCGTTGATAATATGCCGTTTACAACCTTGCTATACGGTTTGGACAGGACCCGGAGAACCAATTATGCACGGATGACTTCGCCGGTCATTGGGCTCATAATGCCAATCTTTCAGTAAAAGCGATCATGGGTGTAGCCGGATATAGCGAAATGGCGCATATACTTGGTTTATATGATGTTGCAGAGAAATATGCAGGTATAGCCAAGAAAATGGCGGTGAAATGGGAAGAAATGGCAAATGAAGGTGATCATTACCGCCTTGCTTTCGACCGTGAGAATACCTGGAGCCAAAAGTATAATATGATTTGGGACAAGATGTGGAATCTGAATTTGTTCCCCAATAATGTAATCGACAAGGAAGTAAGTTACTATTTGACAAAACAGAATCCTTACGGATTGCCATTGGACTCCCGCAAAGAGTATACAAAGTCTGACTGGATTATGTGGACTGCAACTATGTCTCCGGATCAGGCTACTTTTGAAAAGTTTATAAATCCTCTCTATAAATATATCAATGAAACGACTTCACGAGTACCTATCAGTGATTGGCATGATACGAAAACAGGCAAAATGACTGGTTTTAAGGCTCGTTCTGTAATCGGAGGATATTGGATGAAAGTACTAGTGAATAAGAATTCAAATAATCTGTAAAAATGCATACAAATATTTTTACCAATAAAATCCAATGTATTATGAAAATGAAAAGTAAGACCAAAAGTTGCTGTCAGTACACTCAATGGGTAGTACTGGCTTTACTTACACTTATCTTTGCAAGTTGCAAAGATAATGATGACGCAACAGGAGATTTTGATCCGAATAAGCCTGTTGTCATTTCTGAATTCAGTCCAAAAGAAGGAGGACTTGGAACCCGAATGCTCTTGTATGGAGAAAACTTCGGAAGTGATATTTCTAAAATAAAGGTAACTATCGGTGGACAAGACTCCAAAGTTGTAGGAGCAAAAGGAAAAAGCCTCTACTGTGTTGTGCCAGCTAAAGCTTATGATGGAGATATTAAATTAAGTATTCTCAACGATGAAGGTGAAGAAATTGCAAATACAGAAGCCAATGAGAAGTTTGTATATCAAAAGAAGATGCTTGTTACAACATTTCTAGGAACAATGTATGATGGAAACACCAAATATGATTTAAAAGATGGACCTTTTGATGATTGTGGTGGCTTTGGAGGTGCTGTTTGGTTGTCCTTTGATCCCAAAATCACAATCATTTATATCTAGTGGGTGAACAGCACCCTACCGTTTGATTGACTTTGAAAAAGATATGTAAGTACCGTATATAGTGGATTAAGCAAAGTACGTACCATCTGCTGGACACATGAAGCTGACAGCATGATTATTACCAATGACCAAAATAATAATGATAGACCGAACAATTATATTCTTACACGTGAATCAGGATTCAAAGTTATAACAGAATTGACAAAAGGTCAAAACTGTAATGGTGCAGAAACTCATCCTATAAATGGAGAATTATATTTCAATTCATGGAATGCTGGTCAAGTGTTTCGATATGATTTTACAACTCAGGAAACTACCCCTTTGTTTACGATACAAGATAGTGGATGGGAGTTTCATATCCAATTCCACCCTAGCGGAAACTATGCATACATTGTAGTAGTTAATCAACATTACATCTTACGTTCTGATTATGACTGGAAGACAAAGCGCCTTACCACCCCATATATTGTTTGTGGTCAGCAGGGTGCCAAAGATTGGGTAGATGGAGTTGGTAAAAAAGCCCGCATGCATGCTCCCCGACAAGGTACATTCGTAAAGAATCCAGCATACAAAGGGAGCAGCGATGAATATGACTTTTATTTCTGTGATAGAGAAAACCACTGTATCCGTATCTTAACACCACAAGGTCGAGTAACGACATTTGCTGGTAGAGGCAGTAATGGAACTTCCGGATATAATGATGGTGATTTACGCCAAGAAGCACGCTTCAATCATCCTGAAGGAATCGTATACGATGAAGAAAGAGAATGTTTCTTTATAGGTGACCGTGAAAACCGCCGTATTCGCAAAATTGGCTACGAAGAATAATACATGATTAACACATACATTTATATGATGAAAAACTTTTTATTTATATGCATGTTGTTGCTTGGACTTTCTACCAGTGCTTTGGCACAAGAAAGCATTGTAGTAACAGGTGTCGTAACTGATACAAATAAAGAGCCCATGATTGGGGTTAATGTATCAATAAGTAATATACCCGGCTTAGGTGCCATTACTGATTTGAATGGAAAATACAGTATTAAAATGCCACCCTACCACAAATTGGTATTTACTTATATAGGCTTTGAAAAAGTAGAAGTATTAGTCAAAGAGCAACGAACTGTCAATGTCACAATGAAAGAAGCAAGTGCTAGAGAGATTGACGAGGTGGTAATCACGGGTACCGGTGCCCAAAAGAAGTTGACTGTAACAGGTGCTATTACTAATGTGGATGTAGATGTCTTAAAAGCAAATCCCTCAGGTTCTATGGCTAATGCCCTGGCAGGTAATGTACCGGGCATCTTAGCGATGCAAACTTCCGGAAAGCCGGGTAGTGTTTCTGAATTCTGGATCCGTGGTATTTCAACTTTCGGAGCCAGTAATTCCGCATTAGTTCTCGTTGACGGATTCGAACGTAGTCTGGATGAAATAAATGTAGAAGATGTCGAATCTTTTTCCGTATTAAAAGATGCATCAGCTACTGCTATTTACGGTTCCAAAGGTGCAAATGGAGTAGTATTAATCACAACCAAACACGGGTAAAAGCCGGGAAAATTAATATCAGTGCAAAAGCGGAAACGTTCTACAATATGCTCACCCAAGTTCCTGACTTTGTAGATGGATACACATATGCTTCCATGGCAAATGAAGCTAAAATCACACGTAATCTTGAGCCGCTATATAAAGCGGACGAATTGGAAATATTCCGTTTAGGACTAGATCCTGATTTATATCCCAATGTTAATTGGATAGATGAATTACTACGAAAAGGTTCATGGAGCACTCGTGCCACACTAAGCATGAACGGTGGTGGTAATACAGCACGATACTATGTATCAGGAAGCTATCTTGACCAACAAGGTATGTACAAAGTAGATAAAGCTTTGAAAGATTACAATACAAATGCAAATTTCCGTCGTTGGAATTACCGCATGAATGTAGATATAGACATCACTAAATCAACTCTATTAAAAGTCGGTGTTTCAGGTTCATTACAAAAGGCCAATGATTCAGGAGTTGGCAGTGATGCTATTTGGACAGCTCTTATGGGATATAATGCCATTATGGTTCCTAAATTATATTCTAATGGATACGTACCAGCCTATGGAAATGACAATGGAGATCGCTTTAATCCATGGGTTCAAGCTACAATGACTGGTTATCGGGAAAACTGGAAGAATAATATCCAGACTAATGTAACCTTAGAGCAGAAACTTGATTTCATCACCAAAGGACTTAGATTCGTGGGACGCTTCGGATATGACACAGAAAATAACAACTGGATTAACCGCAGAAAATGGCCGGAACAGTGGAAGGCAAAACGTTTCCGCGCAACAGACGGAACCCTCGATTATGACCGTGTAGCTGAAGAAAGAAAGATGTTTCAAGAGAGCGGTTCCGATGGCCTTAGAAATGAATTCTTTGAAGCAGAGTTACATTATAGCCGAGGATTCAAACATCATCATCTAGGAGGAACATTAAAATATAACCACGTCTTCCAAAATAAAACGGTAGGCCTTGGAGATGATCTTAAACAAGGTATTGCCAGACGTAATCAAGGATTGGCAGGACGATTTACCTATAACTGGAATTATCGTTATTTCATTGATTTCAATTTCGGATATACCGGTTCGGAGAATTTCGCAGCAGGACATCGGTTTGGTTTCTTCCCTGCCATCTCAGGAGCTTGGAACATAGCTGAGGAGTCTTTGATAAAAAAACATCTTAAATGGATGAACATGTTCAAAATTCGATATTCATACGGTAAAGTAGGTAACGACAATTTGGGAAATACTCGTTCCCCTACCTTTATGATATTGAAACAATGACTAAAAAAGATGGTGACAAAACTGTAGACACTGGTGGATACAACTTTGGAGATTACACGTTTGACAGATATTATGGTGGTATGCGCTATTCTTCTTTATCTTCGCCTAACGTTACATGGGAAATTGCAACAAAGCATGACCTCGGTATTGACTTCTCTTTTTTCAATGACAAATTATCCGGTTCTGTTGACTATTTTAATGAGAAACGCGAAGGAATCTATATGTTACGCGAATATTTGCCGGGGATAGTCGGTTTAGAAAGTAATCCTAGTGCCAATGTTGGAAAAGTGACTTCTGAAGGTTTTGACGGACATTTCACTTTCCGCCAGAAACTGGGAGCTGTTGGCTTAACAATACGTAGTAATATCACTTATAGCAAAAATGAAATAGTAGATAGAGATGAAGAAAACAACTACTACTGGTATAAAATGCAAAAAGGACATCGTGTAAATCAAGCAAGAGGATTGATATCTTTAGGGTTGTTTAAAGACTATGATGATATCCGTAATAGTCCGGTACAAGATTTCGATGGTTATAAAGTAATGCCTGGTGATATTAAATATAAAGACGTGAATGGTGATGGTAAAATTGACGGTAATGACCAAGTCGCAATCGGTGCAACGACCAAACCTAATCTTATTTATGGATTCGGAATAGCTGCAAACTGGAAAGGTCTAGATGTGAATCTGCACTTTCAGGGAGCCGGAAAATCAACTTATTTTATCGATGGCTCAACAGTCCATATGTTCAAGTTGGGAGATGGCTGGGGAAATGTCCTGTCAGAGATGGCTAATTCCAATCGTTGGATTTCAGCAGATATATCTGGTGATCCAGCTACAGAGAATCCGAATGCTGAATATCCCCGACTATCCTACGGACCTAATTCTAATAACTATCAGCAATCTACTTATTGGTTACGCAACGGGTCTTATCTACGTTTAAAGACTGTAGAAGTAGGGTATACGCTACCAACCCAGCTGGTAAATAAGGTACATTTTAACACTGTCCGTATCTTCTTTGTTGGCACCAATTTACTCACATGGTCTGCATTCAAATTATGGGACCCGGAAATGGGAAGTACGGATGGAAAGAGATATCCGCTCAGCAAAAATTTATCTTTAGGAATATCCGTTAATTTATAATACACGCAATGACATTATGAAGAAAATATACATTATTTTATCATTTATAATAGGGATAGGATTTACCCTCAGTTCATGTTCCGATTACTTGGACTCTGATTATCTATTTGATGAGCGTATGTCAATAGAAGATGTTTTTACAAGCAGAGCTTATTCTGACAAATGGCTGGCACGCGCATACTTCTTTTTGGGAGATAACCATCTTCTCGATGTAGCCAGTAAAGGATATGTTCCTTTCTGTTTTGCTGATGACATGTATTTCGGTGATCGAGATGACCGATATAAAGCATGGAAAAACGGTGAATATAACGAAGGAGGTTTAGCAGGAGAAAGTGCAGAAATCTGGAACAAATGTTATAAAGGCATTCGCCAAGCCTCTATATATTTGAACAATATAGACATGAATACGGAATATACAGCGGAAGAAATTGCTGACAACAAAGCACAAGCGCACTTTTTGAAAAGCCTATTTCTACTGGATTATGTTGCGCTTGTTCGGTCCTGTTCCTATTGTGCCGGATCAAGGCATTGACTACATGGAAGATTATGATGCAGTAGCACAACCGCGTAATACGTATGACGAATGTGTGACCTATATCACAAATGAATTAGTTCTGGCTGCGCAAGCTCTCCCTTTAGACCGTGCAATACAAGAAATAGCTCGCCCCACCCGTGGTGCGGCATTAGCTCTTCGTGCCAAAGTTCTGCTATATGCTGCCAGCCCATTAATGAATGGACAAACGCCTGCTGATATTGCTTCAGAACTGGTAGATGATCAAGGTAATCGACTGTTACCAGAAGCTTACGATGAATCTAAGTGGGCGAAAGCTGCTGCCGCTGCCAAGGATGTGATAGAATTGAACCGTTACACGCTGTTTGTTTCTTATGCTACAGACAAAGGGGATATTGCATTTCCTGCAACGATTGCTCCTCCATACCACCCTGAATTCTCAGAACAAGCTTGGCCGAATGGGTGGAAAGACATCGATCCGTTCGAATCTTATCGTGCTATATTCAACGGAACAGTCAGTGCTTTTGAGAATAAAGAATTAATTTTACCCGTGGGCAGAATACTGGTGACCAAAGCATTAATAACATGGTAATACATCAGCTACCACGTGTTGCTAAAGGATGGAATACACACGGACTTACACAGAAACAATGTGACGCATATTATATGAATGATGGAACTGATTGTCCCGGTAAAGATAAAGAAATCAACCGCGGTGACGGTTCGGAACGCATGTCCGGCTATGTGACGAAAGAAGACGTAGAAGCAGGTCGTTACAAACCTTTGTCAGAAGGCGTCTCTTTACAGTATGCTAATCGTGAGCCCCGTTTCTATGCTTCAGTAGCCTACAATGGTGATGTTTGGAATTTGTTGAACAGCAATAAAAATGCAGGAGAACCTCAAAACATACAAGTCTTCTATTACCGTGGAGACGGTAATGGGTATACAAACTCGATGTTTTGGTTACGCACCGGCATTGGAGTTAAAAAATTTGTACACCCGGATGATATGGGTAAAGGAGACAACAATGAAGAACTTATTAAAAAGAAAGTAGAACCGGCTATCCGTTATGCAGAAGTTCTGTTGATTTATGCCGAAGCATTGAACGAATTAAACGGGCAATACGACATACCTTCTTGGGATGGTAATAAGACTCATATAATCAAACGCGATATCAATGAAATGAAAAAGGAATTCGTCCTATACGTATTCGTGCAGGAGTTCCTGATTATACCCAAGAAGAATATGATGACCCTATCGAATTCCGCAAAAAGTTAAAACGTGAACGTCAGATTGAATTGATGGGAGAAGGACATCGCTATTTTGATTTACGTCGTTGGCTAGATGCTCCGGTAGAAGAATCAACTCCAATTTATGGGTGTAACACTTTAGCAACTAAAGAAATGGCAGATGTATTCCATACACCGGTAGCAGTACCTTCATTACCAACAACCTTCTCACGCAAAAATGTGGTTTTGGCCAATCAATCATACTGAATTAAAGCGCAACAAACGTTTAACTCAAAATCCAGGCTGGACTTATCCGGAATAATCTTATAAACTTGAAAAAAAATGAAAAAGATATATTATTTACTCTTAGCCATGACTGTACTGATAGTATGTGCGTCATGCAATAATGAATGGGAATCTGAACAATATGTGCAAATGGTATCTTTCAAGGCACCAGTCAACGCACAAGGAGTAACTCCTATTTACATACGTTACAAGCCGGAAGGGAAAGTAACATACCAACTCCCATTGATAGTCAGCGGGTCAACCATGAATTCCAAAGACTTGAATGTGCATGTAGGATTGGATCTTGACACATTGGATGTGTTGAATGTTGAACATTTCGGCAGCCGTAAAGAACTTTTCTTTAAACCGTTGGAAAACAAGTATTACGAGTTCCCGGAAACAGTACAGATACCGGCAGGCGAATGTACAAGCTTACTGCCTATCGATTTTGCCCTGAAAGATTTAGATCAGGTAGACAAATGGGTATTGCCGTTAGCTATTCAGAGCAACGATCCATCACACAACTACCAGGCCAATCCCCGCAAATTTTATAGGAGGGCGATGTTACGTATTTCCCCATTCAATGATTATTCCGGGCAATATAGTGCTACTGCGTATAAAGTATATTTTAAAGGAAACGAAAAAGAGGCTATAGTTCCGGAATACCATACTTCTTATGTAATAGATGACAAAACTATATTTTTCTATGCGGGCCTTATAGACATTGACCGCTTGGATCGGAAATATTACAAAATTAAATTTGAATTTACAGAAGAGAAAATAGATCTTCAAACACGTAAGCTGAAGATTTCTTCTGATAATGAGGACATAAATCTGGTAGTGAAAGGGCAACCTTCCTATACGGTTGAAGAAGAGATGGATGCTACACGACCTTACCTAAAACATATTTACGTAACAATCAACAATCTGGAATATGAGTTTACAGATTATACTTCAGTTCCGGGTTATCCGCTTGAATATGTTGTAAAGGGATCTCTAACGATGGAACGTAAAATAAATACTCAAATACCAGACGAAGATCAGGCAATTGAATGGTAAATGCCAATTTTAATAAAAAGAAGAGTGAATTTTATAGAAAGTTTACTCTTCTTTTCTATATTTGCATACAGAATAAAATACTGAGAATCAAATAACTTCAAAATGAAACATACGCAAATTAGCAGAAGAGAGTTTCTGAAGAATATCGGAATGACCGGAGCTGGAGTTCTTCTTGCAGCAAGTCCCTGGCTTTCTGCCTTTTCAGAAGCCGTGAACACCTCCAATGAAAAATGTCGTTTGGGGGTTATTGGACCAGGCTCACGAGGTCGCTTCCTTATGAGCTTTTTAGTCCAAAATCCTAAAGTTGATATCGTAGCACTTTGCGATATTTACCAGCCTTCGATAGATGAAGCATTGAAGCTTGCTCCCAAAGCAAAAGTATATGGTGACTATCGTGAGCTATTGGAAAACAACAACATAGATGCTATACTTGTAGCGACTCCTCTCAGTTCGCACTGTAAAATTGTAATGGATGCTTTTGATGCCGGTAAACATGTATTCTGTGAAAAAACAATTGGTTTTACAATGGAAGAATGTTTCCGTATGTACAATAAACATCGTAGTACGGGAAAAATATTCTTCACAGGTCAACAGCGTCTGTTCGATCCTCGTTATATCAAAGCTATGGAAATGATTCATGCCGGCACATTTGGAGAAATAAATGCGATCCGCACATTCTGGTACAGAAATGGAGACTGGAGACGCCCAGTTCCTTCTGCTAATTTAGAACGACAAATTAACTGGCGACTCTATAAAGAGTATTCAAAAGGACTAATGACGGAACTGGCCTGCCATCAATTACAAATAGGAAGTTGGGCATTGAATAAACTCCCAGAGAAAGTGATGGGACATGGAGCTATTACATACTGGAAAGACGGTCGGGAAGTATACGACAATGTAAGTTGCCTATATGTATTCGATGATGGCGTAAAAATGACATTCGATTCTGTTATTTCCAATCAATTTTATGGTTTGGAAGAGCAAATCATGGGAAATCTCGGAACTGTTGAACCAGAAAAAGGTAAATATTACTTTGAAAGTATCCCGCCGGCACCCGGTTTTCTGCAAATGATAAACGATTGGGAAAATAAATTATTTGACACTCTGCCTTTCGCAGGTACCAGTTGGGCTCCGGAAACGGCTAACGAAAACAAAGGAGAATTAATCCTCGGAGAACGTCCTAAGAGCGATGGCACTTCTTTGTTATTGGAAGCTTTTGTAGAAGCTGTTATTACTCGCAAACAACCCGCAAGAATCGCGGAAGAAGGATATTATGCGAGTATGCTCTGCCTATTGGGTCACCAAGCGTTACAGGAAGAAAAAACACTATATTTCCCTGATGAATACAAAATTAATTATCTGAATCATCAATCAAAAACATCCGAAGCAGTATGAAAGATACAATCCTGACCGCTCGACGAAAGAAAACAGAGTTGATTACACTGTTCCTGTGTTTTATTATTGCCAATTTGGTCAATTTATACTCTATATTTACGTATAATACTCCTTTGACGGAGATGATAACTTCATTTTTTTATGTGCTCATATTTTCTGTAGCGCTATATATCATCTGGAGCCTTTTACGTATCCTCTTTTATGGCATAACAGCACTATTCAAAAAGAAAAAAGAATAATAACAGATTTATAACATATAATCAACAGAATACTTAATCAATATCAATGAAGAAATTATGGTAACACGAAGAGATTTCCTGAAAACAATGACAATGGCTTCTGCCGGACTGGCAGCAGGAGCTGGTGAAATATTGAATGCACAAACATTGTCATCTTCAAAAAACAAAAACGAAAAAGTGAAGATAGCTTATGTAGGTATCGGTAACCGCGGGCAGCAAATTATTGAAGATTTTGCCCGGACCGGCATGGTAGAAGTAGTTGCCCTCTGTGATGTAGACATGGGTGCCAAACATACACAAAAGGTAATAGGCATGTATCCCAAAGCAAAACAGTTCAGAGACTTCCGCCAGATGTTTGATAAAGCGGGAAAAGAATTTGATGCCGTTGCAATTGCTACACCAGATCACTCTCATTTTCCGATTAGCATGCTAGCTTTGGCATCTGGCAAACACGTATATGTAGAAAAGCCGTTAGCACGTACTTTCTATGAAGCGGAACTTTTGATGCAAGCAGCGCTCAAACGTCCTAATCTGGCTACACAAGTAGGAAACCAAGGACATTCTGAAGCAAACTACTTCCAGTTCAAAGCTTGGATGGATGCCGGAATTATTAAAGACGTGACCGCCGTCACTGCACACATGAATAACGTACGGCGTTGGCATAAATGGGATACAAACATTTATAAACTCCCCTCAGGACAGCAACTTCCGAAAGACATGGATTGGGATACATGGCTCGGCGCTGTTCCATATCATGAATACAATGAAAAATATCATCAGGGAGAATGGCGCTGTTGGTATGACTTCGGAATGGGAGCTTTAGGAGACTGGGGAGCACATATTCTGGATACCGTTCATGAGTTTTTGGAATTAGGATTGCCCTATGAAGTAACTTTATTGCATGAAAAAGGCATAATGATTATTTCTTTCCTTATTCTTCCACTATTCTTTTCCGCTTCCCACAACGCAAAGGGATGCCACCCGTAGATATCACCTGGTATGACGGACTAGACAACCTCCCTCCTATTCCTGCCGGTTACGGAGTATCAGGATTAGACCCTAATATCCCCACGACTAACCAAGGAGATGTTCCGGCCGCCAAATTGAATCCTGGAAAGATCATTTATACAAAAGACCTGAACATTTAAAGGAGGAAGTCATGGAAGTACCTTATCCATCATTCCCGAGAAAAAGCCAAAGAGATGGCAGACAAGCTACCCCAAATACCAAAGAGCCCGTCCAATCATTTCGAGAATTTTTTATTGGCATGTAACGGTATAGAAAAAACACGTTCTCCATTCGAAATCAATGGAGTGCTAAGTCAGGTATTCTCACTTGGTGTAATGGCTCAACGCCTCAACACTCAGCTGTTCTTCGACAGCCGTACCAAACAAATTACAAATAACGAGTTTGCCAATGCAATGCTGACAGGGATACCTCCACGCAAAGGTTGGGACGAATTTTATAAATTATAAATGAACATAACCACCCATTAAACCAGCTATAAACAATTTACTAAGAATAACATTAAAAATGAAAAAGAACTTCTTATTTACTTTACTTTTATTCTGTGCGGCTTCATTATCTGCGCAGACCTGGGAACCTCTTTTCAACGGCAAAAACCTGAAAGGATGGAAAAAACTAAATGGCAAAGCCGAGTATAAAATCGTAGATGGTGCCATTGTGGGTATTTCTAAAATGGGAACTCCAAATACTTTTCTGGACAACAACCAAGAACTATGGAGACTTCATACTTGAATTTGATTTCAAAATTGATGACGGATTAAATTCAGGAGTACAACTTCGTAGTGAAAGCAAGAAAGATTATCAGAATGGTCGTGTGCACGGTTATCAGTTTGAAATTGACCCGTCTAAGCGAGCTTGGTCAGGAGGTATCTATGATGAAGCACGCAGAAACTGGTTGTATCCACTGACTTTGAATCCGGCTGCAAAAACCGCTTTTAAAAACATGCATGGAATAAAGCCAGGATTGAAGCTATCGGAAATTCTATCCGTACCTGGATTAATGGAGTACCTTGTGCCAATATCTGGGATGATATGACACCTAGCGGATTATTGCATTGCAAGTACACGCAATAGGTAATGCTTCCGAAGAAGGTAAAACTGTCAGCTGGAAAGACATCCGTATTTGTACAACGGATGTAGAACGTTACCAGACACCTGAAACGGAAGAAGCGCCCGAACGAAATATGATTGCCAACACCATATCTCCACGTGAAGCCAAAGAGGGTTGGGCCCTACTTTGGGATGGTAAAACCAACAATGGTTGGAGAGGAGCAAAATTGAATGCTTTTCCGGAAAAAGGATGGAAGATGGAAGATGGAATTCTGAAAGTGATGAAGAGCGGAGGAGCAGAATCAGCTAATGGTGGAGATATCGTAACTACCCGCAAATATAAAAACTTCATTCTCACGGTAGATTTCAAGATTACCGAAGGCGCAAATAGCGGGGTTAAATACTTTGTCAACCCAGATTTGAACAAAGGAGAAGGCTCTGCTATTGGCTGTGAGTTTCAAATTCTTGATGATGACAAACATCCAGATGCTAAACTTGGAGTAAAAGGCAACAGAAAGTTGGGTTCATTATATGATCTTATTCCGGCTCCAGAGAAGAAGCCTTTCAACAAAAAAGATTTTAATACCGCCACCATTATTGTACAAGATAACCACGTAGAACACTGGCTGAATGGGGTAAAACTGATCGAATATACTCGCAATACTGACATGTGGAATGCTTTGGTTGCCTACAGTAAATATAAAAACTGGCCTAATTTTGGTAATTCCGCAGAAGGCAATATTCTTCTTCAAGATCATGGAGACGAAGTCTGGTTTAAAAATGTAAAAATCAAAGAGCTGAAATAACTTGCACTGAAAAGCCGATTTCTAACATAAAATCAAGAGTAGAAGGGCATGCACAAAGTGGCATGCCCTCTTAATATTTCAATAAAACAAAATGCAGCATACAATTCAACACTTATACAAGACACATGGTGATGACGGTTTGCTTTATGCTTGGTTTTATCCATGCATACACGCGTAGATATAATACTCTGCTGCCAGAAATCAGAAAATGAATTAATGCTTGTAGTTAATAGTATATATGACACTCTCCGACAACTGGAAAGAATTGCAAATTATTATGACCCTTCCAGTGAATTATCGCAAGTCAATCAAAGAGCTTCCACAGCTCCTGTTATGATCAGTCAGTCTCTTTACAGGATGATTTCATTGTGCACAGAATATCATAAAAAAACCTTAGGATGTTTCGATGTTACTATCCACTCAGATAATTATAATCAAGATACCATACACTCCATTCATTTATACCCCGAAGCTACAGAGTTGTCTTCTTTCAACAAGCAAGGTACTACAATAAACCTTTCCGGATTTCTTAAAGGTTATGCTCTCGACAAAATAAGAGAAATATTAAAGGTTCACATCATAGCAAATGCCTTAATAAATATGGGAAACAGTTCTGTACTCGCTCTAGGCAATCATCCGGTTGGCACAGGATGGAAAGTCAGCTTTTGACGATCAGGCAAGTACTACAAAAAACCATAAAACTCAATCCATACTCCTTAATAACGAATGTTTAACCACCTCCGGAAACAACTCGGATGATCGCAAACACATTATCTCTCCTTCAAAGTGGCAAACCACTGGAAGGAGTAAGACAAGTGACAGTAGTAACGGATGATGGAACCACCGGTGAGATTCTCTCAACCAGCCTGTTCGTAGCAAATCAAAAACAGCGCGAGTTAATAATGAGCGAGTTTCTCCCCAAAAGAGTTATTGATTTGGAACTGTGCCAGATGGTTTAGGTAACGGAGTATTCACCGGTAAAGGGACTCCCAAATCCGGCATTCCATCAGCATCCCATCCTATCTTCTGCAATCGTGGATTGCGACTTTCCGACTCTCCCGTATTACCGCTAGGAACACTTCTTGCCTGATACAATATATACCATTCCGTTCCATCAGGCGAAGGAAGAAAGGAAAGGTTAGCCGGGCCATACACTCCATCTTCCGGTCTCTGTTGAAATACAGGAACGGGGCTCTTCTTCCAGGAAGCCGGATTGAGTAAGTTAGCTTTTGCGTCTGCAGTCAGTAATCCGACACAATAATAAGGAGTCCAGCTACCACTGGCTGAATAGAAGATGCATGCTTTGTCTTTATTCTTTGATTCAAAATATTGGGGTGCTTCGTTTACATGTATCGGATAGGCTGTTTTGCTGCCATCCGGATTTACCCATTGGCATTCCCATTCATATTCAGGTTTGGAGATGAGAATCCTGTCAGAAGACAGTGTCCATGGATTCTTCATAGTAGCGATGTAGATACATTGGGTTTCACTGTCTATCCTTCGTTTTTGCCAGCCGCACCATATCATATAGCGTTGGCCATCATGTTCAAAGGTGCTGGCATGGATTGCCCAGTTGTTGTCTTTATCTGTCTGTATGCGTCCTTTCATCACAAATGTTCCTTCCATGGGGTTGGCGGCTTCATTCTCGACAACATAAATCTGGTGATTATCCATATTGCCGTCGTCTGCGGCAAAGTAAATATACCATTTGTTATTTATACGATGAATTTCGGGTGCCCACAGATGATAGGAGTTGCTGGGGTCGGTGGGTATCCATACATCT
>ENA-OQJP01000261-OQJP01000261.1-human-gut-metagenome-genome-assembly--contig:-NODE-261-length-17732-cov-2.336268_pt1 | contig 17732 bp, 15 predicted proteins | sample MGYA00242611_ERZ504778 | MGnify/ENA primary metagenome ERZ504778 (study PRJEB26092, sample SAMD00036349) | human gut metagenome | host: Homo sapiens | study: EMG produced TPA metagenomics assembly of...
TTTCAAGCATCTCCCGCCATTCTCCGGCAATATCGTTTTTGGCGTGGTCGCCGGCTACAAACATAAAAGGAACGAGTGTCACACTCTTTGCTTTGGCCGCTTTCAGTTGTGCCAACATGGTTTCAAAGGTGGGATAGCCTTCGATGGTCCCTACATGGAAGTTACCGAATCCGGCTACTTTCAGCATATAGTCCATCTGACTGTATGTAGCAGTGCCGGGCGTATAAGTGCCATGCCCTACCAATACAAAGTGTTCTTTACCCTTTTTCTTTGCACTCTGCTGCACCGAAGCATTGAGGCGTTGTCCTAAAATATCAGTTACTTTTTTCGCATCTTCCACCGAATAGAGTAGAGGAGTGCTTACGCGTATCTCCTTGAAGAAAGGCAGCACGCTTTCCACATCACGGCGGAGCGACTCCATTTCCACACCGTCAATGATATTGGTACTTTGTACAATAATGTGTGTGTAGCCCTCTCCACGCAGTTGGAGTAGCGCATCCAGCGGGGTATTTTTGACAACGCCGCGTGTCTTGAGGCGGCGTATGATGATGCGCGAAGTATAGGCTTCGCGAAACTCCAGGTCGGGAAAAGCCTTGCGTGCTTGGGCATTGATAGCATCAATCGTCTGCGTACGTGTATCATCGTGCGTCGTGCCGAAGTGTACCATAAGCAATGCGGCCTTTTCGCCAGGTTTCATGCTTGCAAGCATATCGCTCGACACGAAGTTTCCCCCTTCGTGAGCGGAGCAGAAGAGAGAAATGGCAAGGAGCAGGGAAAGGAGAGATGTTTTCATAAATAAAAGTAATTACTGTTTTGTAAAATGATTGCTGTTTTTTTATTTCTTAAACCGTACCGACAAACTCACGTATACCGAGCGTCCCGGGCTGAGCGTGGAGAAGTTATTGTTCCAGGGGCGGTCATCTTTCTTGTCGAAGATATTCTCGATACCTACGCCCGGTTCCAGAACCACGGATTGCAGATTGAAGGTGTGGCGGGTATTCAAATCCCATTGCTGGAATTTGGGAGCGTAACCGTACGTTTGCGAGTAGCGTTCGCTTTGCAGGTGTCCGTGCACGTTTACGTTCAGGCGGTAGAAGCTCCAGGCGTGTTCCCACTGGCCGTTGATGTTCCCCATGTGCCTGACGCTTTTGTCTATGGGCGACACTTTGTAACTGCCGTCGGCTTGTAACTGCTTGGCCTCGGTGTCCATGTACGTGTATCCGCCGCCTGCCCTGAAGCCCGCGCCTAGGTTCAGGCTGGCGTTCAGGCTGATGCCTTTGGTCTTGGCTTTGTCCACGTTGTCGCGCTGGCGTATCTCGTCGAAAGCGGCGTGCTTGTCGTCCAGCCCCATGTCGTGTATCTCTTGGTCAGAGAGGGTGCGATAGTTTATCATGTCGTGGATGTCGTTGATGAATCCGGTGACGGACACGGAAATCCGGCGGTAGTTGTATTCCGCATTCAGTGAGTAGAAGTTGTTCTTTTCAGGCTTCAAGTCGGCGTTGCCCGTGGTGTAGCGGTTGCTGGTCTTGGATTCGTCGGTGGCGTAAAGTTGCGACAAGGTAGGCGTGCGGAAGCCTGCCGCGTAGGCGGCGCGCAGGTTCAGTCCGCCGAGTTTGTACATCAGCGACACATTTGGGGTGGCGTAGTTCTTGAAGTTCTCGTTGTAGATGTAGCGTATGCCTAGTACGGCTTGCAGGTTTAGGGGCAGCTTTATTTCATCCTGCGCATAGAAAGCGAGGGTGTACATGTGGCGGGAGTCGATGTTGTCCGATTCGCTCTCCAGCCCCTCGTTTACGTATTCTACGCCGGCAGACAGTTTGTTGCGGCTGCCCAGGCGGAAAATACCCTTGATGTTTCCGTTGTAGTATCGCACTTGTTTGCGGGTCACCCGGTCGCCCGGCAGATAGCTGCCCGATTTCTTGAAGTACATATAGTCCGACGAGAAATTGTCCGAGTAGAATTCCGCGTCGATGTAGGCCGAACGGTTTATCATGTACTTCATGCCGGCGCCATAAGTATAGGTCTCGTGTTTCAGATTGTAGGTATAGGCGTCTTTCTGCACGAACTGGCCTTTGCTTTTGGCATAGTAGGTGGCGTCCTGCGGACGGCGGGTTTTGTTATCATAATAAGTACCGCGCGCGTAGAACGACAGTTTGTCTGTGGCATTGAACACGAAACGCTGGTTTACGGTGTTGGAGTAGAAGCCTACGGAAGTAGGGCGTCCCGTTTCGTAGCCGTTCTCGTCAATGTTGTTGTTCTGCCAGCTTCCTGCCTGACGGCGCTGGTAGGAAGTATAAGAGGCGAACTTGCCTGTATTGACATCGGCATTGACGCTCTCCGTCAGTCGTCCCTCACCGGAGTAGTGAGTATAGCTGGATACGTTCACGGTGTTCCGGGCATCGTCCGTGATGATGTTGATAACACCGCCTATGGCATCGCTTCCGTACAGGGCGGATGCCGCGCCGTTCAGTATCTCGATGCGCTTGATGTTGGCCACGTTGATGCGCGTGTAGCGGTCTTCACCAGCCAGACGTCTGCCGTTTTCCAATATCAGTATGTAGTCCTCGTTGATGCCGTTCAGGCTCATGGTAGTGCCCATGCCGTTGGTGTAGGAAGAGATATTGGGCGTCAGCTTCACCAGCGCTTCTTCCAGCGTAGATACGTTGGCGCTGCCTATTTCTTTGGCCGTGATTACGGATACGGGAACGGGGCTGTCTGTCATGCGGCGGTGCGTACCGGTTCCGGTCACTACCACCTGGCTGAGGTTGCTGTAACTCTCCTCCAGCTTTACAAGGATGTTTTCTTCTTGTCCGTCCGCGGTGTATTTTTTGGGGGTGAAGCCGATGTAGGAGAAGCGCAGCGTGTGTTGTCCGTCGGGCAGATTGTCGATGATAAATTCTCCTTTTCCGTTGGTGGTGCATCCCGTCAGACTGTTGTCTACGCGGATATTTACCCCTGCAAGAGGCTCGTTCGTGTCGGCGCTCACCACCTTTCCGCTCAATGCGGTTTGGGCATGGAGCAGGGGTGTCAGGCAGCACAGTATGGCTGCCAATAAATAGTTGGTTTTCATTTATTGAAAAATGTAAGATTAATACTTGTCTTCCTGACCCCGGGAAGGCGTTGACTGTGTAATTGCCCAGGCAGGTTTCCTGACTCAGCCCTGCGGAAAACCACACCTTCCCGTCCCCGGTCTGCGATGGCTCAAACTGATGTTCGCTCTCACCAACAGCCGTCTGTAAGACAGTGGCATTGTTTTGAAGAATGTTTTCCGTATGCTCCGTTGCTGCAACAAGCAGGCGGAGCAAAGTGGCTTTACAGTAGCGGGCACTGTTCCGGTTTCGCACCGGATTCCCTTTTATACAACTCGTTGGAATAACGGAGTGTATCACCTAAGCGGTGACAAATATAAGTATTATCTCTGGAAAAATCAATTAGGAATGAATAAATGATGATGGCGTAACTAGTGGCCAATGACTTATGAGGATGGATTGTACCTGTCTGAAAAAATAAATTCTTACACTGTTTTGTTGTGTAATAGAGTAGTTTCTTTTTACGAAGAATAGTAGGTTATGATTAAAATGAGTTAATAAAAACCAATTTTGGATTCTACGGCAGAATTTTTAGTATATTTATTAACAATTTTCAGTTGTGATATAAATGACCTTGACTATTTTTTCAATGGTGCTGATTTATATGTGGAAGAATTGTTGAATGACAACGGCTGTACTACCTAGTACTGTGGCATTGTTTGCATTATTTAATGCTGGCTTAAAACCAATATTAAAGACTATAAAGATAACAGGACCGGATGCCCTTTTATTGTGATAGATGCTTACAATGAGGAAAGGGTGTTGAAATACAATGAGAGACAATTTAAAAAAATAGCAAAAATTATGATATACATGAAGCTTGTTAAATATCTGTTTTATATACTTATGCTATTGGGAGTAACGGGTGTATGGGCACAAAAGAGCGACATACGCTTGGGAAAATTACTCAATAATGGCGATTGGTTTACGCTGGAAGAGGAATATCCTATGATTAAAGATAGCGTGCAAACTCCTATGCTCAGATTAATGTCTGAAGCCTTATTGGGATATTATTTCAATCGCCCGGACGAAACGATAACGTGTGTAGACTCGTTGTTGCAACATTATCAAGCTGAACTCGGACTTGGAAATATAGCCTCTATGTTGCTTGTAAAATCTATTGTAGAGGCAAATAGGGGTAATTATGCCGTGGCTGCCGATATATTGAAGGATTTTACATCGCAGCTAAGGGAACAAGGTGTGGCAATGGATTACACTCAAATAGATGAAGCAGTCCAGTTTTACGACCGCTTCCGTAATTGCCCACCAATGAGCATAGAACTCCCTCAAAAAAATACTGTGATAGCAATGAGTAACGACAGCATCAGACTGAATATAAAAAACGATACAGTACAGAGGGGAACTAGCATGTATGTGTCGATAACAGTGAACAGTAAACAGTATAAAGCAATATTTGACATAGGTGCAAGTACCACTTTCATGTCGGAAGCATTTGCTAAAAAGACAGGTGTGAGATTGATTGCAGATTCTTTACAGATACATGGTGGTATAACGGTTTACGGACAATCGGGTATCTTGGACAGCATGCAGATAGGTGATATCATAGTAAGGAATATTCCTATAACGATAAATAAGGACACAACACTGAACAAGGTAGAAGATATTGACTTTCTTATTGGGGCAGATGTAATGGCATTGCTGGGAGAGATACAAATATTTCCTCACAATGGGAAAATAGTAATTCCCACATTGTTGACGGAAAAACCTGCAAGTGGCAGCAATATATACATGGACAATCGCTCTCTTATACTAAAAGGGGAAAGCTGTGGAAAATCATACAATTTCTTCTTCGATACAGGTAATGGCCTTGCCGCTCTATCTCATAATTTTTACGAAAGTAATAAAACAGAAATTGATGCAAAAAGTAAACGTGTTAGGAGACTTACGGGCGGAATTGGTGTTGTAGAGGAACGCGACATGTTAATTTTGCCCGAATGGTCGTTTCAATTTGGTGGAAGAAATGTAGTGCTCAAGAATATTGCAGTGGGGCTTGAAAATAACAGACTTGTGCCCTACGCAGGTAATATTGGAATGGCACTTATCAACCAATTTGACAAGGTGACTATTAATTTTGATAAGTGTTTTGTGATTTTTGAGTAAGATGTACTTATCTTGTTTGGCTTGTGGAAAAATGTTGTCTTTTAGCGTTTGGGTAATTTCTTTTATGTAGCCAAAGAGGAGCAATATTCTTTAAGGCTTTGATTTAATAGTTTGATTATTAATATAATATGCGGGTGCTCCTCTGTAGATGAGAAATACCCGCATATTTTTCTGTCTCAGCCTTTCCTCTCCTTTTTTCCCTTATTGAATTAAGAAAATGGAGGACAAATGTTATGCTTCCGGCTGATACCCTTCACCGTTTTCCCAGGCATCGGCATCCCATTGCTCTTTCAGGTGATTCACCCAGATTGTGCGGATTTCGGGATAGCTGCCCAGAGCCTTGATACCGCAGCCGTCTTTGATACCGTGATCGGCATCGGCTTGGCCTACGGGATGGGCTTCAAATGTTCTGTCTACCTTGAAACCTGCTTTCTCCAGACGTTCGCGCCAACTGTACTCGTTGGTATTGAGTTCCACTTTATCCAAGCCTTGTTTTCGGCTATCGCTTCGATGCCCCATAGGTCGTTGTGGGCATGGTCGCCGGCGATGGACATGAAAGGAGCGAGGTGTACGTTTACTTCATTTGGCTCCAGGTTATTGTCCTGGCAGTACTTCATCACTTGCGAATAGATGCAGCCGGGATAGTTGGCTATCATTTGGGCGGCAGGTACTACCGGGATGCGATCTGCAGCTTTCTCTTCCTCTTCTTTCGGCCAGAAAAGCATTTCTCCATAGTCTACAGTACCTACGAAGATATTTTTGTTTGTGGCAAGAGTATGCAAGGCGGTTTGGACTTCGGAGTATTTGGTGTTGGCATTGTAGTTCACATCAGGGTTACCGTGTCCCATCAGGAGAACGATGTTTTTCTTTTCGGTCCAGTTTGTCTTTGTAGTGGTTGTAAAGCACCTGTGCCACTTCGTCCGTATCATCATCGGTAGAGAGCAGGTTGGCGCCTTTCAGCACGTCGATGTGCGGATACCAGTCAATCATAAAGTTTTTCTTGATATCGGTATTCATTAGAGAGAGGTATTCCTCGCCGGGAATGACGTGAAGCGACTGTACGGCTACGCGTGTATATCCTGCATCGCCGATGGCTTTCAGCCATTGGTCCAGTTTGTAGCGCGCTTCGCCGGTAGAAGCCTCTGCACGGCCGATGCAGGTACGTGAGGTGAAAGACATATAGATGTCTGTTTGAGGGAACTGCTTCCGGAAGTCGGCGATGATTTCGTTGTAAACGTCCAATGACTCATTATAAGTGCTTCCGAAAGTACAGAGTAGGATGGCGGTGTCATACTTCTTGGTTTCGGCTACTACCCTGGTTGCAGGGTTTACGGTACTTTCTGCATCGTCGTCATCGCTACAGGAGGTGAATCCTGTGCAAGTTGTGGCTGCTACGAGAGCCGCCATCAGATAAAACTTGAAATTTTTCATACTTTGTTTGTAAATTGATTAATAAAAAGATGTTTTTCTCTATTTTGCTCCGCCCCGTTCTTGAACTTTATAAGCGCCGATGCGTAGAAATTCCTTCCCGGCGTGCTGGTAGCCCGGTTACGTCCGAAAGGAGTGCGGTCTACGTAGTTGAAGAGGTTGTCTACACCTATGTTCATTGTCAGCGTCCAGTGCCGCATCTTCATTAGGGTATGGGCGGTGTTGATGCGCCATGTCTGGAAGCCGTCGGCATCGTTGTCGTTGACGTAGTGGCGGGTCGACTGGTATCGGCCGTACACTCCCAAGCCGAGGCGGTAACAGCGCCACGTGTGCTGCCAGGTGGCGTTGAGCGTGGCATTATGGTTGGATGTGGCGTCGATGTAGAGGTACTTCATGTAGTTATCGCCCGTATCGGCGGCATACTGCGCTTTCGGATCGGCATAGCTGTACCCACGCCCAGCATGATGTCTTCGTGGGGCGTAGTTGAAGGTGAAGTCTATGCCATAGATGCGGGCTTTCGTGAGGTTGGTGTATTTCTTGCTTTTCTCTATTTCGAGGAGCTTTTCTTCGGGGGTGACTTTTATCTCTACCAGCTCTATCATGTTGCGGATGAAGTTGGCATATCCGGTCAGGCTCGCCTGGAACTTGTTTCCTGCATACTCCACGCTGATGGAAGTGTATTGTGAGGTTTGTGCCTTGAGGTCTGTATTGCCATGATAGGCGGTGAGGGAGCTGCCGCCGATGCTGCCTGTGTGTTCATAATAGAGCTCTTTGATGGTAGGCGCCTTGAAGCCCATGGCATAGGAAGCGCGCAGGTTGAAGTTACCGGCTTTGTAGAGTGCGGATACTTTGGGGCTGAGGTTCAGTCCGGTTTCCTTGTGTTGCGTGCCGCGTACGCCGGCAGTCAGTATAAGGTTGCTTGTGGCAGTCCACTCTTCCTGCGCATAGGCGGCGAGCGTATAGACGGAAGCGATGTCGCCTGCTATGTGGTGAGGCGATTCCAGACGGTTGTACTGGTACTCTATGCCGGTATTGAGGATGTGCCGGTCGCCGAAGTAAAAGATACCTTTTACCTGTGCCAGCACTTGTTGCTGTATGCTCTGCTTGATACGCTGGCCGGGGTAGTAGGTGATGCGGTCGCCGTCTTTGAAGTAGTCGGTGATGTCTTTCAGCTTATAGTCGTAGAAGTAACCGTAGCGACCGTAAGAGAGGTCGGCGGTGAGGTCGTTGCGCCCGTTCAGCTTGTACCTGCTTCCGGCGGCAAAAGTATAGTTGCGGTAGTAGAAGTCGTTGGGCAGGTACTTCCACGGGCCGTGCGTACGCATCACCCAACGTTCGTAGTACGTTCCTTCGGCGGTGAGGTTCAGTTTTCTGTTTACCTGCCATTCCAGATTCTCGGAAAGAGTGTAGTTGCTGGAACGGTTTACGGTAAGCATGGTGGAACCGGGCTTCAGTTGGTTCTGATCCCATTGCATATCCGTATTGCGCCAGCCGTCGGTGTGCCGGAAGTTGATACCGGTCACCGATTTCAGTTTGCCGTAGTTGAAGCCGAAGCTGGCGCTTTGCCGTACATCGCCATGCTCGCCCACACGGGTGGTGCTGGTGAGTTCCATTTTCTCTCTGCTCCGTTTGGTAATGATATTGATGACTCCGGCAATGGCATCGCTGCCGTAAAGTGAAGAAGCGGCGCCTTTCACGATTTCGATGCGCTCTATGTTGGCGGGATTCAGTTGGTTGAGGTCGTTTTGTCCGCCGATGTCCCCGTTCATGCGCTTGCCGTTTATCATGATGAGGATATAGTCGTTGTTCAGCCCGTTGAGCTGGATATGGCTGCCCATGTCGCCGTCATGGAAGGTGAGGGAAGGGCTGAGCCCGCTGAGAAGGTCGTCTATGCTGCGCGCCTGATATTGATCCAGCGCTTTTCCCGTGAGCACCTCTGTCTGCACGGGGGCGTCTTTCAGGTAGTGCTCGGTTCCCGTACCTGTTACCACTACTTCGTTGAGCAGTAACGAGAGTTCTTTCTCATCTTTGTTTTTAAGGATACTTTGTGCCGGGGCGGATTGCATCACACCGCACAGCAGTACCGCTTCAAGCCAATACTTGTGCTTCATCGTCTACCGATTTTTTCGTTGATAAAACAAAACGGCACTTCGCTTCTGTGTGCGAAAGGTAATGGCCCGAAAGAGTAAAATAGGAATCCTATCGTATCAGTATAGGGGACATCGCTTCTAATCCTGGAAGCTCAGTGCTCAAGTTACGGAAGTTGGTAGGTATTCTGGCTCTCCTCTGCTTGTATTACCTTCCCATCGCGTTGCCGCGACAGTGGCTTTTGCGGATACAAACATCTTTTATTGAGGATTACAGCTGCAGGTACAGCTCCGGTTTTGCACCGGATTCCCTTGCATCGGCAGGCGGATATGCCTTCCCGATTGCCAATTCCGGGGTAAAGATAAAGACTTTTTATATATTATTCAGCTTTTCTTCCTGATTATTTCTTTTTCTTCATTTTGTCTTTCTATCGGTAGTATTCCTCTGCTTTTGCAAGTGTTTCCGGCTTGCCGATGTCGAACCAACGGCGGTCCTGAAGCGGATAACCCTGTATGCAGGCTGTTTCGCACACGGATAGATAAAAGGAATAATGGAGAACTTCCCTTCCCATTGTCTGCTTTCCATATAGCGGAAAAGGGAAGGGGATATGACGTGAATGCCACCGAAAGCCATTTCCTTGTATTGCCTTTCTTGGAAAGAGAATCCTTCGGGCTTGGTTTCACCGGTGGATTTGTTTATCCAGCCGTGCAGGCGGTTGGCATCGTCCAGCAGCAGGTAGCGTGATGTCTGTCGTTGACTGACGAGCAGTGTAGCCTCTGCATTGCTTTCCCGATGATGCCGGTAAAGCTCTGCAAGATTGATGTCGGAAAGGATGTCGGCATTGTGCACCAGGAACGGTTCGTTGCCGTCCAGAAACGGACGCGCTTTCTTTATCCCGCCGCCTGTGTCGAGCAGCATATCCCGTTCGTCACTGAGGTGGATAGTGATGCCGAAATCGTTATTGGCGCGGAGAAACTCGATAATTTGTTCTCCAAAGTGGTGGATATTGACCGTAATGTCATTGAATCCGGCTTCTTTCAGCCGTAAAATCACCCGTTCCAGCATCGGCTTTCCGGCTACGGAGACGAGCGCTTTTGGGGTGTGGTCTGTCAGCGGACGAAGACGGGTTCCCAGTCCGGCGGCAAATATCATTGCTTTCATAAAATAATAGGATGACGGGCAGTATTACTGTTTCGCGCTAAAATTCTGTTCTATGTTCTGTTCTCTGTGTATCAGGTTCACTTGTACGCCGAACTTCTTGTTGAGGTGTTCGGCAAGGTGTTGGGCCGAATATACGGAGCGGTGTTGGCCGCCTGTACAGCCGAAACATACGGACAGGTTGGTAAATCCCCGTTCCATATACCGTTTCACGGATGCATCTACCAGCCCATATACGTGTTCGAGGAATACGGCGATTTCCCCATCCTCTTCAAGGAAGCGGACAACGGGTTCGTCGAGACCGGTGAAAGGCTTGTAACGTTCGTATTTGCCAGGGTTGTTTACGGCACGGCAGTCGAATACGAAACCGCCGCCGTTGCCGGAAGAATCTTCGGGGATACCTTTTTTATAGGCGAAACTGGTGACTTTTACTACCAGACGACGCTTTTTCAGGTCGTCGGTGAATTGTTTCAGTTCGGTCAGCCTGTGCAGGACTTTACAGAGATACGGATATTCGGGGTAAGGCTCCTGCAACAACTGGCGCAGGTTTTCAATGGCGAAAGGCACGCTTTGGATGAAGTGGGGCTTCTTCTCGAAGTAACCGCGGAAACCGTATGCGCCCAATACCTGCATGGTGCGGAACAGTACGAAATGACGGAGCTGGGCATAGAAATAGCTCTCATCCACCGGCTGGTATTTGCGCAGGGCTTCGATGTATTCTTTCAGAAGTTCTTGGCGCAGGCTGTCGGGATAATTGGCCTTGGCTTTGCCACAGGAATGAGGCCACGTCGTAGTAGACAGGCCCTTTACGTCCGCCCTGAAAGTCGATAAGCCAGGGTTCGCCATCCTTAATCATCACGTTGCGGCTTTTGGAAGTCGCGATACATGAAAGTTGCGGAACTGCTGCGGAGAAGCACGTCTGCCATTTTCTGGAAATCATCTCCAGGCGGTCTTCCTGAAAGTCCATGCCCGTTGCCTTGAGGAAACAATACTTGAAGTAGTTCAAGTCCCACAGAATGCTACGGCTGTTGAACTCAGCCTGCGGGTAACAGTAGGAGAAGTCCATGCCGTCGGCTCCGGCAAATTGCACGGCAGGCAGCAGGCGCATGGTCTTACGAAGCAATTGCTTCTCCTCTTCATCGAATACGCTTGTCTTGCGTCCTTTTTCGATGGCGTTGAACAGAAGCGTATCTCCTAAATCTTCCTGCAAATAGTAAATATTGTCTTCGGAACGGATAAACACTTCGGGCACGGGCAATCCTTTTCCGCGGAAATGCTCTGCCATATAGAGAAAGGCACGGTTTTCCTCAACGGATTCGCCGCTTACCCCTATCAGCGTAGGCGTACCTTTGAGGCGGAAATAGCGGCGGTTTGAGCCGGAAGAGGGAAGTTCGTCAATGGCTTCGGGTTCGTGCCCAGTATGTGTAATGTAGAGTTTTTTAAGTTCTTCGATTATCATAGCGTTTTTTATATTTGGCAGCTAAGATAAGACTTTTACCGGATATATTATTACCTTTGTCCGACAAAATCCATAACAGCCCTTTTATACTTCATACCTTATACCTAAATAACATGCGTCGCGTTTCTCAGTTTCTCATAGCAGCCCCCACATCGGGTAGCGGAAAGACCACCGTAAGCCGCGGACTAATGGCTTTGCTGACACAAAAAGGATTGGCGGTACAGCCTTTTAAATGCGGTCCGGATTATATCGATACCAAATATCATACGGCTGTATGCGGACGTGCATCCATTAATCTGGATACGTTTATGGCTTCCGGTGAACATGTGTGCGAACTCTATGCACGTCATGCCGTTTCTGCGGATGTCTGCATTGTGGAAGGGATGATGGGAATGTTTTGACGGATATGATCGCGACCGGGGGCTCTTCGGCGGAGATAGCTCAGTTGTTGCAACTTCCAGTCGTGCTGGTGGTGGATGCCAAGTCTGCCGCTTATTCAATGGCTCCTTTGCTGTCGGGATTCATCCATTTTCGTCCGGATATACGGATTGCGGGGGTGATATTCAATCGTGTAGGGTCGTCCCGCCATTATGAAATGCTCAGGGAAGTGTGTGCCGAGGTAGGCATAACCTGTCTGGGGTATCTTCCAAAGGAGAAAGTGCTGGAGCAGGAATCACGTTATTTGGGACTTGATTTCAGTCGATCCAAAGGCACGGATGCCATCGGTACTCTGACAAGGTTATTGGAGCAATGCGTGGATTGGAAACTGCTGCTGGCGAAGACAGCGGTTCCGTTGCGGGAAACGCGGGAAAGGGATAAGGGAGTTTGTCGGCGGTAGGAAACCGGGCAACCTGCGTATCTTGGTGGCACGTAACGAGGAGTCTTTCTCTTTCATTTATGAAGAACATCTGGAGATGTTGCGCGGAATGGGCAATGTCTCTTTCTTCGATCCGGAAAAGGATGTCCCCATAGCGCAGGACACCGATTTGTTGTACTTGCCGGGCGGGTATCCAGAAAAACATTCTATGGCGCTTGCCGGGGCCCGTCAGGTGAAAGAATCCGTTCGGGAGTATATAGAACGCGGCGGAAAGACGCTGGCGGAGTGTGGCGGAATGATTTACCTTTCGTATGCCATAGGTTATGATAAACGGGAGCATGAGAGCGGTGGCAGCGGGTTCGACAGAATGGCGGGTGTGTTTCCTTTTTATATCTCCAATGAGAGTGAATATCGGAAACTGACGTTGGGGTATCGCAGCTTCGACTATAAGGGGCAGCGTTTGCGGGGGCACGAGTTTCATTATACGCAGTTCGGCAAGTTGGGGACGGCTCCCGATGACAGTAAGAAAGAGTTGTATATGCCGCCTACCGTCGTGCAGGTGTATAATGCCAAAGGGCAACCGGTGAACACGCCCGTATTCCGCTACAAGAATACGATAGCAAGTTACACGCATCTTTATTGGGGTGAAACGGATATAATGAGGTTATTTGAATAAGCATACGCTGAAAGATGAAAAAAGTATATACCCGTACGGGAGATAAAGGAACCACCGGCATTCATGGCGGAGCGCGTGTTCCCAAAGATGATATTCGCATCGAGGCAAACGGCTGTCTGGACGAACTGAATGCCGTAATAGGAATCGTACGTTCCATGCTTCCTGCCGAAGACAATTGGCAGGAACTGCTGCATACCATTCAAAGAGAACTGATGGTAGTGATGAGCCATGTAGCTACGCCCGATGGCGTGTTGAACCCCAATCTTCTTTCTGCCGCCGAACTGACCGTACGCTGCGAACAGGAAATGGATGCCATGACTGCCGGACTGAAGGAGAATGGCTATTTTCTTCTGCCGGGTGGTACGCCTGTTTCTGCGCAACTACATTTTGCCCGCACAGTGGCAAGGCGTGCCGAGCGACGCTTATGGACACTGCATCGCCAAGCTCCGCTGAATGAGGATATTTTGCGTTTTGTGAACCGTCTGTCAGATCTCTTCTTTGTCATGGCGCGTACGGAGATGCAGCGGCAGGATTGGCCGGAAGAGAAATGGCAGGAATTTACTTATAAGAGGAAAAGACTGTAAGTTTTTCTTAATTTCCGGGTGCTGATTTGTTAACAACAGCGTATTCCTATTAAACCATGTTATAAGTAGGACCACAGCCCTCCGATAATTTGGAGATTCCCGAAATGTCCGTATATTTGCAATGTGTTTTTCATAGTATTAGATTTAAGGTTAACAAAAAGATTGGCTGTCTGGGATAGATAGCCTTTTTTATGCCTCTATGTCACCTGTCTTTATGTTACTTCGTTTATAGACTCTCCTTGTAGTGTACACCGCCCACGCACCGTATATGATTACTTGTATCCACAGCGTCAGCATCTGAGGCCAGATGTCGGCAAGGCTGCCGCCCATTGAATTTAATTTTACGAAAGCGAGTACTGCGGGGGCCACAGGGAAGACGTAATGCGCCGCTTGCCAGTACCAGGGCATCAGTTCCAGCGGGTAAGACACGCCGGAAAGGAAGATGTAACCCACAGAAAAGAAGGCTATCATCAGCAGTGGGGCTTCGGAGTCGGTAAACCAGCGGGACACGGCAAGCGCAAAGAAACTCGTGGCAAGCAGGAAGGATCATCATAGTGACAATGTCCCAACCGCTTCCTATATTGGGAATGCTGAAAATATGCGGCAGCAGTCCCAACAGGAACATGGAGAACACAACATACAGCATTACATATACGAAGGTTCTTCCCGATACGATGCACAGCATATCTTTCAGGAAACGGGCTCTCATGCTGTGAATGCCTTTCCGCCGCTGTTCCGCTTCTTCGCCGGTAAGCATGGCAATCACCATCAGCATTGTCTGGAAGATGATGACAATCATTACGGCGGGAATCAGGTAAGAACCGTATCCTTCGGTGTAATTGTAAAGGGCCGTTCCCGATACGCTGACGGGAGTGGACGACGCAACGGCCAACAGACCTTGCGGCGGCAGGAATACTGTTCCGGCACGCCGGTGGGCATCGTTTACGGCAAGCATCACGCGCGAGCTTGCTTCTTGCAATCCCTTGAAGTTGAGGAATGCGTCCGTGGCGGCATACAGGGTGAATACGGAAGTCTCGCCGCGCGCTACATGCGTCTCGAAGTCGGAAGGGATGTAGAGTATACCGGTAACCTCGCCTTTTTCATCCACTTGCGGGCTTCGAGGATATTGGGCGTTTGGGCATAGACCGAAGTCTGCGGGGCGGCATCCAGCCATCGTACGTACTCCCGGCTGAGTGCGGAGTGGGAGAGGTCTACTACGGCAACCGGTGCTTTGCGTACCAGATTGGGAGCATACATATAGTTGTAGAGTAAGCCATAAAGGAAGATTCCCCTGCCAGCACCAGCAGGATGGCGGGATTGGTGGCAATGGCTTTCCATTCGTGGCGGATGACATTGCTCAGGGATGCTTCCGTGCCGGGCGATGTACCGGATGATATACCGGACTGTATATCGGTCGCTGCAATGCCGGACAATGCTTTGTCTCCGATATGGAGAGTTTCTTCGCTTTCCTTCCTCCTCAGTATCCACCACTTCAATAAAGGCAGAATCAGTATGGCCAGCAGCAGGAATACCAGTAGTACAGCCACCGATTGCCAGAAATAAGCAAACCCCGCACCGAAATAAATCATAGCCTGTGCCGCTTCGGTGAAGTGCCGTACCGGAAACAGGTAGGACGCCGCATGCACCGGTGCATACATTGCCGTTACCGGAAATGTCACTCCCGACAGTGTAGCTCCCAAAGAGCCTACCATTGACACCACGCTGATGATATAGGCTATCTTGGGAAAGATAGAGAATATCAGCACCGCCAATGCCTGCGTAGCCATGATAAACAGTACCGTTACGATGTTCATCAGCCACAAGCTGCCTTGAAACGGTATGTTCATCAGTCCGAACAACACGTAGTTTGCCAGTATGCCTATAACGGAGAACATAACGGTGTAGGGCAACAGCTTTCCTGCGACGGCAGTCAGCATATCGGCATTCCGCAGATTAGCCGGGTCTTTTCCTGCGGGTGTGGCAGCCCCCATCCATTCTTGCGTTGTCCCGAACTTGAATTCGCTGCCTATGGTATACACCGTTACAAGTAGAATCAGTATCTGGAATAGAACGAAGAAAAACGGCTGGCTCAGATAGATAGAGTAATCCATATCCGGATTATAAAGCGGATGTGTATTGGCTTCTACCGGAAGAAGGAACGTCTGTATCTGTTCCTGCCCCACACCCAATGCTTCAGCCTGTACAACGATGGGCGACAGTGCTACGGGGGCGAGTGTGGTTTCAAATGCTGCCATCAGTTCGCTTCCTACCGAAAGAAGGGCGTAATGGTAATAGTAAGTCAGCGTTGCACCCGTCCCGCTGACTGTTTTCTGCTCAAACTGCGGCGGGATGGATAAGTAGCCGTATATCTCCTTCCGTTGCAATGCCTGTCGTGCAGAGGCTTCGTCCGTAAAGTGCTCCGTAACCCGGAAAGTAGGTGTGGCTGCAATGCGCCGTGCTATGGTACGTGAGGCTGCCGTATTATCTTGGTCTACAATGCCGATAGGAATATCTCCATCTGTCCGTTTCCGAAAATGGTAGCCATAAAGAACAGGCAGAACAAGGGCAGGAGGATGCACACGCCGAAATAGAGACGGCGTGAGGTGATACGGTGACATTCGCGGAAGAGGACATTATATAATAAATTCATAATAAGAAATTTGTATGGTGAGATGATTGGCGCTTCAACTCTGAACGGTATCGACTTGGGTGATGACAGACTTTTTTCAAATAGGGTGATGACGGATTTTTTAGACATAAGAACAAATAAGAAAACATTAGCATATGTTATAATCATGAATATGTTCTTTTGTTCTTATGTCTGAAAAAGATTGTCCGGTTTCCCTTCTTTCCTTTTTATACTTTATTTACGATTGCCGACATTCCCGGTCTAAGCCCTTCCACCGCTTGTACAGGTCGTGCATGTATCTCGAACGTCTGCATATCGTAACTGCCTGTCTGCTTGGTCGATTTCCAAGTGGCGAAACTTCCCAGCGGACTGATGTAATAGATGCGGAACTCTATGTCTTTCTTGCCGAGGGCAGGAATGTCCGCTTTGAAAGTGCCGCCCATTTTGAACTGTGGCATCAGGTCTTCCCGGATGTTCAGGACTACGTGTGCATCGCTCATCACCACCAGGCTCATGATAGGCGTGCCCGGAGCCACCAGCTCGCCGCGCTTGGGGGAAGATAGTGGCTATCTGTCCGTCTTCGGGAGCAGTGAGCCTGGAGTCTACAAGAAGGGCGGAAACTTCATCCACCGTGCTGCGTGCGGCATCTACAAGGCTACGTGCGGCTGCGCGGTCTTCGCTTTTGCGCGCCGTCCACAGCCATTTGATATTGCTGGTATGCCGCGCGTTCGGCAGCTTGTGCAGCTTTGTACATGGCTTCTACTTCGTCCTTTCGTTGCGAAGTAACCACACTGTCTTTATAAAGGGTGAGGATGCGCTGATAGGTGGTTTGGGCAAGCGTCAGGTCGCTTTGCGTCTTATTCCAAAGCTGCAAGGCTGTAGCGATAATCTGCCTGCGCGTTCCGGCATCAATCTTTTGTTCTGTTCCTGCGCCACCTGTTCCAAAGCATTTACCTGACGGTATTTGGCTTCGATAGTGGGACTGTTGATGACAACGAGCGTGTCACCCGCTTTTACCCAATCTCCCTCTTGTACGAGGAAAGAATCTACACGCCCCGGCAGTTTTCCGCTGATGCGTATCTCCGTGGCTTCTACCTGCCCTTGCAGCACCATTGGCTGCCGGCTCATAAGTGACATTCCGATAACCGATACTCCTACGGTAACGATTAATACGACGATGAATGCGATGCTGATGGTTTTATTGCTGATATTCATTTAATTTAAGTATAAACTATAAAGTACGGTGTATCCAAATACACTTGATGTTTCTTTTTAGGTACGGATTATACGAAATAAGGAAAATCTGAGTTTTCCGTGTAATCCTCATTGCACAGCCTGTTTCTCAATTTTTAATTCTCAACTCTCAAATTACTAAGTTTCCCGAATTCTTCCGGCGTGCCGCAAAGCGCCAGCAGATTCATCAACGCCACGTCATACTCGTAATAGGCTGCCAGTCGGGCCACGCGTACGGTTGCCAGCATCGTTTCTGAATCTATTACTTCGGTGCTTGTTGCCATGCCTTCAGTGAACGATTTCTTGCGGATGCGCACTAACTCTTCACTCAGTTCGATGGTTGTGTTCAGGGCACGAACATTATCCTGTGCTTTCTGCATCTGCGTGTAGAGTTTGTCGATACCCACACTTAAATCGTCTTTGGCTTTTTCCTGCCCTATGGAGAGGGTC
>ENA-OQJP01000262-OQJP01000262.1-human-gut-metagenome-genome-assembly--contig:-NODE-262-length-17649-cov-1.857836_pt1 | contig 17649 bp, 24 predicted proteins | sample MGYA00242611_ERZ504778 | MGnify/ENA primary metagenome ERZ504778 (study PRJEB26092, sample SAMD00036349) | human gut metagenome | host: Homo sapiens | study: EMG produced TPA metagenomics assembly of...
TTTGGATCATTGCACTCAAAGTAGGTTGCGTCACCCGGCAATACTCGGCAGCTTTAGCAAAATGCCGGAACTGGTCCACAGCCAGAATATATTCCAATTGTTGTATAGTCATCGTTCTCTGATTTATTAAAGATATAGAATCTATCAATGCAAAGATAGAAATTTTCAGTTTGACACGAATCATTTTGTGCCGTATCTTTGTTCCAGATAAAAGAAGAAATATAGTATTAACTCAAAAAAAACAATATCATTATGAAGACTTTAAATTATACACATTTGGAAGAAAAAGGAGCTAACACCATCGTACTGTCATTACAGCAACTGCTTGCCGATTTTCAGATTCATTATGCAAACCTGAGAGGATTTCACTGGAACATCAAAGGACACGGTTTCTTCGTACTGCACAGCAAGTTTGAAGATTTATATAACGGAGCCGCCGAAAAGGTGGACGAAATAGCCGAACGTATACTGATGCTGGGAGGAACTCCCGCCAATAAATACAGTGACTATCTGAAGATGGCGCAGATCAAGGAAGTGGACGGAGTGAATAAGGCCCGAGACGCTCTGAATCATATTCTCGAAACTTACGGGCATCTGATTGCGGAAGAACGTAAAATCCTGTCTCTCGCCTCTTCACACAACGACGAAGTAACAGTGGCCATGATGAGCGACTACCTGAAAGAACAGGAAAAGATGGTTTGGATGCTGACTGCATACAACGGATAACAGCCGAAAGGGTGTAGCCATCTGACCGAAAAGGTGTAGCCATACAAACAAAAGGGTGTAGCCATCCCGGCGGGATAGCTACACCCTTTCTGTTTTATTCGATTCAGATGATACTTGTACGTTTGGTAAAATTCAATAATCTCCGGAATGTATCCGAATGCGAGCCCGGTCACTGTATCCGCACACCCATAATAGATGGCAATCCGTCCGGTCTCCGAATCATGAAGCGCTGCGCATGGGAAACAGACATTAGGCACATCACCCATACATTCGTAATCCTTCTGAGGTGAAATCAGATAAGGCCCCGAACGGAATTTTACTTTCCAGGGCTGATCGATGTCAAGCAGTGCCGAACCAAAACTATACACAAAACCGTTGCAGGAAGCCAATACACCATGATAGATCAGTAACCAGCCTTCCGAGGTTTCAATCGGGATAGGCCCTGCACCGATCTTGGTACACTGCCAGGCACTGTCTTCGAACGGAGCCGGCGACATAACATGACGATGACGTCCCCAGAACTCCATATCGGGAGACTCGCTATAGAAAATATCTCCAAAAGGAGTATGCCCATTATCACTCGGGCGGCTCAACATCGCAAAACGACCGTTTATCTTACGAGGGAACAAGACTCCATTCCGATTGAAAGGAATAAAAGGCATTCTCCAAACTGGTGAAAAAGTAACAAAAATCATAGGTGTAGGCCACACCGATAGTAGGACCATGATAGCCATTACACCAGGTCACATAGTAGCGGTCTTCGATAAAAGCAAACCCGTGGGTCATATCCATAGACCCAGGTTCCAACCTCAGCATCATCACATTGAACTTAACGGTTCTTCGTTGATATCCCAATGAACAGCATCCTTGCTGAATCCCACATGCAAACGCATGCGACGATTAGTATCATCACAACGGAACACCCCTGCATAGCCATCCTTAAACGGAACTACGGCACTGTTGAATATACTGTTTGAAGTAGGGAGCAAGTCGCGCGGAATAATCGGATTGGCCGAACAACGCCACACTACATCTTTACATCCTGCCGGACGTTCTTCCCAAGGCATAGCCGGCAAAGCAGCACCTGCAATTTTAATTTCTTCCATGATTCGATTAAATTAATATTATGTATATATCTTGTTTATATTGAAAATCTCTTTTTATTTCTTCTTTCCGTCCGGATATGTGAAAGGTACCAGCCAAGTCACGATAAAAGCCGGTATGGTAGCGATAAGTACCCAGATAAAGAAATCGCGATAACCCAGCCAATCGCTCAGGTATCCGCTCATCATTCCGGGAAGCATCACCCCCAGATTCATAATACCGGTAGCAAAAGCATAATGTGCCATCTGATGTTTGCCGGGAGCCACTTGCTGCATCATAAAGAGCATCAATCCGACAAAACCAAACCCGTAACCCAAGTATTCAGACACAATGGCCATACCAATAATCCATAGATCGGAAGGCTGGTAAAGGGCTAACAGGAAATATACCAAGAACGGAATATTAAAAGCGCAACATAAAGAAAACAAAGTCTTCCGAAGTCCGAAAGCCGAAATGTAATAACCGGCCAAAAAGCGAACCGAGAATAAAAGCTCCCGCTCCGAACGTACCATATACCAGTCCGATATCCTGAGTGCTGAGTCCCAATCCACCATCCGCAACCGACGCTTTCAGGAACAACGGTACAATCTTGATGGCATATCCTTCGGCAAACCGGTACAAAATGATAAAGACAATGTAGAAAGCAATATGTTTTTTTGGAAAAAGAGCGGATGACTTCCCAAAGCATATTCAATGCGTCACTCATCGTATTCACTTCACCGGAAGCGCCTCCTCCCGAAGGCAAAATCCGGATGTGGTAAAGACCGATCAGAATCATAATACCCGCACACATCAACATGACAATCATCCAGGCATGTACCACTCCAAATTCATCCTTCAGCATACCTGCCAGCCAACCAAGCCTCCGTTGGCAAGTATCTTGGCCAGATTATAAAAAGCTCCCTGCCAACCGATATACTTGGCTTGCTGGGTAGCAGTCAGTTCAGTCAGGTATACTCCGTCACCCGCAATGTCATGAGTCGCACCACTGAGAGCAATGATCCCCATCAGAGCGATGGCATAACGAAAAAAGTCGGGCAGCGGCAGCGAAAGTGCTACCAATGCAAATGCCAGTCCGGTAATGATTTCCGTAGCGACAACAAAGTACTTTTTCGTTTTAAACATTTCCAGAAACGGACTCCATAAAGGCTTCAATGTCCAGGGAAGCATAATGAGAGAAGTCCAGAAAGCAATCTGTGCATTCGACACTTCCATATCGGAAAACATAAGGACAGAAACCATCGAAAGGGCCACAAACGGCAATCCCATAGCAAAGTAAACAGTAGGCACCCAACATACAGGGCTTATCGGCTTTTTATTCATCAGTTAGTTTTTTATAATAATTCCATCGGTTAACAATTCCAGTAAGCAAAGATAGGGGATATTAAAACATAACCCAAGATTACGACAAGAAGTTGCTTTCATTATTTAATAATACAACTCACCGGAAACTACTAACCTCTATCTACCTTTTTATTAAACTTTATCAATGCAATACACGCAAAGAAGCACCGAAGACTTTCATCCCCGATGCCTCTCGCCCCCTTATCTACAATCTAAACACCTCTATTGCTTCACATATAAATTTATCTCAGCAAACCCGGTATAATTATCCGGAGTCAGACAGTTTATTCTGAATTCCTTTACATTCGGGATAGGTGGTTCGATGGCCGCATATTGCGGATCAGCCCCTTTAAAATTTCTGAAAGTCAAGACTCTCGGGTAAGTAACCCACTCGGTTTCACCCTCTTTCCGAACCTTAATCTCAGCACTTCTCAGATTATAACCCGATCCGTAGGCACTCTGTTTAGTGACCGAAAATCCGGTTAAGGTAACAGGCCGGTCCAGTACCGTATTCCACCAACACTCTCCGGCATTAGCCACTCCCCATGTAAACCAAGTAGTATTTATCTCACCGTCAATAGCCAGATGTGCACCATATTTGGCATCATCATCGGCATAAACATTGCTGCAACTTACACTCCACGCACTTCGATCTACAGCGGACCAATTCCCGGGTTTCGTATAACTGGTATAAAGCACGCTGGTATAAATCCGGATATAAACCGTCTTCATAGATGTACTGACAGCCTGTTCGTCCATGCCCGTAACTCCTTTAAGCGCCACGGGAAGCACATATCCGTCAGGATTAGTCAACTTTTCTATATTCTTCAAAACGACCTGAAAAGATGAATCGGCCACTGTCTGTCCCGTTTTTAAGACAACTTCACTTGTTTCAATGGTATAATTATCTTGGGGCAACAACTTACATTTCGTCTTATTGGCAGAATTGTAAGTATCCACTTTCAGCGTATCTACTCCCAAAGCGGCAGTGACATCCCGCGTAACCGGCTGTACGGCACACAATTGTATTTCAAAATCAGAACGGTCGGCAGTAGAGGAATTGCTCACACAATCCACCACTACCGCAGCACCCATTTCGGCCCCCGGTGCAACTCCCGTTCTGATATATATCTTTTGATATTTGTCCATTTCATCATCATCGTTACTGCACGAAGCCAACGATACAAAGCCTGTTATCAGGCAGATTAAGGTCACAAAATTCAAATGTCTATTCATATCTTATCTCTTTTTACATAGTTATTGCTTATCAAAACGAACATGCTCTTTCCAGACAAGAGTTCCTCCTGCCACCAAATCGTATCCGTGTCCGGTACAGTCGGCAAAGGCATTTCCTTTACCTTCATCCATTTTCCAATAGCCTATCAGGTTCGGATCGGCGGGTTTCACGGCAAAATACATGTTGGACTGAATTTGCGTCTGGCTGATTGCGCTCTTCCAAAAGAACGCACCTGGGCCATCTGACAATTGTTGCGGAAGTAGCTACCGCTCGAAACCATGTTCATCTTGTCGAATCTTACCGGGTCCTACCCTTTGTCTGCAGAGTCACGTCGAGCACTCCGTTGATATAAATCGACAATAACCCGGAAGAATTATAAACGAAGGCCAGATGATACCACTTATTCTTCTCAAACAAAGTCACCGTATTGACCTGACTTCCAAGTGTCTTCACCTGTAATGAATTATAAGGGATCATAGCGTCACCGAAACGGATATAAACCTCGTGGTCGCTGCTGCCCGAATTAAATATAGCCTGATTATTAATATCGAATCCGTCCATCTGTACCCAAGCCTCGAGTGACCATTCATTGGTTGTCACTCCCCACAATCCGTCCTTGGCGGGCTTCACGGCATTGGTCGTATTCATAAACGGTACAGACTGTATCAGCGGCTTATCCAGCAAAATGATAAACTTCGACGAAAGCCCGATTGTGGACACCGGTCCCTGAATTTCTGTGAGAGATACCGGAATAGCATACAATTCTCCGTTTTCGTTTGAATAAGGTTTCACTCTAAACTCACTGGGGATTGCGCTAACATCGCCTGCCGCTATCTTTATCTCTTTGTCATAAGTAAAATACTGCTCGGGAAGGACTTCGTACGAAGTTTCATTAGCTTCATTGTACTCTTTAAGAATAGAAGGATCTACCGTCAGGACAGCAGTCACATTTTCGGTTACAGGCTGTCCCACACGTACGGTCAGAGTAGTTGTTGTTACATTTTCAGGATCAACGGTAACCTTTGCCGAACCATTCTCGGATGCTTCATTCAAATAAATCGCATTGTCGATAACCTGGTAATCGGCATCGTTGCATCCTGCCAGGATCATCGGCAGAACGAAACAGGCAAGCAAACATTGTTTTATTGTTATTCTTTTCATAATCAAATTCTTTAAAGTCATTTTACAGCAGGATTCATTATTCTGATTGCTTCACGCAGGTACTTATATTCGATGTCGCCCGGATAGTCATATTCCATGTGATAGGTGCCTACTCCACCCTTCCGTACCTGTTTTCCGTCAATAGTCGGAGTCCAGCGTGCCATGCCGGCAAGTGCTCTCATTTTGTTTCCGTAACGATCTACATAATCACCTCCTCCTGTCGGAGCATAAGATTCGAAATTCTCCGTAACGATGTACATATTAGCCACTTTCTCCGGAGGAAGTATTCCTTTAAAGTTGGCAATCGTACCAGCCAGACGTCTGTCAAGATTAGCGTCGGAATTACCCGCAAGGTTAGAGTATGCCTGCACAATGAAATAGTCAAAGTAAGGCCCGGTTTCCGGATGAATACTTTGAGGCTCGCCATCAATCACAAGTAACCGTCCCGTACCCGATTTAGGTCCGATTCTTTCTCCCAGTGCTTTCACGAAAGTGAGCATATTCTCGGGATAACTTGCCAAGTTTCCGGGAGAACCATAATTAGGTTCATAATCGATGTCGAAACCATCGTATCCATACTTATCAATGGAGTCACAAATAGCATTCGCATATTTTCTGATGGCACCGTCGATAGCTTCCTGATCACCATCCTTCCAGCCCCAGTACTCCTTATAATTCTCTTTATGCTCTTCCGGAGTCAACTGATCGCCTACATTAGCCACGATAAAACACATTAAGGCGCGTGTACCCTTCTGTTCTTTCACCTTCTTTTTGTCCAACATCCGGGCCTCATCAAGATTTTTCCAGTTACCCCAAATCGAAACGAAGTCCACACTATCGGGAAGCCCCATCAGACTGCCCACCATCGAAGCCCCGACACCCGTCCAGCCTCCAAACCAACCGAATGCAACCGAATGCTCCGAACGTTTATATGCTCTCAGATTCTCGTAATAATCATTTCCCGGCATTTCAAAAAAGTCTTCCGCTTCAGGTTTGGTCCAGTCACTACAACCCCAAAGCATGCTGACGAACAATGCAAAAACTACTATATTTAAATATCTCTTTTTCATTTTCTTTTCTCTTTATTAGCTTAAACATCAATTCTTTTTAGCCCACCAAAGATCGGTAGCTCCGGTATCCGGACCACCCAACATTGAAACGGCAGCCGAAACATTGGCTGAATTTCCCTGTTTTTCGGACAAAGGAAAAGGTAAACGCCGCAATTGCCGATTGGTGTCGATCACTCCATTACTCAAATTGCTGACAGATGGAAACACTTCCGGATAACCTGTGCGCCGATAGTCGGCCCAACCCTCAAAGCCCAGAGGGAAGTTAGCAATCCATTTCTGAGTAATGATCCGCTCCAGTTTCTCTTCCGTCGAAGCACCTTCGTTCCAGGCAATCGTGATCTTGGTTTTCGGTGTATAATTGCATTTAGCCGGATTTACCGGATCGACAAAAGGTTCAGGCACAGCCACTGCATTGGCCAGATATTCGTCTGCCCCGCTTACTTTCCGTTGGTCGAATGATAGCTTAACGCCTTGCTCGTAGAAGTCACGGGCACTACCTCCCATATCCCAACCACGCAGGGCGCCTTCAGCACGCAAAAAGGCGGTTTCAGCCGCACAAAACATCAAACATGTCGTCTTTCTGTTCGTAGTTGGGCATGGAATATCCCGAATAAGTTGCCGGCTTCACTCCTTCCAACCCTGACCGCATACCCATATACGGGCTATCGCCTCCCAACTTGGAGGTGGTGAAATAGACTGCACTGCGAGGATCGGAATATCCTTTCATATAACTGGCTATAGTGGCATTGATACGAATCTCTCCCCAACTGGAGGCCACCAGCCAAAGAGGATTAGGCTCGGCACCTACACCGACATACGCGTTATTATCGTTCGTATCTATCAGTCCGCGGGTGCTCTTTACCGCTTCTTCGGCTTTCGTACGGGCAAGTTCGGGGGACACATTACTGATGCGGACAGCCAAACGCAGTTTAAGTGAATTAGCAAAACGCATCCATTTATTATAATCACCATTATAGACCGGATCATAACCCTCCAACGGTTTCAGTCCCCCCACTTCATCTACAAATTCACCCAACATCTGTATTGCATAATCCAGATCTTCAAACATATGTTTATACACATCTTCCTGGCTATCGTAGGCAACAGCCGTTTTACCATTGGCCACCTGGCTGTAGGGAATGGGACCGTAACAATCGGTTACACGCAACATTGTATTCACACGAAGGAGTTTTGCCATCGCCCAATAGTGGCCTTTTCCACCTGTCGCAGTCTCCAACTTGAAGTAATTGGAATAGAATTTTTCAAAGGGTGTGTTGAAAGGAATCTGATTCCAGGATTCCGTCTGATTAAAAGTATTGAAGTTGGACCCACCCCATGAGTTGGCCATCGTAAGATAACCACTGAAAGGTCCGGCTACCATTTGATCGATCATCTGATTGTCATTCTGCTGTACATTGATTCCGGTAGTAATCATGGTTGCAAACAGCATGGGCGGATTGAGTGAATGGGGTTCATAGGGATTGGTATTATACTCCTCAAAATTATCGGTACAGCAGCACAGGAAAGATGTGACAGCTGCGGCCAAAACTATATTTAATATTTTCTTTTTCATGATCGACTGGTTTTAAAATTGAAACTTGACATTGAAGCCAATATTACGTGTACTCGGTTGCATAAAGTAATCTACTCCCTGATAGAAGTTACTGGTAGTGGAAGGTGTCATTTCGGGATCGAACGGTGCTTTACAATAAATCATCCAAAGATTCTTCCCTACGATACCTGCCGTTATGCCTACTTTATTATTAAACCATTTACGAGGTAACGTGTAGCTTAGGTTCAGTTCGGACAATCGTATGTTCGTTGCACTATAAGTATAGTACTGTCCCAACCTCCGGTAGAACCACCGATGGTCTGATAATAAGATTTGGCATCTACAAATCCGTTATTGATCCACACTCCTCCGGCATCGCGAGCGTCGGCTGTAGCTTTGGACACACCATAATAATCAAGTATACCCTGAGTGTTCGAGACGCACAATCCACCGACACGAGCAGTCAGAACCACTCCCAGATTGATGCCCTTATAAGAGAATGTATTGCTGAATCCCATGTTGAAATCAGGATTCATCGTACCAATTTTCTTCGGTTCGGCATAATCCTGCACTCCAACTTTGCCTGTCTGAGAATCTACCCAGATATTACCGTTACCGTCTGTACGCAACCCTTTATCCACATAGAGGTCTCCCATTGTTCCGCCCTCTCTCAATATAACTCTGGGGCCATATCCGTCGGCACCCAGCACAGCCATACGCAGTTCGGGCATATCGATAATTTCACCGGTTATCGGATTCGTAGCACCGCTGGCAAGACGTTTCACTTTATTACGATTCATCGTATAAGTCAGACTACTGTTCCAGCTAAAGTCTCCCCATGTATTATTGTATCCTAACGCCAACTCCAAACCGTAATTCTGAATATTACCCGTTTGTACAATGGCCGAAGAATAACCACTCGACGATGCCAAAGTGATATTAAAGGTCTGGTTATAGGTATTCGAATGATAGTAAGTAGCATCTATACTGAAATGATTCCACAGTCTGGCATTCAAACCGATCTCCCACGAACGGGTATCTTCCGGCTTCAAGTTGGTGGCAGGCAGAGTGGTTGAAGATCCCCACTGATGGGATTGTTCATTGAACTCAAAACCCGGATTCGATAAATAACGTTCAAAAGATGAAGCCACAGAACTGTATGAGCCACGTAGCTTTGCATAAGAAATAAACTCGGGCAACCGGAACATCTCGGATAAAACGACAGAACCTCCGATGGAAGGATAAAAGAATGAAGAATGCTTGGGTAAAATGCCAGTTGGGACTCCCAGTCATTTCGCCGGTCAGGGTCAGATATGCCATGCTCCGCATCCCAATTCTATATTGGCAAATACGCCCTGAGATTGGTCATGATATCCGAACTGTTTAGGTTTATAATTGCTTTCATAATTGATGTTTCTCACTGTAAAGAAGTTAGGTATCCCTGCCAAATCACCTTCATTCCCCATTTGTTCGTAAACCAAATCCTTGATAGACGCACCGATATTGGCATTCAGCGAGAAGTCCCCTATTCTCTTATCAATGTTTACCATCATATCGGCATACGTATTGCGGTCCGTACGATTTTGATCGGAATAGAAACCATTGGCACCGGCAAAGGTAGTCAGAGTAGATGCATAACGTTCCTGAGTCATGCGAATATCGGAATTATCCACCTTGACACGTCCGGCTACATTGAGCCAATCCGTGAGCTTATAAGTTAAGCTTGCATTAATCATGTAGCGCTTCTTTTCTGTCTTGCGGTTCATGCGTTTCATAATCCAATATGGATTTTGCAAACTTAATCCCTGATGTCCGTAAGGCCAGAACTGTACGTTCACTCCACGGCTTTCGCTATATCGTTCGAACATACGGATCTCCTCAAAATTTATCGTTACGGGGAAAGAGGTAGAGTGCCGGCAGCGGATTGAAGTATTGTCCCTGTGCCGTTATATTCTTGTCATTCTGAATGATATAGCTGGCACCTACATCCAGAGTCAGCCTATCTTTCAGGAAAGTGGCCGTATTCCGGATAGAGAAATTGTAGCGGCTATAACTGTTATTAGGCAAAATACCTGTCGCATTGGTTGTTGAAGCCGACGCATAGGTCTGGTTTTTCTTTGTTCCGGTCGAAAAAGAATAGCGTTAATTACATTCACTCCGGTATTAAAGAAACGGGAAGGATCATAGCTTTGCTTGGTTTTATTGCCCCAGCTTGCAAATTCTCCCGGATTGTTTCCATACCGGTTTTGCATCTCCGGCATCATGTATGCGTCAGAGAACATCGTATTATTGCTGACAGTCAGAGTTGTCTTTTTCGGCAGATCCTTTCTTGGTATTGATCAATACGACTCCATTGGCAGCCGCATTACCATACAAAGCTGCCGCAGAAGGACCGGTCAGCATATTGATACTTTCAATATCATCCGGGTTAAGATCCGCTACTCCGTCCGAACCGCTTTGGGTGGCAAAAGAACCTTCACTCTTACCAAAGCTTACATTGAACATTGGAATACCGTCAATTACATAAAGAGCATTATTATCTTTCGTAATGGACTTGGTACCGCGCATCACAACTCTCGAAGCAGAACCAACTCCACCGGCTGAGTTATTGATTGTTACTCCGGCAACTTTACCTTGCAAAGAGTTGATAAAATTGGCATCCTTCACTGTATTGATAGCATCGCCACCTACTTGCTGTACGTTGTAACTCAACGCCTTTTGCGCTCGCTTGATACCTAAGGCAGTCACTACCACTTCGTCAAGCACTTCTGCGTCTTCTTTCATAACAATCTTCAAAGGCTTGGAGTCTGTCACCGTAATGGCCTGCGGAGCATAACCGATATAGGAGATCTCAATAACATCTCCTTTCGCAACCGGCAAGGAGAAGTGCCCGTTCATATCGGTAATTGTCCCGTTCGATGTTCCTTTCACCAAAATACTCACTCCGATCAGTGGTTCGCCTTTGGCATCCGAAATATTTCCCGTGACCGTAACTTTCTCCTGTTGAATCGAATGGTTCTTATCAGTGGTCGAAAGAATAAGATGTTTGTTCATAATAGAATAGGAAAGTCCCGTCCCACGAAGCAGACGGTTCATGACCGTCGTGATATTTTCGTTAGAAGCCTTGATAGAAACAGGTTGAGTGGGGTTAACATCCCCGGTGTTATACACAATAGATAATGAGGTTTGACGTCCTATTTCATTCAGGACACTGCCCAAAGAGGCTTTGGTAAAGTCGATATTCACCCGTATATCTTGCGCTGAAGCAAAGATAAAAGCAGGCATCGACAATAGAAAAATAGCAAGTACTGAAACTTGTGTTTCACTGATTTCTTCATCTTGTTCTTTTTTTAATTAGAAAATGTTTTTAGGTAAAATTGAAAGGTTTAGCATAAGGGATCGCTAATACATGTTAAGGTTGGTTTTAAATTAAGGGTCATTATTCATCACTACAGATTTTTAGGTTAACTATATCTCTTTTCTGTTAATAGTACATTTCAACTTATAAACATACTAAATCAAGAAGCGGATTTTTCGAAAAAGATAAAAAAGATAAGAATACAGATCAGAAGATAAAAAAGGGAACTATTTCTTTACAGAAACAGCCCCCTCTTCGTGATTTAGGTTATAAAATATTTTTGTTATCTATTCGTCTTAGGAGTCAATATTATATTGTTATCCTCACATTTATAATCGAAACGTTTGGTAAGAGCGAGTATAGAAAGAATTTGTCTTATATCATCGTCCGTACTAAAAGTACAGGTAAAACGGTCTTTTTGCAATTGTGCATCCGAAATAATGAAATGAACATCAAAATGTTTTTCAAGACACTGCACTATTTCCTGAAGTGTGACCTGTTCGAATTTCAGTTTTCCGTTAATCCATAGCAATACATCTCCCGGACGGTTGGCTTCTGTAAGCATGGGTTGCATCGTACGGGTATCCACACTCAGCATCTGTCCCGGCTTCAACAAAATACCTTCCTCTTCAGACTGCCCCGGCAATTGGACTTTTACTGATCCCTTCAATAAAGTGGTCACCACCCTTTCTTCGGACGGACGTGCCCGGACATTGAATTTTGTACCGAGCACGCAAGTCCTGACATCATTACTATTAACAACAAAGGGTTTTGTCTTATTACGTGATACCTCAAAATAAGCCTCACCACTCAAGTCGACCTGTCTTTCCCGCTTCCAGAAGGAAGGCTTATAGACGATCTGTGTTGAAGCATTCAACCATACTTTCGTTCCATCCGGTAAAACTGCCTGTGCCCGCTGCCCTGATTCGGTAGCAAAAATATATCCTGCCGACTTTCCGGAGGAAATCCAGTATAGGGCACCGGCAGACACCAACAGACCGCACAGGAAAGCTGCCAAAGGCATCGCGTAACGTTTCCATTTTGATACACGTATTCTATGCACTGATTTTTTCTCTGACTCTTTTTGCTTTATCCGGTCCTTCAAAACGCTTAGCGAATTTTCGGTGTCCACACCATCCATTGCCACCTTACGTTCACCGACAAAAAAGCATTATAATAAAGTTGGTCCAGTTGTTTTTTGTGTTCTGCAGAAGCATGATACCATGCCTCCACTTCCAGACACTCTTCGGCATCTGATTCTCCTTTCAGATAGTTCAGTAGTTTTGTTTCATCCATTGTTTTAACCAAATCTTTAATACCTATATCATACACTGTTATGTATAATACAGTTCAGAAAACAAAGTTACTAAATAAAACACAAACTTTTTTTTCTTCAGAAAATCATTTTGTAGGTAGCAAAAATTTAGCTACGTTTGTTCGCTAATAACAATGGAGAGAAGAATGGCACAGACTCTGACTAACCTAAACATAAATGATAATAATGCCGTTATATCAGCCCTGCGAGAAGGGGATGAAGAGGTGTTTGATCATATCTACCGTTACTATTTTCGTGGATTATGCGCCTTTTGCTCTCAATATGTCACTCTGAGCGAATCGGAAGAAATCGTGCAGGATACTATGATGTGGCTATGGGAAAACAGAAAACCCTTATACCGGAACTTACTTTAAAGACTCTTCTCTTTACTATCGTCAAGAACAAAGCGCTTAATAAAATCTCTCATTTTGAAATAAAACGCAAGGTGCATCAGGAAATTGCGGAAAAATATGAAACGGAGTTCTCTTCACCTGACTTTTACCTGGAAAACGAACTATTCAGATTGTACGAAGAGGCTTTAAGAAAACTACCGGCCGAATTTCGCCAGGCATACGAAATGAATCGAAGTCTTCAAATGACTCATAAAGAAATTGCGGAGAAACTGAACGTCTCTCCGCAAACAATCAATTATCGCATAGGGCAAGCCCTGAAAATATTACGGTCCGAACTAAAGGATTATCTCCCACTGATCATGTTGTTTTTATTTCTGCAAGGGCATAAAATGAAATAGCTTGTCCGCCACCGGCTGCCATACGGATATTCAACGTATCGTCTGCAGTCACCTCCTGTTCCGTAATCTGATACTCTGTCGGATTGGTTTTCCAATCAGCTTTCTCACCATCAGCATAGATGATTGCTTTATAAGTCTTCCCCTTCTCTAAAAAATCAAGACTGACAGGCAAGACCCGCGGTTCTTCGTTCGTAGAGGCACCCAGGAAATAATTCTGTTTAGCCTTCCGTACCACTGCTACAAACTCTCCCGGCTCACCGGCCAATGCCCTCGATTCGTCACAATCAGGATCGAAATCACGGAAGAACCGGAAGGCAGGATGCCCTTCATAGTGCTCGATCATATCAGATGCCATTTGTAACGGAGAATATAAAATCACCCAATTAGCCAACTGCTTGGCCAATGTTGTATTGACGCGACTATTGCCCTTATCCTGATCATTCCACTTCTGACGTTTAGGAGAATCTTTCGTCTGTGTAAACAAAATATCAAAAGTACCCGGAGTATAGTCCATCGGACCACCTAATAAGCGGGTAAACGGCAACATTTCATGATGTGAAGGAGGATTACCCTCGCTCCAGGCATTCCACTCCATACCGCGGGCGCCTTCACGTGTCATCATATTGGGCCAGGTACGTCGTATACCGGGTATCTTTGATAGGTTCGTGCGCATCAAGAGTCATATGATAACGGGCAGCCGTCTCAACCACTTTTTGATAATGGTTCACTCCATATTGTCCATGATGTGAATGTCCGTCAGGAAAAGCACCGGCATAACCTGTTTTCAGAATATGAATACCCTTATCGGTATACCACTTGATTGCCTTCTCCATCTGGCGCTCGTAGTTGGGAATGTTTCCACCGGTTTCATGATGTCCGATGATCTGAACATTCTTTTTCACGTGCATAACGAGTTATTTCATCAATATCAAAGTCGGCATAAGGTTTAGTAAAGTCAAAACTCTGCATACCTCCCCAACTTTCCCATCCTTCGTTCCACCCCTCAAACAACACACCTTCAATGTTATTGGCATGAGCAAAATCAATGTATTTCTTGGCATTGGCGGTTGTAGCGCCATGCCGATCGTCCATCTTCCAGGTTTCCACTCCCAGATGCATCCCCCACCAGACACCGACATATTTCATCGGCTTGATCCAGTCGGTGGTATCCAGTTTACAAGGTTCATTCAGGTTAAGGATCAACGACGAATTAATCAGTCCGACAGCTTGCGAAGCAATCTGAATGGTACGCCATGCAGTGGTAAAACGATTCTCTTTACGAGCTTTAATTCCATCGGGCCATGAGGCAAGTTCGGATTTCAGAGTATTTTCACCATCCTTCTTCAAAGTCATTTCCGGAAAATCATAAAGAGCAGCTTCATGAATGCTGCCATACACCCCTCCGGATGTTTTGAAAGTGAAAGGAGTATTGGCATTCTCCACTTCACTGATCTTCTGTTTCGAGTACAGCAATTCATAAGTCTCGAAACTGGCAGGAATAGACCAAGAGGTCCCGTCTTCATGAAAGCGGAAAGCAGTCAGTTCATCGGTGATCAACAAAGAGTCGACACCGGGCACCTCATACTCGTAACGAAAGGCTACACCATCATCAAATACACGAAAACGAAGAGTCAATTCCACATTAGCGGCATTTTTCAGAAGAACCGCCATTTCATTATAATGATTCCGGTTCGTTTTATTCTCTCCCCAAGGCTGCGTCCAGATCTCGTCTTTATCGGTAAAGACAGTGCTCACCACACGAAATCCCCGATTAAGATCGATTCCGTCTTTCGCTTCGAAACCGAGCGGAGAGTTATCCAATAAAAGGGTATCGTTGACAGTCACCCGATACATCATCTTTCCATCGGTATCCGCAGTAAAAGCCACTTTGATATGTCCGTCCGGAGAGGCTAATTCCGTCTTCGGAACACAACTATAAAAGCCCATCAGCATCAAGGCGATGAGTAATATATGCAAAATCTGTTTCATGGTTACAATTCGTTTATACGGTTTAGAATTCCAAATCAGCCAGATGTGCATTATGATCGGACAAATAGGTGGAATCTGTAATCGCAGAAGAAATAATCTCTGCATCTGCCACCTTGATTTGCGGAGTTACGAAAATGAAATCGATCTTTTCCCGTTCGGCCACAGGTACTCTTCCGAAATCATGGAAAGTATAGTTCTCACCGGACTGTTTCCCGGCTATCTTCCATGCATCTTTCAAGACAAACTCATTGGATGTGATCGTTTTGTAAGCTTCCCACTCTTCAGAAACATTAAAGTCTCCGGTCATCATAGCAGGATGCGTACCGGCTATTCTTTTATCTTATCAATAATAAGCAGGGCACTGTTACGACGAGCTTCCGTACCAACGTGGTCAAAATGGGTGTTTAACATCAGAAACTCTTTTCCGGTAGTTTTATCCTTTAATTTAGCCCAAGTAGCCACGCGGGTACACGCGGCATCCCAACCAAGTTTGCCGATACTATCCGGATGTTCGGAAAGCCAGAATGTATTACTGTCTAACAAATCATATTTATCTTTCCGATAGAATACAGGAGCATATTCCCCCTGAGTCTTTCCATCCTCGCGTCCCACACCTACATAGGCATAATCGGGCAGGCCGGACAACAGGTCTTTCAACTGATGATTCAGTACTTCCTGCATTCCCAGCACATCGGGATGTTTCTCACGGATAAATTCACAGACCTTCTCTTTACGATACTTCCAGGAATTCAAACTGTCGCCCGGATTATCATAGCGGATATTAAAGGTCGCCACACGAACATGGGTAATCGGATTAGAACTGCAACCCGCCAAAAGCAGGGTAATAAAAACTCCGATAAAAAAGCAAATCTTATTCATTAGTTTATATGTGTTGGTTATTAAATTTAAAGCTATTTCGTATATAATACAACTAAAGAGAAAAAACACTTAGCGATCTGTCCGATAAGTGAGGGCAAGTTGCCGGCAAGCGGCACGATTGATCTTTCCCGTTTCCGTCAAGGGTATAGCCCCGACTGACAAAATCATCTTGGGTAACTGATATTTGGACAGAAGCTCCTTCATCTTTGTTTCCGGTAACTCTGCATCTGCCCCCTTCTCTACCAAAAGCACAACCGCCTCTCCTAATCTGGCATCGGGAACAGAAGTGATTGCAAAAGGAACTCTCATCCAGAGACGAAGTATCTCTTCTATCTGCTCTGCCTGTACTTTGATACCTCCGGTATTGAAACATGGGTTACGGAAAATAATCCTAAGTATGCAAATCGTATTATTAAACAGTTGAAGGTTTTTTAAGAAATTCCATAACCGGTATGACTGATACTGATATGTGACAGAAACAGAGGTCGAGCAATCGGCCTCTTTATTTTACCTGAAAACCCGAAAATATTAACCTGTGAAATCGATTTTCGATAAATATGTCGAAAGAATATTGAGAATAATACAAAAAAATAGTATAATGGTTCTACAAATATATCGAAAAGGAGTGTACTTTATGCCTACAATAACATCAGTATCGGATTTAAGAAATTATGGAAATGTTCTTGAGAAAGTTCGTATCGGCTCTCCGGTTTACCTGACAAGAAATGGCCGCGGCGCTTATAGCATACGTGACATAAAGGACGAAGAAAACTTTCAGAAAGCAGAAGCAATGATACAACTGATGTGTGAACTGAATGCAGGACTTCGCTCCGCAGAAGACGAAGATTGGGTTTCGGAGGAAGAATTAAAAAGTCATTTCATTAACAAAAGAAACGAGGACTGACCATGTATCTGTTAAGATATACGCTACAGGCTATGCGGGATATGGATTCTGTATGGGATGAGGTATATCAGGCTTCAAAAAGTTACGATATAGCGGATAAATATATAAAAGATTTTATAGACATGATCACCAAAAAAAAGCAAATTTCCGACATCGGGTATGCCACTCCGATATAAAGGCTTATTTACGGGATTTTATTTTATAGTTTTAAAAAAGTACATGGACATTTTATAGAATAAAAGATGATTATATCGAAGTG
>ENA-OQJP01000263-OQJP01000263.1-human-gut-metagenome-genome-assembly--contig:-NODE-263-length-17587-cov-7.788889_pt1 | contig 17587 bp, 16 predicted proteins | sample MGYA00242611_ERZ504778 | MGnify/ENA primary metagenome ERZ504778 (study PRJEB26092, sample SAMD00036349) | human gut metagenome | host: Homo sapiens | study: EMG produced TPA metagenomics assembly of...
GCCAGAGCGATACCACGAGCAAGGAATTGAAAGTCAGTCATAGTTTGTGTCCTCCTGAAAATGTTTGTTTTTGGGGGATGCCGGGGCGGGAGGCTTACTCCTCACCGGCAGCACGTTTGATGAAGATAGTGGTCAGGGTACAGAAGATGAACGCCTGAATGCAGCCGCCGAACCAGTCGAAATACAGGCCCGTGAAGGCCGGGATGCCGATCTGGAACAGCTGGAGCTGGCTCAGGAAGCCGGGCAGCCAGCCAAAAATGACGTGGCTCAGGCTCGCCAGCGCCCAGTACAGCAGGGTGGAGATAACGGTACCGGACAGGATGTTGCCGAAGTGACGGAAGGCCATGCTGACAGGGGTGGACACCTCCGACAGCACATTGATGGGCGCCATCAGGAAGATGGGGTCCAGCAGGCCCTTCAGATAGGCGAGGATGCCGTTGGTCTTTATCTTGTAGTACATGATGATGATGAACACCACGATGGCCCAGGCCGCCTCGGTGTTCAGGTCTGCCGTGGGGCTCCACAGGCCCACCACACTGATCAGGTTGCAGCCGATGCTGAGTGCGAAGATAGCACCCACCAGCGGGATGAACTGATCGAAGTGCCAGCCCATGTTGTCGTGGACGAACCGGTCCAGCCGTTCCACGATGAACTCGGCGGCGGCCTGCCGTTTGGAGACGTTTTCCAGTTTGAGGTCACGCCCCAGCCAGAAGGCCAAAGCCGAGAGCAGCGCCATGACGATCCATGTGCTCACAAGAGTCTGGGTGATCTTGAAATCGCCCAGCACAGGGATATTGGTATGGATGGTATACAGGATCTTTGCGCCGTTCAGTTCCATTTGTTACGTTTCACCCCCTTTTTCATCGGGTGCGGACTGCTGCGCGTCGGCAGGTTCGGGGTCGTCCTCCACCGAGACGTCCACCGGCTCTGCCTTCGGCGTGAGCGGTTTGTACTTGCCCGTTATTTGCAGGTAATAAATGGCGACACGGGGGAAAAACAGCGGCAGCACACTGGCAAAGGGCTGGAAGCAGGGGGCCGCGACGGCCACCACCACCCACAGCGCCTGCAGCAGCATCCGGCTGTTGTAGGAAAGCTGTAATGTTGCCTTGCGGCGCTTCTCATCCGGCTCGTCGATGATTTTTTGGACCACGAAGCAGATGCCCGCAAAGTTGCCGATGGCGACGGCTGCGCCCACGAGGCTGCCGAGGACGACCGTATAGTCGAACTTCACCCAGCCCACCAGATGCAGCGCCGCGAAAAGCACCCACATGATCGCGGTGCAGAATGCCGTGCCGCCCGCGATGCGGAGCAGCTCCTTTTTGGATTCCGGCTGTAATTTCATAGATGCAGCTCTCCCTTATCTCATAAATGCGAGTTAAAGCCTGTCCGGCGGGGCTTGTCCTTTTTGGAGCGGTCGAGCCGCTCTTTGACGAAGACCCAGAAGTTCTGCGCCCCGGCGGCAAGCCCCAGCAGCACAGCGGGCAGATACACCCACATGGGCCAGCCCCAATGGCTGACGGCCCACCAGCAGCCGCCCAGACACATCACCAGCGGCAGCAGCATATTCAGCCCCAGCTGGGTCAGCCAGACCAGGTCTTCCAGTGCCTTGTACCAGCCCTTCACGGTCCGGCTCCCCTCCCTCTGCGTGTACTCCGGGCCGCTCTGTCTTTTTTGCCCGGTCTGCACGTTAAACTTTGAACAAAGGTTCTTTACTCCTCATTATACTCAAAACGGCTGTAAAATTCAATCAATTTTCCACTGCTTTTTTAGCAAAATTCTATAAACGCAGAGAAGTTCGTCGCTTCCAACCAAAAGTTTTTCGCTTCAGCCTCTCATCTTCTCCGTGTCATTTATCATTCTGCCCCGTTTGAGAAAGAAAAAGCCTTTCCTGTTGGGACGATTTTGCTGAAAGGCACAAAAAGCCCCGGCGGGCGCTGTCCTAAAACAGTACCCGCCGGGGCGGAAATCGTGCTTTGGTCTATCCTTTACCAGAGGTTTGCAGTCTCATTGTAGAGGCCCTCATAGCTCTTGGCGGAGACATCCCAGCTGAAGTCGCACTCCATGTCGTACTTGATAAGGTTGTTCCAGTCTTCCTTGCTGTAGTAGCGGTCCTGTGCGCGGCAGCAGGCGTCGTACAGCTCGTGGGCGCTGTAGCCCGCAAAGGTGAAGCCGTTGCCCTCGCCGAGGGTGCAGTCGTGGATGGAGTCGCGCAGACCGCCGGTCTCGCGGATGATGGGAGGCGTACCGTAACGGCAGGCGACCATCTGGGCCAGACCGCAGGGCTCACTCTTGGACGGCATGATGAAGGCATCTGCGCCGGCATAGATCTCCTGCGACAGGGCAGGCTCGAAGCCGATGTAGGTGCCTACGCGGCCCGGATGACGGCCGCACAGGTCGGAGAAGAAGTTCTCGTACTGGCTCTCGCCGCTGCCCAGGATGACCAGCTCGATGCCGCGGTCCACGAGGCCGTCGGCCACGCTCTGCACGAGATCGAAGCCCTTCATGCCGACCATGCGGCTGACCATTGCAAAGACGGGGCTGCCGTCCTTGTCGAGGCCGAACTTATCCTGCAGAGCCTCCTTGCACTTTGCCTTGCCCTCTTCGAAGTTGTTGACATCGTAGTTGAAGGCGATGTGGGGGTCGGTGGCAGGGTCGTTGGCCTCCGTGTCGATGCCGTTCAGGATGCCGCAGAGCTTGTACTGCTTCTCGCGCAGCAGAGCGTCCAGACCGTAGCTGAACCACGGGTCGAGGATCTCCTGTGCATAGGTGGGGCTGACGGTGGTGATCTTGTCTGCCGTCTCGATGGCACCCTTCATGAAGTTGGCGCAGCCATCATACTCCACGATATGCTGGTCGCGGCGGCCGATGCCGCAGGTGTCTTCCAGAATATCGGTGCCGTACTTGCCCTGATAGGCAATGTTGTGGATGGTGAAGATGGTCTTGATGCGGTTGAACTTGTCCAGATGACGATAGTACAGGTTCAGGTACACCGGCACCAGAGCGGTCTGCCAGTCGTTGCAGTTGATGATGTCGGGGGTAAAGTCGATGTAGAACAGGGTCTCCAGCACTGCGCGGGAGAAGAAGGCGAAGCGCTCGCCGTCGTCGTAGAAGCCGTAGAGGCCGCGGCGCTTGAAGTAATACTCGTTGTCGAGGAAGTAGTAGGTCACACCATTGACCTCAGCCTTGAACAGGCCGCAGTACTGGCTGCGCCAGCCCACGGGGACCGAGTAGTTGGTAACGTATTCCAGCTTATCGCGGAGCTTCAGGTCGCCATACAGCGGCATGATGACGCGGGCGTCCACGCCGTCCTTGACCAGCGCTTTGGGCAGGGAGCCGGCCACATCGGCCAGACCGCCGGATTTTGCAAAGGGGGTTGCTTCCGAAGCAGCATACAGGATCTTCATAAGATTCGCTCCTTCCTGATAAAACGGATTCATATCTTCTCCCGCTGCGGCAAAAAGAGCGGGCGGGGGTACACACAGTACCCCCGCCCCTCTTTAAGAGGGGCTACCGGGGAGGGAGCCGCCCCTATGGGAGATTCTCAAACGGTTCAGACGATGTGGCTCTTCTGAACGTAAACAGGGAAGCTCTTGGTGCCGCTCAGCTTCTTGTCTGCGGTGATGCGGACGTTCTTGTCCGTCACGACGCAGTCCAGCTCAGCGCCGGCCTCCACCACGGTATCCTGCATCAGGACGCAGTTCTTGACGACGGCACCCTTCTTGACCTTGACGCCGCGGAACAGCACGCAGTTCTCCACGGTGCCTTCGATGACGCAGCCGTCAGCCAGCAGAGAGTTGCTGACGCTGGAACCGGTGACGTAACGGGTGGGGTTGTCGTCGCGGATCTTGGTGTAAACGGGGTTCTTCTTGGGGAAGAGGGCGTTCAGATTCTTCTCATCAATGAGCTTCAGGTTCTCGTCGAAGTAGCTCTTCATGTCGCAGACATGAGCCACATAGCCGGTGTACTCCAGAGCATGGATGTTCAGGATGTTGACGTTGTGAGCCAGGATGTCGCGCTCGAAGTAGATGAGGCCGCGGGCGGTAGCGTCCTTGACCAGCTTGATAAGGGTCTGGCGCTCCATGACATAGATGTCCAAATCGAGGTTCTGCTTGCCGGGGCGGTAATCGTTGAACAGCAGCTCCGTCACACGGCCATCGGCATCGACGGTCAGGGTGTAGTTGTCGTTCTTGCGGCCCTCGGGGATCTCGATCTTCTGGTAAGCCACGGTGACGTCCGCACCGCTGGCCTGATGAGCAGCCAGCAGAGCGTTGAAGTCGTAGTTGATGGCGATGTTGGCATCGCTCATGACCACATAGCGCTCCTTCTGCACCTCGAGGAAGCTCAGGATGGAGCTCAGAGCCTCGACGCGGCCGGAGTAGATGCGCACGCCCTTTTCAGCAAAGGGAGGGACGATGTTCAGGCCGCCGTGACGGCGGGCCATATCCCACTCGCGGCCGGTACCCAGATGGTCCATCAGGGAGTGGTAGTTCTTGCGCACCACGACAGACACGTTGGAGATGCCGCAGTTGGCCATGCCGGACAGGACAAAGTCCACCATGCGGTAACGGCCTGCGAAGGGGATCGAGGCCATTGCGCGCTCGGTCACCAGCTCAGGCACGGTGTTATCATAGCTGTTGGGGAAAATGATGCCCAACGCATTGTTGTTCTGGCTCAGCATACTTCCTCGCCCTCCTTGACGGAATCAAATACTTTGGCGCCCTCTTTGACGGCAGCGCCTGCGCCGATGGTCAGACCGGTGCCGACATGTGCGATGGGGCCGTCGCCGCCGATCTTGGCGCCTGCGCCCACCACGACGTTCTCAGCGAGGATGCAGCGCTTGACCACTGCGCCTGCCTTGACCACGACGCCATCCATCAGGACGGTATCCTCGACCGTTGCGCCCTCTTCCACGACGACGCCTGCGCTCAGCACAGAGTGCTTGACGCAGCCGTAGATCTGGCAGCCCTCCGTGACCAGCGAATCCTGCACGACAGCGCGGGGGCCGATCTTCTGGGCGGGCAGCACGGGGTTGCGGCTGTAGATCTTCCACTTCTCGTCGAAGATGTCGATGCCGGAGTTCTCGGGGTCCAGGACCTCCATGTTGGCTTCCCACAGGCTGTCGATGGTACCCACGTCACGCCAGTAGCCGTTGAAGTGGTAAGCATACATCTTGCGGCCGTCGCGCAGCAGCGCGGGGATGATGTTCATGCCGAAGTCGTTCTTGGAGTCGGGGTCCGCCTCGTCCTCTTCCAGATACTTCTTGAGGATATCCCAGTTGAAGATGTAGATGCCCATGGAAGCCAGATTGGACTTCGGCACAGGGGGCTTCTCCTGGAATTCGGTGATCCTGTCGTCCTCGTCTGCGACCATCAGGCCGAAACGGGAAGCTTCCTTCCAGTCAACTTCCATGACGGCCACAGAGAACTCTGCGCCCTTCTCCTTGTGGAAGTGGAGGAAGTCGGCGTAATCCTGCTTGCAGATCTGGTCGCCGGACAGGATGATGACGTACTCCGGGTCATAGCTGTCGATGAAGCTGATGTTCTGGTAGATGGCGTTTGCGGTGCCTTTGTACCAGTCGGTACCCTTTGCCTGCTCATAAGGAGGCAGGGTATGGACGCCGCCGTACAGACGGTCCAGGTCCCAGGGCTGGCCGTTGCCGATGTACTCGTTCAGCTTCTGGGGCTGATACTGCGTTGCGATGCCAACGGTATCGATGTTGGAGTTGACGCAGTTGGACAGCGGGAAGTCCACGATACGGTATTTGCCGCCAAAGGACACCGCCGGTTTTGCCGTTTTCTGTGTCAGCGCGTACAAACGCGAGCCACGTCCGCCGGCAAGGATCATTGCCACGATTTCTTTTGCCATAGCTTTATTCTCCCCTTTAACATTTCCTGATATTTGGTGGAAATGGTTCAACAATGTTGGTTCGGCCCGGCCTTATTTTTCGGCCTTGTCCGCCTTCCTGGCACAGGGCTTGCGGGCGGGCTTTTCAGCCGGCTCCGCTGCCTTTTCTGCCTTGGGCTTACGGCCCCGTTTTGCAGGAGCCTTTTCTTCCGCAGGTGCAGCTTCTGCCTTGGGCTTGCGGCCGCGCTTTGCAGGTGCCTTTTCCTCAGCCTTTTCGGCCTTTGCGGTCCTGGAAGCCTTCTTGGGCGCAGCCTTTTCCGCGGCCTTCTCCTCGGCGGTCTTGCGGGTGCGCTTTGCAGGCACCTCGAAATAAAGCACGCTCATGGGAGGCAGAGTGATGGTGATGCTCTGCTCGAAGCCGTGGAGCGGCTTCTTCTTGGAGCGGACAGCCTTGTTGTGGACAGTGCCGGCACCTCCGAACGCCTCGTCGTCGCTGTTCAGGATCTCCTTGTAGGTGCCGGAGTTCGGTGCGCCCAAGGTGTAGCCCTCGCGCAGGACGGGGTTGAAGTTGCAGACCACGAGGATCTGCTTGCCGTTTGCATCCTTGCGCAGGAAGGCCACGACGCTCTGACGGGAGTCGTCGGGGACGATCCACTGGAAGCCCTCCCAGCTGTAGTCGATCTGCCAGAAGGCGGGATGGTCCTTGTAGAACTTGTTCAGGGTCTTGACGTAGGTCTGCAGCTCGGTGTGCTTGTCGTAGCCCAGCAGCATCCAGTCCAGAGACTTGGTCTCGTTCCACTCGGTGAACTGGCCGAACTCCTGACCCATGAACAGCAGCTTCTTGCCGGGGTGAGCCATCATGTAGCCAAAGAAGGTGCGCAGGTTTGCAAACTTGGCCTCATAGTCACCGGGCATCTTGTTGATGAGGCTGCCCTTGCCGTGGACGACTTCGTCGTGGCTGATGGGCAGCACGAAGTTCTCGCTGAAGGCGTAGAAGAAGCTGAACGTGACCTTGTTGTGGTTGCCCGAACGGAAGAGCGGGTCGGTCTTCATGTAGCTGAGCATATCGTTCATCCAGCCCATGTTCCACTTGAAATTGAAGCCCAGGCCGCCGTCGGAAGCGGGTTTCGTGACCATTGGCCACGCGGTGGACTCCTCTGCGATCATGTACTTGTGGGGGTGACGGCCCAGAACTGTATCGTTGAGCTTGCGCAGGAAGGCCACGGCCTCAAGGTTCTCCTTGCCGCCGTCCTTGTTGGGCTCCCACTCGCCCTGCTTGCGGTTGTAGTCCAGATAGAGCATGGAGGCCACAGCGTCCACGCGCAGGCCGTCGATGTGGTACTGCTCCAGCCAGTAGAGCGCGCTGGAGATGAGGAAGCTCTGCACCTCGCTGCGGCCAAAGTCGAACACCATGGTGCCCCACTCTTTGTGCTCGCCGCGCTTGGGGTTCGGGTCCTCGTAGCAGGCTTCGCCATCGAAGTTGTACAGGCCGAACTGGTCTTTCGGGAAGTGAGCCGGCACCCAGTCCATGATGACGCCGATGCCCGCCTCATGCATCTTGTCCACGAAAGCCATCAGGTCCTTCGGGGTGCCGTAGCGGCTGGTGGGGGCGAAATAGCCCGTCACCTGATAGCCCCAGCTGCCATCGAAGGGATACTCCATGACGGGCAGCAGCTCCACATGGGTGTAGCCCATCTCGGTGATATACGGGATGAGCTCGTCGGCCAGCTCGGAGTAATTGTAGGGCAGGCCGCCCTCTTTCTGCTTCCAGCTGCCGGCGTGCATCTCGTAGATGTTCATGGGGCCGTTGATGACATCGGCCTTCTTCTGGGCGTTCTGCCACGCCTCGTCGTGCCAGACAAAGCCGTTCAGATCGTAGACCTTGCTGCCGTTCGAGGGGCGGGTCTCTGCGTGGAACGCATAGGGGTCAGCCTTGTAGACAAGGTCGCCCGCCCGGGTGGTCACGCAATATTTGTAAACGTCGTATTCCTTCATGCCCGGGATGAACAGCTCCCACACAGAGTCATTGTCCACCTTGCGCATCGGGTGGCTGCCCGGTTTCCAGCTATTGAAATCGCCTACTACGCTGATGGCCGTCGCGTGTGGTGCCCAGACGCGGAACACCACGCCCGTCTCCCCGGCCCGCCGCTCGATGTGTGCGCCAAAATAGCGGTACGCTTCACAGTTATTGCCCTGCTTGAACAAATACACCGGAAGGTCCGATGGATTGCTGCGGGTCTTTTCCTCAGTCGGTTTCATAAACAGCTCCTCCCCGCACAGGCCGCATGGGCAGTCCTGTGCCTTTTACTCTTTTATATTAAAGAATTTCGTCGGATTTTTCAAGGGTTTTCTTGTAGAATATACCATAATCTTTTCGTTGATATTTTTCTTATATATACAACATCTCCAATTTCAGACAAGAAATATCGGCAGACTTAACAGAATAAAGACAAAAAAGAAACATCCGCCCCGAATTTTGCACATTTGGCAAAAAATCAGAGCGGATGTTTTTCCACTATTTTACTTCAGTTTTTCAAAGGCGCATCAGCCCACGACGTAGATGTTGACATTGATGGCGCCGTTGATGACAGACTCCGCATAGGTCTCATAGAACAGGTCCACGAGGATGCGGCCATCCTGCACGGCGATGCCGGTGTCGGTGGCTACCGCGTAGCCATAGACGAAGCTGCCGTCGGTGGAGGTGATATACAGCAGGGTGCCGTAGGGGATGACATCGGGGTCAACGGCCACGGTGCCGTAACCCAGACCCAGACCGGAAGAGCCCTTGCCCGACTTGGAATAATAGCCGGTGGCCTTGCCGGTAAGGACCTTGCGGTAGCTGGCGGGGGCGTTGGTGGTGCCGTCCGGGCCGGTCAGGGGCGAGACGGGCGCACCGGCGCCATAGGTCTTGACCACATGGTCGGTAGGCTCCACGGTGGTGGTCACATCGGTGACGACGCTGTTTTCCAGCTCGCCGTCCACCCAGCGCTCCCGGGTGGTGACGGTCTGCTGGCCCTCAGAGCCATGCTGCAGGGTGGTGGCACGGTTGGTGTTGCGGAAGTAGAGGCTGGTGTAAACGTACTCCGTGTCGTAGGGGACAGCCTGCGTCTCCACCTTGTCCTGATACTCGACGCGGTGGACTTCGATCTTGCTGCCAGCCGTGACCATCGCGCTGAGGGCGGGCTCGGTGTAGTCGTCCCCCTCCAGAGTGATGCCGGCACGTTCCAGAGCATCGGCGACGGTACCCACCACCATCTTGACGGGGTACTCCTGGCCGTCAGCCTCAATGGTGACGCTGAAGGCGCGCTCGATGTTCAGGGATGCCAGACTGCCGGCAAAGGCAGTGTAATAGACTTCATCTCCCTCCTCGGCCTCGATGCCGGAAAGGCTCATAACGCGGGCAGGGTCGCTCTCGGAAGTGAGGACCACCTGCCGCGCACCGTGGGAGTCTGTGACGTAGGTCAGCCGCAGATTCGCGGCGGTCACAGCCAGCGTGAACACGAGACACGCAGCCATGACGCAGAACGCCAGCACACGGGATGAGGCTGCACGGGTGCAGCCGGGCAATGCTTTCTTAAATTTGACGGAAGCGATACGAGACAACTCCTCTCTTTTCAGATTTTGGAATGGACAGCGGGCCTGTATCTCAAGGCCCGTCAGACTGTGCGTAAATGCCCCGCACAGCGGGTGCCGCAAAAGCGGCTTTTCACTTCACCGTGATAAATTTTATGCGCTGCAACGTGTGTTGAGCGGACGTTATTTTAGCAGACCGAGGCCGTTTTGTCAAATCGAAGGTCAGGCGCTCGTCAATTCCTTCACATAGTTTTTTGTGCATTCTGCACATAGTTTACTCTCGATTTCATGAAATTCAATGATTTCTCTCCGATTTTTTTCGCAAAAATAAAGTCGTACTCGTTCATATATTTTTAACATTTGAGTTGGCATTTCCGGGGTGTTTTTTGCAGTATCTCCAGCCCGCTTTGCGGCGTCAAACCGGCCGTAACAGGCTCATTTTCGACACAAATCACGGACTGTTTTCGGACTGTTTTCAAGCGAAAATCAGGGGGTCATTTCTCTCCGAAAAAGGCCGTTTGGCAAAATGCCTAACCCGCCAAATTCTCAATAAAAAAGTATGTACTTCCGCCCACTGCCGTTCTGCGCTACAATCGGGCCAGAGGCAAACGCAAAACCAAATGAAAGGAGTTTTTACCATGCAAATCAACATCACAGCCCGGGACTTCGGCGGCACGGAATTCCTCGCCCAGCCCCACCGGCTGCATCTGGGCGCACAGAAAGCCGAGGGTGTGGACCGGCTGGAATTCAGCCTGCCGGAGCAGTGGAACGGGTGTGTCGTCACCCTCCACATCCGGCACACGGACGGCACGCTGGCCGAGCCGCTGGCGCTGGACGAAACAGGCTGTGTCAGCGTGGGCCGGAGTTTTACCGGCTGGGCCAGCGGTGAGTGGATGCTGGCCGCTGCCAACGGCAATGGCTACACCGCCTACACCCGGCCCGGCCAGTACGACGTCCACGGCATCCTCCCCACCGAGGGCGCGGGCGAAGAGCTGACCCCCTCGGTCTACGAGCAGTTCATCGCCCGGGTGATGGCCAGCGCCAACGCCGCCGCAGAGGCCGCCAAACGCGCCGCCTCCGGCGAGGCGAACGCCAAGCAGAGCGCCAGCAAGGCCGCTTCTTCTGCCCAGCAGACCGCCGCCAGCGCCACCCTGGCTGCCGGCTATGCCGAGCAGGCCGAAGCCGCTGCTGACCGTGCCGCCGCCTATGCCCCTTCCGATGGCGCTGTGCTGAGCGTCAACGGCAAAGGCGGTACCGTCCGGCTGAACGCACTGGATGTCTGGGCCTTGCCCCGCCCTGTCTCGCCGAAAGCCGGCCAACTGGTGCGGGTGGTGAATGTCGATGCCTCCACCGGCGCACTGACCGCCGACACCATCAACACCGACAGCCTCAGCGGGCTGGGCAGCGAAGAAAAAGCTCTTCTGCTCAAGCTGCTGAATTCTGCCAGCTACACCGACAGCAGCGCCAGGGATGACCTCAAAGCCCTTAAAAAACTGTGGGACACCACGCCGCCCACTCCCCTGCCCGACCCGGACATCATCCCGGTGGAGAAGGTGACTCTGAGCCGGCACACGCTGGAACTGGCCCGGGGCAGCACTGCCGACCTCAGCGCCTCCGTCGCGCCCCCGGACGCCACCGACCAGACGGTATTGTGGAGCGTTTCGCCGACGGACATCGTCTCGGTGGATGCGGGCCGCGTCACTGCCCTCAAGAAGGGTTCTGCCGTCGTCACTGCCACCTCCGACAGCAAGAGTGACCGCTGCACCGTCACGGTGACGCCCGCCGTCTACCGCATCGAGACGGCCCACACCGACAGCGGCGACATCCCCGCGTGGGACACTTATCCCGCCAAGTCCGAGTTCTTTATGCCGCTGACGGCCAAGAAAGCGGGCCTGCTGCTCCGCTCGCTGGAATTCCGCGTCAAGGGCTATGTGCCGGGCACGATGCGCACCGTCCTGCGCAAGTACGGCTCCACGACCGCCCTGGCAGACAAGTTCACCGACATTGTCCGCGGCTACAACGACGTGGTGCTGGACATGGGCAGCATCGCGCTGGAAAAGGGCGTCGAATACCAGCTCTATTTCGCCGCCTCCAACAACTTCTACCCGCCCTCTGTCCAGCCCTCCTGGGTCGCATCAAACGACTGCATCGACATCGCCCAGGGCAGCGCCTACTATGGCAACGACACCACCCTCATCTTCTCCGGCACCGTCGTGCTGCAGGAGACCTGAACCACACCGAACACATATCTTGAAACAGAAAGAGAGGTACTGACTATGACCCATCACAAAATTTCCGCATCCACCCTGGCCCGCACCGCTGCGCTGGCGCTGGCCCTGACCAATCAGGTGCTCAGCGCCGTGGGCAAGCCCATGCTGCCCATCGAGAGCGCCCAGCTGGAACAGCTCATTTCCAGCGGCCTGACCGTTGCCGCCGCCCTCGCCAGCTGGTGGAACAACAACAGCTTCACCCCTGAGGCCATCGAGGCCGACGACTTCATGACCCGCCTGAAGCAGCAGAAGCGATAAAGGCTTAAACGAACACAGCGCCCCGGAGCAGTCTGCTCCGGGGCGCTGTGTTGTGTTTGAAGAAAAGTTTATCTCAGGCGTTCCACTGGACATCCTCTGCAGCCACATGGCCGTCCTGTACGCTGATGACAGCGGCGCGGGCATCCATGCCGGATGTCTTTTTGAAAAGGTCCGTGTAGATGGTCATGCCAGCCATCATCAGGACAGCCAGTGCAAGGCCGACCAGACGAATCATCATACCGTCAACATTCTCGTTCATGATACCTTCTCCTTTTCCTCTTTTGCGGCCCGGCAGACACCATTCTGCCGCAGCCCGCAGCCTAATTTTCCGCTGCGGACCCCCTCTATCGGCCCGCAGCGATGCATTTTCCAAGACATTCCAAAGAAAAAAGCCTAGGGTGAACACACCCCAGGCTCCATTGTCTGTCTGACTGGTATAATAGTCTCTTTTGCAGTTTTTGTCAAGAGGGAGATGAAGGAATCTCAACCGCCGGATATGCGCAGTCGTGCTCCCCAGTCCGCTGGGAAACTTCCGTTAAACAAAACGGCTCTGCCGAAGCAGAGCCGTAAAAGCCGTAATACGGTAAAATCAGCGCTTGCTGAACTGGGGAGCACGACGTGCAGCCTTCAGACCGTACTCACCTGACCTTGATCCAAAAAGTCCAGTATTCATGCGGTTTTTCTGGCTTTTCTCTCTCAGTAAGCCCATAGGCAAACCCACGAAATCGCGAAATTTTTGGTGCATTTTAACGCAACCCGAATGCAGCATTCACAACGCTGCTTAATTCCTCAGGTTTATTATACTTGACTTTCGCATAGATGTCCATAGTCGTTTTGCTGTTCTCGTGACCTGCCAGATACTGCACCATCTTAGGATCAACGCCTTTGTAAATCAGATTGGTGATGTAGGTGTGCCGCAGCATGTGCGGAGTCACTTTGAAGTCCATCGTATACACCAGCTTGGGATTGTTCGGCTGATGCTCACCAAGCCTTGGCTTTATTCTGTGCTTGATGGACTGTCCATTTACATAGGTGTAATAACAGCGTTCTGCGGTAGAACGGACTGTTATGTACTTCCAAACCCTCACAAACTGTGTTTCCGTCAAAACAGTTCCCTTTGAATTGGAGATCACATATTCCAATTCTGATTTTTCCCTTGCTTCCTTGAGACAGGCTACCAGGCATTTGGGAATCGGAACATCTCGCTTCGCTGCCGGAGTCTTCAAAAGTGTGTTGACCACCGGCTCACCGCCTTCCACATGCCATGCACGCCTTACGGAAATGTACGGCGTTTTTTCATCCAGGAATACACAATCCCATTTCAATCCAAGAATCTCTTCTCTACGCAGTCCCGCGTACAAGCCGATCATCACGAAAACATACGGTGGAAGCTCACGAATGCTATCCAGCAAAATGGCAGTCTGTTCATCCGTCAAAGCTTCGCGCCGTTTCGCAGGCTTTCCGCCTCTTGCACAAATCGTTTTGGATGGATTCTCTTTGATCAACTTGCTCTCTTCTGCCGAATTAAAAATGTTCTTAATCAACATATTGAGCTGACCATACATTCCGGAAGAACCTTGTGATAGCGGAACCATCAGCAGCCGCAGGTCGTCAGTGGTCACCTCGTCCATATACATCTGTCCAATCGGCCCCACGATGTACCGATTCACCATCCGCGCGTATCCCTCCAACGTATTGGTTCTTACCGTTCCAGACCGCATCAGCAACCATTTTTCGCAATACTCCTCCACGGTCGGATTCTCTCTGTGGAAAACCACTTCCGCGATTTTCTTCTGGGCATCTTCCACCCGGTCATATAATTCTTCGCGTGTCAGCCCATAAATCGCCACTCTCTTCCCGTCTGCATCTGTAATTCGGGTGCGATAATACTGTACCCCTTTCATCATCACTGTTCCGTATTCCGGAAGTTCAGCAGGGCGCTTTTTTCCTTTAGCCATGTGTTCTCCTCCTCGTCTATCTTCATACATTGCGTGTTGTCACTTTTATTATCATTGCGTACAGCACTTCCTTCAAGGATGTCGAATGTATGTAAAAAGGGCAGGGATTTTTGACCATCCCTGCCCTAAGTTCTTTCTGATTTACTCTTAATCCCACGATGCAAAAGCATCTTCCAGCACTCCTGCGAGCTGCTCTGGGCGATTGTATTTCACCTTGGCGTAAATATATCCATGGTGATCTTGCTGCTTTCATGACCGGCAAGATACTGAACTGTCTTCGGATCAACCGAAGCATGAATCAGATTCGTAATATAGGTGTGCCGTAGCTGATGCGGCGTCACCTCAAAGTCCAGACTGTAAACCACATTTCCATTGTGTGCCGCCTTTTGCCCCAGAACCGGCTTCACCGTATGCTTTACCCTCTTGCCATCTTCATAGCGATAATAGCAGCGTTCCTTTGTGGTACGGGTTACGATATACTGCCATAATCTCTTGAATTGCGTATAGGACAACGGGGCTCCATCCCGGTTTGCAACCACATAATCCGATGTCGATGTCTTCTTCGCCTCTTTCAGACATTCCAGAAGATTGTCCGGCAGAGGGACATTCCGATGCGCTGCCTTTGTTTTCAGCTCTGTCAGAATCACCGGACGATTATGCTCCGTATGCCAGGCTCTCCGAACGGTAAGGTACGGAGCCTCGCAATCAAGATACACCGAATCCCATTGAAGTCCGAGGATTTCTTCTCTCCGCAATCCTGCGTACAGCCCCAGCATCACGAACACATACGGCGGTAAGCCGTAAATGGCATCCAGCAGCTTATCCACCTGCTCATCCGTAAGCGGGAGGCGGTCCTTCTGGGGAATCCCGCCCACATTCTTCTTCAGATAGATGGTCGGATTCTCATCAATGATCTTACTCTCCATTGCTGCCGTGAAAATACACTTATATAGAACATTCACTGATTTGTACACGGATGCCGACTTTTTCGATGCCGCCAACAGTGCCAGGCGAATGTCATCTGCTGTTACATCTCCCATATGCATATCGCCCAATGGCTTGATGATGTAGTTCTTCACTTTCGATGTATAGTCAATCAGCGTTGTCATCCTGATCTGTGCCGACTGCATCAGCAGCCATTTCTCGCAATACTCCTCCACTGTAGGTGTACTGCGGCAATACGTCTTGTTCTCAATCTGCTGGATCGCTTCCTGTTCCTTCTGGTACAGTTCCTCTCTCGTTCTTGCATATAAGGAAACCCGCCGTCCCTGCTGATCTGTTACACGGGTTCGATAATATTGCGTTCCCTTCATACTCACCGTACCATAGTCGGGAAGCATCATTCTTCTTGCCGCCATATCATTACCTCCAATCCTGTTGATGCTTTCATTATTGCGGATTCATCGTCCATACTCAACGATGTCGATTTTCACCGCCGAAAGCTTCGAGGTTTGCGATATGTCGCAGCACGTTCCATCGGTTTTGCACGGTGCGTACATTTTGCAATGTACTCCTGAATCCCCACTTCCGTGAAATAAACGCAGCCGTTTTCCACATACTGAACATAGGAGATCAAACCGTCTGTTCTTGCAGCATCCAGTGTTTTTACGCTGATTCCCAGTATACTGGCTGCTTCTTTCCTTGTAATCAGTTTATCCATCGCCTTCTTCGCCATCCTTTCGGCATTTGCCCTGTCTTTTTTTCTCTGCTTGTTCCGGAATGTAATATCCAAGTTGAATCCTTACAGCTTCATCAATCCCACGCATCTGCCCCTTACTTACCCGCCCAAGATAGCGAATCACGCATATCTTGTCGCAGGTGTCGAGCTGTTCTGCCAATACCATGGACGGTTTTGCCAGTCCCTTTGCTTTACGGAGAAAGAAATGCGTTGGCTGTTTTCGCTTCTTCTCAATTTTCGATGTCAGCGGAGCAATCGTGATCGTCGGCGCATAATAATTGCCGACATCATTCTGAAGAACCACAACAGGACGAACACCGCCCTGCTTTGATCCGACCGGAACACCGAGATTGGCGAGATATAAATCACCTCGCCGATAAACCCAGTTTTCTTTCATTTGCTGTTGTCTCCAATCTCCATACACTGATATGGATAAAGCCTGCCAGGTATCATGCTGATACAGCACCCAGCAGTGCTTTCTGAAAATATGGTTTCTATGTACTTTTTCTTATCACCCCAGAGATGTAGGATTTCTCACAGGCGGCAGTGTGCTTCACTGCTCCATTGGAATTTAACCATCCCGCCTTCCTTATGGCCGGACCGCGAATTACGGAAGTATCATTGTCCCTGTCTGGCTTTAACACCGCCGCCGGTTGCAATCCGGCATTTGCTTCTGCGAAACCGCTATCGCCCCGATGGGCTTCATGGCGTGCAGCCGAAGGCTCGACCAAACAGGAATGTACCTGAAGAATGAGTATTCAGTTTTCAAGGAACATTCAGACTTTCGTCCTTACAAAGTAAGTTTAACAAGAATCCTCCGACTTCGCGTTGGCCTCGTAGGCGCACTTTGGTTGTCCTTGCAGGACTACCTACGGTTCGTTTTGACTTTTTCAGTGTTCTATACAACCAGCTTAGGGCAAAAAATACCCCGTTGGTTTCCCAACGAGGCATCAAAGACGATTCTATTCTGTTTTCTGTAAACTGGTACCCGTTTATCTCCTGGTGACCATTTGAGTCACGGCCAATGCATCAAAGTCCTTGTGCTGTGATACAGAGTGTTTTCATGGTTTTCCTCATCTAAAAACAGTTTTTCCGTTTTATTCTCTGATTGTTATTGGGTCAAGTCAATCGAATCCTTGCTGACATGCCCTTGTCTGTTCAAATACCTATATTAAAGTGTCTCGTACATTGCTTTTAATTCTTCCAGAATCTTCTCCTTTGTTCTGCCAACCAGCCCCAACTGTTTAATATCCACGTTTTCATTTTCATACGCTGGACAAACTCTTGAATATCGGCATAAACTCCTTGGGGAGCCACTACCTTGGTGGCGGGATCAATCAACTCCGTCAGACGGAAAACATCATTCTTATGTTTCTTGATATTTTTGCTATCAACGTGTTCTCCTGCGGCCTTACGATCTGTCAAATCCATCCACGCTTTTGCCTTAAACGGAATCAAATATGCCGCATCCAAGACAGTCACTCCATCAACGGTGACTTTCCCCTGCTTCAAAAATTCATAGTACTCATCGTCCAAAAGAATAGCAGACAGACTCGAAATATCTTCGTCCATCGGTAACGGTGTTAGCACTGCATCTTCTGGAAGTTGGATGGCATCCAGCTTTCGCGTGAAAAGTTCAATCATTGCAGGATACTGATTTGTAATTGGGTGACTAAACCGATAAAACTGCGGCACACCCGAACTTTTGTTGCAATGCTCATATCCCGCTGTTTACATATTCCCAAAATTTCTTTCCGAAATTTGCGTCAACTGCTTCTATAATCAAAACAGGTCAATATCCTTTGTTGCACGGAAGTCTAGTCCTTCTCCGTCATCAGAATGTCACACGCAGTTCCACCAATGATAGCATATTGTTCTTCACTGCCCTTGAACCCATTCCTTAAAACTGTCAATTCCTGTAACCATCTATTTCCTCCACAGTTCATTCAGCATTTCTTCCACTGCTTCTTCAACTCGTTCATCCGCATCTTCTCTCAATGCCAAAG
>ENA-OQJP01000264-OQJP01000264.1-human-gut-metagenome-genome-assembly--contig:-NODE-264-length-17522-cov-3.394366_pt1 | contig 17522 bp, 24 predicted proteins | sample MGYA00242611_ERZ504778 | MGnify/ENA primary metagenome ERZ504778 (study PRJEB26092, sample SAMD00036349) | human gut metagenome | host: Homo sapiens | study: EMG produced TPA metagenomics assembly of...
CCTGCCCAACGACCGCTACCTGCTGGAGACGAAAAGTTCCGCCTGTACTACACGGCGGAGGGCGAAGAGGCGCTACAACTTTATTGTGGTGGTGGAGGACAACTTCGGCAACTCCTTCGAGCTGGAATTTGACTTCAACAACAGGAATGTAAAGGACGACGATCTTACCATCGTTCCCATCGGCAACTTCAGCCCCTTGTTGAAATGATGCGTGTATTCATGGTAATGCTCTGTTCGCTTATGGCGGTCTGTTCCGTGTCCGCACGGATCAGCCGCCGAGAGGGAATGGACGGGCAGGCGGCAATCTACCGTTTGCCACTTTTCGAGAGGGCGGTGTGCTGCACGAAATATTTTGAGGGCTGGCACTCGGAAAAACACCACCCATACGTGGGTTGGGGTCACAAAATTCTGCCGGACGAAAGATATTCGGCACGAACCATGACGAAGCGGCAGGCGGACGTGCTTCTGCGGAAAGACTTGCGGAAGTTCTGCGCGATGTTCCGGCAGTTCGGGAAAGACAGCCTTTTACTCGCCACGCTTGCCTACAACGTGGGTCCATACCGGCTTTTGGGTAGCAAGACAATCCCCAAAAGCACCTTGATAAAGAAGTTGGAGGCTGGCGACAGGAACATCTACCATGAATATATTGCTTTTTGCAGTTACAAGGGAAAACGCCATGCCATGCTGCTCACACGGAGAAAGGTGGAGTTTGCGCTGCTGTATATCCCGTGATTGATGCAAAATTCGTAAAAAAATAATTACCTCTGTTTTATAATTCAAGAGCAGGGGTAATTATGTATCACCTCAATATTACTTTAGTTGTATTATTTTATGATAACATTTTGTCATTCAGTATAAAATGCCTAATTTTGCGTCCAAAGACAGAACAATTATGAATAATAAATTAAATATAAAAATAGAACAATTAAAGAACATCAATAATATTGAGTTAAATCTACCAATAGAAACAGGACTTTATGCTATAACTGGAGCTAATGGAACAGGCAAAAGTACTATCATGACAGTCATTTCTAAGGTTGTACGTAACTCTGCATTCAATGTTTTTCAACCTCATGATTATTCATCTAATAGTAAAATCACAATATCCTATGATGGAAAAGAAAATTCTTGGACAAAAGCCAGTAGAGGATGGAGTTGTAGTTCAACTGATATAATATCTCTAAAAGGTTTTTATGAAGGTAGCATAATACATGGAATGCGTTTTATAGATGCAAATTATGATACATTACTAAAAGCTGAAAGAGTTAATAATACAATTTTAACTGATGCAGATTCGTTTGTTTCGCGCAATTTAAGTTATATTTTGCATGGAAATTATGATTTCTATACAAATCTTAAACGCAATTAAAAATAGAACATTAGCACAACTTAAAGCGTTCAAAGGAATTCCATATTTCATTGAAGGAACTAATGGAATAGTTAATCAGTTTTGTATGAGTGCAGGAGAAAATATGTTGATTAGCTTATTGCATATGTTGAATGTTGTCATTGTTCGCCCTGCAAAGTCTGAAGATGTACGGCTTATATTGATAGATGAAATTGAATTAGCATTGCATCCATCTGCAATCATGAGGTTAGTTGATTTTTTGCAAAAATTGGCTACAGAGTATAATCTTGCTATATATTTTTCAAGTCATTCAATAGAATTACTTAGGAAAATAAAGCCTTCAAATATTTTTCATTTACAAAAGGAGTTGGATAATATCGCTATTGTAAATCCATGTTATCCATCATATGCAACACGAGATATTTATCAACATTCGGGATACGATTTTCTTATTTTAGTAGAGGATGTGTTGGCTAAATATATATTGGAGAATATAATTGATGAAAATGCCTTGTATAAAAGTAAATTGATTAATATTCTACCAAGTGGTGGTTGGGAGAATGTGTTAAAAATGCAAGATGATATTTGTAAGTCAAATTTAGCAGGGTTGGAACAAAAGTATTAAGTGTTCTTGATGGTGATGTAAAACCGGATTTTTGAACAACTATATAAGCAAAAGGGATTATATACTAATTTAACAATAAATTTTCTGCCAATACATAGTTTGGAAAAATACCTACATGAAAAATTATTGTAAATAAAGATGCTGATTTTTTCAAGGAAATAGGTGACCGTTTTTTCAAAGTTAAATCACTAAAAGAAGTGGTGGATAGTTTAATCAAAAAGAATGACGACAAGGCGTTTTATAATTACCTCATTAAAAACTTAAAAGAACAAGGAATAGAAGAAAATGTATTTGTTCAAAAAGTTTGTGAAATGATATATCGAAAGGAAGATATGTCTAAACTACTAACATTCTTACAAAAAACATTTCAAAATTAAAATACTTAATGATTATTTCGGAAAAATCCGATGAAGCCGCCAACTTCATTGGATTTTCCGCTTTTCATACATTCGGGATTGTTCCCGTGTCTATCACGCCACCGTCCCTGCAATGCTCAATGCTACCGGGCGTAAACCCCATGCTCCCAATTGCGATGTGGCTAATATAGTCCGCATACTCCTGACCTTGAAAATTCCTTCCCGTAAGGTTTCTGAAAATCATCTTTATGCTTATGCCGTCGTTGCTGTGCAAGATGATTTTTCCGTCTGTCTGATTGCTTCCATGATTAAAACTTGTTTTTGTAAATTGTATCACAGATTGGAACTTGGGCTTTTTGCTACTTTTGTGCCGCCCACTGCTCACTGACAAAAGTAGCGGGCGGCGATTTTACCGCCCGTTCCTACTTCTTAAAAGCGTGTGTAAAGTCCCGTCACCATCGTGAACATTTCCTCCAGCATATCAAAATAGATACCCTCGTGTACGGCAATGTCCTTTGTCTTGCACTCAAAGGTCTTTTTGCTGAACGTCCTGCGGTAGAAGCGCATATTGTAGAGGTCTGCCCCTTGTCATAGATGATGTCAAGGCGGTTGGCACTTGTTTTGTTCCTTGCAAGGCTCATCCGTAAGCCGTTGCCCATATCTATGAAATCACGGCTACCTGTCATGGCGGTGAAGCGTTTTCCGCCTATCTGCTGTAATATCGTCTTGGCTATCATATCTTTTGTTTTAGGGTTTTAAGTATTGGCGGTGCGGACACCGCCATCCCGTTCAAAATTCTCGCATTTCGGAAATGGGGGTCTGCCGTTGTAGCCACTCTTTCACACATTCCATATTGTACTCGCTCGTGATGACTGCCGTATGGCTGTCGGTGGCGGTGAAACGTGTGCTTTCGTAATCATCTATCCACCCCTTGAGGGTGTCCGTTCCCCACGCTCCGGTATCGTCAAAGATACCGTCCAATGCCGTGATAGGTTCGCTGAACTTGACTATCAGCGTTTGATAGGTCGTGTTCATAGTCTGTCCTCCTTTCCCTTCTTTGCGTTCAGCCACTTGTCCCGTGCGGCTCGGCACTCGTCCAACGTGGGTTTGACACAAGAGAACAATTCTCTGTCTATGGGGTGGCGGTAGTCGTACTGCACAAGTGTCCGCCTGCGTCTTCCGATACCCGATTGGAAACGCTCGTATTTCTCCGTACCTGCTTCCGCGCAGGTGCTTACTCCGTTGATGGTCATTCGTGTTGTCATAATGTTGCTTTTTAGATGGTTAAAAATGTACTGACAGAACTCTGTTCTTCATCACCATTTCGGGGTTGCTTGTGTAGCGTTGGTGCAGGTAGAAATGGTGTGAGCCGAAGCCGTAAAGGAAAAACTTGTCAAGTTCGTGCTTCTCGGCAAACTCCTTTACGCTCTTTCTCAATTCCCCCTCACTCGTTGTGAGAGTGAGGAGGTTCACAAATTCAAGGAACATCGTGGGGATTGCATCATCCCACACACAAATCATACTTTCAATTCTTACTTCCATATCAATGTTGTTTTAGGGGTTATGCTATGCCGCTTTCATCCGCTCACGGATAAGGTTGGCGTTCTTGTTCACAAGGTCTATGATGCGCTCGTGATATTCGGTGTCCTGGTTGTGCTTGCCGTGGCACTGCACCACTTCGAGGGTTCGCAAGTCCACCTCTACGGTTTCAATAATCTCATCGCCAATCCTTGCCGATAGTATGAGGGTGTCGGCTTTCTTGTAGTATCCACTGCCAAACACGCAGATGCCCTGCGTCTTGCCCTCGTTGTAATACTCGTCTATGCTTTCAAGCACCTTGACGATTATTTCCTCGTCCGTGATTACCAAGCCGAAGAATTTGGATTTGTTGGCGATGAAATCCTCCGCATCTTTCTTTCGTTGGAGTTGTCGCTGTTGCTCACGCTCACGCCTTTCAATCTCCCAACGGCGTTGCTCTGCGGCTCTTTCCTTCTCGTGTATGGCTTCAATTTTTCGGGTTGCGTTGTCGTGTGCCGCCATGAAATCTTCGGGACAGATGTTCTTCGGGTTACGGAGGTCTTGACCGAGTTTTTTGAGCATACGCAGATAGTCGCACCACATTGAGAGGTTGTCTATCTGATACTTGTGACGCTTGGCAATCAGATATGATGCCCAACATTCATCGGCAGTACGGGTATTGAAAAGAAAGTGTTTCATGACCTCAATCTCACCGCCTTTCATAAGGGTTTCAATTCTTGGGTCTGAAAGCAAGGCTTTGAAAAGACGCACGGGGGAGATGCCGTGGAAATCGCCCTTGAAGCCGTTACGTCTGAGTTGGGGCAATATCCTCATCTTTGGATATGCACAGCTTCTTGCCACCACATCATCGTATAGGCTGTTGTGCGGTCTTACCTCCATATCGCTGCCTAATGCCCACACATCGCAATAGCAGAAAAGGAAGCCACGGAGCAACGCCATGTCCGTAACCTTGCCGTCGGGTGAAATCCAACGCTGCACGACCTCGTGGCAGTAGAAACGCATCGGTTCGCCTTTCCTGCTCTCGCATCTGACCTGCGCCACGCGGATTACCTGATACCCTTTGCAGGTGGTTATCACGCTGAAATTCTGCGTTTCCTTGTAGATGCGTCTGCGTGTGTCCTGCACTTTGAGTTCGGCATGGCATTTGGGGCAGGTGCAGCCTTCAAGGGTGTCGCATAGTCCGCTGTCGCTGTGCCACTCGTGACCGCAGTCGGAACAGGTGATGTTCCCTTTCTTGGTGCGGTAGCCGATATGCTCAACGCAGTGGCGGTATGCCCAATCTATTTGTGTCGCTGATATGGGGCGAAGGTTGGCGGAAAGTCTTGCCACCTCTTTCTGTATCTTGGTCTTCGGTTTCATAAGCCTAAATCAAATAATGAGGGTTGGGGTTGGTTTTCTTTTCTCGCTGACGGTCTGTGGCGGTTCTGCAACTTGCGGAGTTCCTCCTCTTGGTATTTGCGGACAGCGTTCTGACGTGCCTCCGCCTTTTCCTCTGCCGTGAGTTTCACAACGTGGTTCACAACCACTTGGCAGTCCATCGGTTTGCCCACCTCTATCTCGTTTTCCTCATAGTAGTGGATGGCTTGCCCGAATATCTCTCCGTCCGTGAAACCGTTGCAACCGCTTTTCTGCACATAGTTCAGAATGTGGGTCACGCACTCGTCCATGTTCTTGGCAGGGTTGCGGTACTTCTTTGCAAATAGCGCATCTTCCTCCGCACGCTGTTCCAAGTACATATATATCGTTCTCTTGAAATGGTCTGTTCCTTTCATATCGCTGTCATTTTTAGATTATCTGTTTCAGTATCTCTCTCCAATAGGTCGGCTCTACCTCGCTGAGAAGGAAGTCCATGAAATCCCTCCGTGCGTCCTTGTTCAGTTCGTGGTACAATCTTCGGAAAGTTTCAAAATTGCCGTTGATGTACGTTTCCACCATATACACGAAGATGTTGTCCACCTCGTAATATCTGCACTGCTGCGCTGCCGTCTTGCTGTTTCTTTTTGCCATGTCGGTAAGGGTTAAAGGGTGAATAACCAAAGGATGAAGCCAAAGAAGGCAATGGTGGAAAGGATAGCCACGATTACACCTATCGCCACTCGGAACACTCCGTTTACAATCTCTCTGATGATGCCCCAAAGGATGCCGAACACCCCGAAGGCGGTGCGCATCATCAAGCCGCATATCGCCAACCCGATGTGTTGCGCCATTTGTCTGAAATTTGCCGTTGCCGTCATATCTTCGCTGTTTTTGATTTTTTTGTTTTTAATGCGGATTCAAGAGCTGAGGGAGTTGAGTTTCAAACTATCTTATCTGCCTCTCGTTTATCCGACATTTTTTTTATGCGTCTTTCTGTCGCATCGGTCGTTTTCGTTTCGGGTGCTTGAAAAGGTAGGGATTAGGGAATGCAAGGTTTTTCGGTCAAAATACTACCCGCAGGGCTGGAGATTTTTACCGAAAACAGGAGGCTTGACCTTGCTTTCCCGTCCAATCCCGGAATTACCTTTGCGCCCAGAACGAAAATGACTGACTGATGCGGCTTACTGAAAGGCGCAAAATGGAGGTAAACGAAAACAGAGGCAGATTGTGTAGAAAAAAACTTCAGGGGAAAATCCGTAAAAAAAAGAATCACCAAAAGGAAAAAGACATCACCGGAAGCGTGAAAAGGGCAAACCACAACAAAGGAAGTATGATTGTTTCCGATCCGACGGAACTTGTTCAGCCGGGTGGCAACAATCATTCTTCCCGGTTTGTCCGGCTGTGTGTGGGCGCCTGTTTCATTCATGGGGCAGGCTGACACACTCTGCATTCACTTTCCGCTTCCGGCAAAAGAGACAGCGAAAAAAAAAAATCATTTGAAAACCCGTAAAAGCACCTCTTGGCATAGGCGCAAAAGAAAGGGGCATTGCTTCATCTGTCTAAACATCGTTTAGGCGTGAGGCAATGCCCTTTTCTCCAGCTATGCGGTAGTCGGCACACGTTTGTTCCAAACTCGTTTTGGGCAATGGTGTGCCGACGGACAATACCGCTTTTACGGAAAATTCTTATGAATGAGGGGATAAAAAACGGGAGTTTATATCAAAATCTCGAATTAAATAGCTACTTTTGCATACGAAGAGTTCTTTGAAGGTTACGCAACGCGCAGAAGGATAATGCAGTAGATAACTAACTAAATCGTAACCTATTACTATCAAGAGCAATTAACCTACGCTCATTTCCAATAAATTACACTCTTTTCGTAACTTCAGGGTGCAAAGATAATGATTTCAGTTCTAAATAAGTGACAATAAGGCGGATTATTAGGATTGGTTTAGAGATATAGGGGGAATTTTATAGAAAAAGGGAGAGGTTGCTCAAAACTCCTGAGCTTTCCGCGCAAAAGACCGGGACTTTCGGGGTAAAACTCCCGGACTTTTCGTGCAAAACTCCCGGTCTTTTGAAGAAAACGCCCCGTCTTTTGTCTGAGAACTCCCGGACTTTCTGCCGCTAAATATTTGTCGGGTGTAAACTATGCAAGACCGCTGAGGAAGCTAAACTGTTAAGGGAGAATATCATTACTGGCTTTCGTATCCAATATGAGAGAAATACAGTCAGAGAGGAAATAGGGCAAAATCAGTTATGGAGTGTAACCGTTAATGATGATGTTCCCCCAGTACCCGGTGCGGCAATGTTCCATGTCCCAGCAGTTCTATGGGGCAGTTGAAATTGCGTTCCAGCCATTCGCCGGTAATGCCGGTATCGGGGTGGTAGTCCAGTGTTTCGTTGACACAGGCAATGGATTTCACCTGCTGCAATACTGTGCCTATGTCGTGGCTGACGAGTATGATGGCGCAATCTTTGTTGATTTCTGCCAACAATTGGTATAGGCGTGCCTCAAACCGTTTGTCGATATAGGTACTGGGTTCGTCGAGGATTACCACTTCGGGATCGGAAATAATGGCGCGACCCAGCAAGGCGCGTTGAAGCTGTCCGCCGCTCAATGCACCGATAGCCCGTTCTTCCAGTCCTTCCAGTCCCATGCGTACAATGACTTGATGTGCCTTTTCTTTATGTTCTTTCGTAAAACGCGAAATAAGTGGTTTCTTGCTGCTGAGTCCTGACAGAATCACCTCTCCGACTGTGATAGGGAACTTGCGGTCTATGCTGTTGTATTGAGGCAGATAGCCCATGGTGAGCTGTAAGTTGCCTGCCGTGCGGGAAGAGGTGAAAGATATTTCACCGGAAAGCGGTTTGAGCAATCCTAAAATACATTTGATAAGAGTGGTCTTGCCACCTCCGTTCGGACCGATGATACCCAGAAAATCCCGGTCGTAAACGGTGAGGTTTACATCGCGAAGTACTGTACGGCCGTCGTATCCGGCATTGAGGTTTTTGATTTCAATAATAGGTTTCATTGCTTCATTCTTGGTTCTTCATTGGGTTCAGCGCTTGGGCTATATTCAGCATTTCCGTTTCCCAATCGTAAGATAAGGGATTGATGTCAACAACCCGGGTTCCGGTTTGTTGGGCGATGAGTTCGGCATTGCGGCGGTCAAATTCCGGCTGTACGAAGATGACATGTACATTTTCGCTGCTGCAGGTATCAATCAAGGCTTTCAGATGTGCAGGAGACGGTTCTTTGCCACCGGCTTCGATGGGAATCTGATGCAATCCGTAGTCGCGGGCGAAATAAGAGAGTGCCGGGTGGTAAATCATAAAGGCATGGTCTGCGCCGGGGGTCGCCAGCGTTTGCCGTATGAGGCTGTCGGTATGTTCTATCTTCCGGCAAAGAGTATTATAGCGTTCCAGATAAAAATCTTCGTTGCCTTTGTCGATATTACGTAAGGCACTTAAGATATTGCCTGCGATGATTTGGGCGTTGACGGCCGAGTTCCATATATGGGGCTCCACACCGATGGCGTGTTGGTGCTCTTTTTCGTTGGCTGCGTGATGATGAACATGCGTGTTGTCATAAATCAGATCCACACCTTGCGACATATCGAAGAATTGCAGGTGAGGAGCGTTGTCTGTCAGCTTGTCAGTCCAAGTCTGCTCGAAACCGATATAGCCGATGCGGAAGTAAGCCTTACTGCGTGCAAGCTCTACGAGCTGTTGAGGCGTAGGGTCATAGGTTTCCGGACTTGTGCCCTTGGGCACCATGCTGACTACCGTAAAGCGGTCGCCGGCAATGGCTTCGGTGAGGTACCGCAGAGGCTCGAGGGTAACGGTGATAACCGGTTTTCCTTCGCTCCTATTGTTGGTTTTGCTTCCGGGTTTGCAGGAAGCTATCAGTATAGTTGCAAGTAGTAGAAAGTATATCTTTTTCATTTATTCTATCTATGGTTTTTGTATATGTGGCTCTGTGGGGCCGTTACTTTGTTTGTTTTTGTGTATGGCTCATTCCTTTGTTTTGGATGCCCGCAGTATTTCGCGTTTGCCACCCGGCGGACCGGGAAGACGCTCTACCCTAAATCCGATGGCTTGCAAAAGCCTGCGGATAACGCCTTTTGCACAATATGTGGTCAGTATGCCGTTGTTGTTCATGGCGGCATATATGTGCCGGAAAAGCTCTTCGCTCCACATTTCCGGCTGTTTTTCGGGAGCAAAGGCATCGAAATAAACAAGGTCGAAGTAGTGATTAGTGGTTAGCGATGAGTGATGAACAGGTAATCTGTCACTCATCGCTGACTGCTTGTCGCTCATCACTTTATTTACGTCTCCTTGTATCTTGTGTAACGTGAAGTACGGTGTAATGTTCACGTCTTTGTGCCAGGGTGCCGTGTGTAATTCCTTAAACAGGGGATTGTCGCTATAATGTAAAACATCCACCTCTTCCCATGACAGAGGATAAAGTTCGATACCGGTATAGTGAACCGGCCTTTGCTCCAGTCCGGCTGTTTCCAGTGTGAGCAGAGCGTTCAACCCCGTGCCGAAGCCTATTTCAAGGATATGCGGCAAGGTAGCGGCGGAGGCTTTCAGTCCCATGTCGATGAAGATGTGCTGTGACTCTGTACGTGCCCCCTTTACCGAATGATAATGTTCATTCAGTTCCGGTACAAACAGTGTCGCACTTCCGTCTTCCGTCTTCTCTATGATTCGTTGCATCACTTCTGCTTTTGTTGTAATGTTTTTATTTAGTTTAATTCTCTGTGATTCAGCGTGTTGTTGCGCCTATATATCCAGCGTGCTGCATCTATACATCCAGCACGTTGCATCTATACATCCAACGCGTTGTATCTATACATCTATTGCTCAAACTCACTACATGTCAATAATTCATCATCGAAATGGCTCCTTGCAGTGCCCACAGCATAGCTATGTAGCGCACCAATTTCCCTGCAAACATGGACGTGGTGGTCAGCATCAGATTACTGCGCATGAAGCCCAGTGCAATGGCTATGGCCTCTCCCACAAAAGGCAGAAAGGCGAAGAAAGCCATCAGTGCCCCTTTCCCTTGGAGGAAATGCTGCATCCGTTCTATCTTTTCCCTTTTTACCTTGAAATATTTCTCAATCCAGTCTATACGTCCCAGACGTCCCATGTAGTAGCACGTCATGCCTCCCAGCGTATTTCCCAAGGTGGCGGAGAGTACGCACAGTGCCGGGCTCAGACCGACCTTGACCAGTGCTACCATCACTATTTCGGAACTGAACGGAATGATGCTTCCCGCCAATAAGGCCGAGATAAAGAGCCCTGTATATCCCCAGTCTATCAGGAGTTGTATGAGTGTATCTATAAAAGCGTCCATAGATTGAATCCGAATAAAGTAAATAATCCGACCAGCATAATGATGAAGAACAGGTTGGAACTCCGGCTGTTGGTCAGTACGAATAAGTGTCCTATCAGAATACTGGTGCCGATTAGCAGCAGAGAGAACAGATGGGGATACAGAGCGGGTTGCAGTCCTATATAGACGAAAATACAGAAGTTCAGGAATATCAGGAAGTGCAGATAGCTGCGCGTACGTATCTTGTCCTCATATCCGGCTATTAAACAATGGCTTGAACTGACCATATATAAAAGGAGTATATACCCGATTGTCGCCAATTCCCAAGGCCGGAAACCAAATAGGATAGAGCGGAAATTCACCAGTTCCAGGAATGGCTGGTAGAATAAATCCATGTGTCCGGATAGATAGGCATAGCCCAATAGAAACCAATAAGGTACGCTCCAGCCGATAAGCGAAGCGAAAAAACTCTTGGGGTGCAGGGACTGGAAGCTATACGCGCCTATCCAAAATACGGGAACAAAGAATATCAGTTGCGGAAAAAGCAGACTCCCCATTCCTATAAATACGAATGCGTGAAACAGATAGCTTGCAGATTTGGATTGCTGATAGCTCTTGAACAGAAAATACAGAGCAATGAGAAAAGTGACCGCTACCAAATCTCCTGCATACAGTATGTGCATGGTAGGGCAGACGGAAATCAGCAGGAAATAAATGGCTGTCTGTACTGAGGCCCGCATGCGGATGATGGCAAAGGCGTTGTTCAGCCCGATAAGAAAATATCCTATGACGGAGTACAGGATGAAGCAGAAAAGACGAGTGCCCCACGTTGGAATACATGAGCTATAGAAAATGTCCCATAGGGGTAATTGCCTTTCCGTATTTCCAAATCGGGCAACAGAATAGCGCTCAGTATCCAGCAGGCTACTGATATAAGGATGGCGGCGGGAAGCGTAAATCGTCCCGCCGTAACCCGATTTTGGAATCTTTGGCTTCTCATTGACTGTTAAAGGTCGAATCCGATATCGCGACGGAAGTATTTGCCTTCAAAACTTAACATGTCGGCCACTTTATAACTCTTTTTCAAAGCCTCTTCTTTTGTCTCTCCATAGGAGCAGACAGCTATGACGCGTCCGCCGTTGGTGACGATATGCCCGTCTTTTACGGCGGTACCGGCATGGAACAGAATGCTGTCCGTGGTTGCTGCCAAATCAAAGCCGCTCATGGGATAGCCTTTCTGATACGTTTCGGGATACCCGCCGCTGACCAGCATTACGCAGGCAGCCGTGCGCGGGTCGAGTTCCATTGCCTTGGTATCGAGGTTTACCTTGTGCACGCCTTCGAAAAGCTCTACAATGTCGCTCTTGATGCGCAACATGACACTTTCCGTTTCCGGGTCGCCCATGCGTACATTGTATTCAATGACCATCGGTTCGCCCTTTAACATTAAATTAAGGCCGAAGAAATAAAGCCTTTATAGTCGATGCCTTCTGCTGCCAGTCCTTCTACTGTAGGGCGGATGATACGGTCTTCCACTTTTTTCATCCATGCTTTGTCGGCAAACGGAACAGGAGATACACTACCCATACCACCGGTGTTCAGCCCTTTGTCGCCTTCGCCGATGCGTTTGTAGTCTTTGGCTACGGGCAGCACCTTATAGTGGTCGCCATCTGTCAGTACGAATACCGAACATTCGATACCGCTCAGGAACTCTTCAATGACAACGGTTGCCGAGGCATTGCCGAACATACCTCCGAGCATCTCTTTCAGTTCTTTCTTGGCTTCTTCGAGAGTCGGCAGAATCAATACTCCTTTTCCGGCACAAAGTCCGTCTGCTTTCAGCACATAAGGAGCTTCAAGTGTTTCGAGAAATGCCAGTCCTTCGTTCAGGGTATCGGCTGTCACGCTTTGGTAGCGGGCTGTCGGTATGTGGTGGCGGTGCATGAATTCTTTCGCGAACTCCTTACTGCCTTCCAGTTTGGCTCCTTCTTTCGACGGGCCGATAATGGCGATGTTTTTCAGGCAGGGGTTACTTTGGAAGTGGTCATAGATACCTTCTACCAACGGGTCTTCGGGGCCTACCACAATCATATCGATACTTTCTTCAAGAGCGAATGCCCCTAAAGCGGCGAAGTCGGTTGCTTTGATATTCACGTTTTCACCTACTTCACCGGTTCCGGCATTGCCGGGTGCAATGAACAGCTTCTCTACTTTCGGACTTTGGGCGATTTTCCATGCCAGGGCGTGTTCACGGCCGCCCGAACCTAATAGTAATATCTTCATGTCTTTTGAGGATTTATATCTTTATAAATAGTCTTCGAAATAACGGGTTATCTTTTCATGCAGATGTACACGGTCGCGGCCCGACACATTGTGCTTGTGGCACGGGTAGATGAAGAGGTCCGGATACGTGCGGGCATCGATGCACGCTTTCATAAACGAGAGGGTGTGCTGCGGCACGCAGGTGTCGTCGTGGTCATCGTGGATGATCATCAGATGTCCTTTCAGGTTGCCTGCTAGGTTTTTCAGGTTACACTCTTTATATCCTTTCGGATTGCTTTGCGGGGTATCCATATAGCGTTCTCCGTACATCACTTCGTAATACCCCCAGTCAATGACGGGACCGCCGGCCACGCCCACTTTAAATATCTCGGGATAGCGAAGGAGAAGGGCAGTGGTCATGTGACCGCCAAAGCTCCAACCGTGTACTCCGATACGGTTCCCATCGACGTAGGGGAGGCTTTTCAGGAATTCGGTTCCTTTCACCTGGTCTCTTCCTTCTTCGATTCCCAACTGGCGGAAAGTAACATTCTCAAAATCGAGTCCCCGATTGCTGCTTCCACGTCCGTCTACGGTAAACATGATGTAACCTTTGTTGGCCATATAGATATCCCAGCCTCGTGCACCGTTCTGCCAGCCGTTGGTGACCAGTTGTGCGTGAGGACCGCCGTATACGTATACGATAGCCGGGTATTTCTTGTTCGGATCGAAATCGGCCGGTTTTATTAATCGGTAATATAAGTCCGTCTTGCCATCTGCTGCTTTGATGGTACCTGTCTCGATACCCGGCATCTTGTAGCCGGTGAAAGGATCGGCTGCTGTGAGCAGATTGACGCTTTTACCACTTTGCACATCGATGATATTGATACTTCTCGGAACAGTCGGTGAGTTGTATTGGTCAATCAGGTAGCGTCCCGAAGGGCTCAACTGGCCGCTGTGTACGCCTTCTGCACTGCCCAGGGGAGTACGTGTTCCGGTTTTTGTATCCAGGCGGAACAGGTTGTTCTGCAATGGCGAGAACTCTGTGCTGGCAATAATAATCTCTTTTTTCTTGGTGTCGAAGCCCAGAACCTCTTTTACCAGCCAGTCTCCCTCGGTCAACTGACGGATTTGCCGGCCGTTCGTATCGTACAGGTAAAGGTGGCTGAAGCCATCTTTTTGGCTCTGGTAGATGAACTTGCTGCTATCCCAAGGCAGGAAAATGATAGGGTCCTGAGGCTCTACATACTTGTCGCTCTTCTCTTCAAAAAGAGTGGCCGTCAATTCGCCTGTTTCAACATCATACCGGCACAACTTGGCATGATTTTGATCGCGGTTCAACTCGATCAGATAAAGGCTCTTTCATCCGGCGCCCAACTGAATGTTAGTGAAATAGCGATCGGTCGGGTCTCCGGCATTGAGATAGATACTTTTGCCGGTAGCGGGGTTGTAGATGCCTACTTTTACCTGGTGGCTGGTCATCCCTGCCATCGGGTAGCGGATGTTGTTGACTTCGGCAATGGGAGCTGTGACATCGACCAGGGGATATTGGGCTACCATACTTTGATCCATCCGATAGAATGCGAGCAGATTGCCCGAGGGACTCCAGAAAGTTCCTTTCTTAATTCCGAATTCGTTGCGATGAACAGACTGGCCGCATACGATACCTTCCGGTTCGTTGGTTACGGCCCGATCGTCCACATACAGATTGTTGCCTATGGTATAGGCTACATGTCCCGTTTCAGGGTGATAATCTCTATTGGCACCTTCCTTTGGCAATGGACGTGTGCTGATAACCTCACGGTAGTCGAAATCGTATACGATGTATTTATCCGGCAGGGTGATCAGCATAAGGCTTTTCTTCGGCCATGGGAAACTGACATTGTAGAAGTGTTGCAACTTACCGTGATTTCCGGCTTCCAACGCCTTGTTTACTATGTTGCGGGTGGTGAGCGGTGTTTCTTTTCCGTTTTTAGGGTTTATCATGAACACTGCTTCTATTCCCGGTTTGATACATTGGTCACCCCACCATTGCAGGCCGGATATATTCTCGGCAGAACGGTAGGTAGCTCCACCCGGAATCAGATCCTCCAAGGTCGGCATTTTCGGTTCTTGTGCCATAATGTTTGGTATTAGTAAAGATAAGAGCATTACTAACAAAGCACTCTTTTGTTTACTGTTGGTTTTCATGATTTGCTTTATCATTATTTAAATCCTTTGATTTATACTCTGTCTGATTTCGTCGTTTCCGGGCGGATGACAGCGTCATACATTGGTACCATATCGTTTATCTTCTATGACTGCCTGTTCATCCGTCTGCATATTTGTGTTCGGAACGGTTTAGTCCTCCTGGGGCTTTTTGATTTTGGGCTCACGGTTGCCTTTGAATTCTCTCGGTCTTCTGTCTCCGTATTCCGAATTACGTTCTTCGCGTGGTCTTCTTTCTCCTCTGAAACCGCCTTCCTCCCGGCGCGGCTTGAACTCTCTTCTTTCCTTCGGAGCACGTTCACCGTTTTCATCACCGCCTTCCTGGCTTTTGAATTCCTTATATTTACCGTCGAAAATCTGATATTTACGGAATTCACATTCCAAAGGACCGTTGAATAAAGGAGTTTTTACGCTCGGTTTCAGGCCAATCTGATCGAAACACTCTTCACGATAAGAAAGTATCCATGCATCGTTACCCACAAAAGCGTGTTTCAGGCGTTCGCCGATCATATTGTACAGTCCCAGCAAGTCGTTGGTCGAAATACGTTCTCCGTAAGGGGGATTGGTTATAATGATCGATTTTTCAGCCGGCTGTTCGAATTGCTGGAACGGTTGCAACTTCAGGATAATGTCTTTTGATACCCCTGCTGCCTTCACGTTGTGCGTTGCGATTTCGTTGGCTTTGGGATTGTTGTCATAACCGTATATCTTGTGGGTAAATTCACGTTCCTGACTGTCGTCGTTGTAGATCCGGTCGAACAGGTTTTGATCGAAATCTCCCCATTTTTCAAAAGCAAACTCTTTGCGAAACACTCCCGGCGCGATATTACGGGCAATCAGGGCTGCTTCAATGGGAATAGTACCTGAACCGCACATCGGGTCAATCAGGTCGCATTCGCCTTTCCATCCGGTCATCAAAATCATACCGGCGGCCAGAACCTCATTTAATGGAGCTTCTACGGCTTCCTGACGGTAACCTCTGCGGTGGAGCGATTCGCCCGATGAATCGAGTGAAAGCGTACAGGTAGTCTGTGCAATGTGTATATTCAGTAGTACATCCGGTCTGCTGATACGCACAGAAGGGCGTTTTCCATTCAATTCGCGGAAATAATCGACAATGGCATCTTTTACTTTGTATGAGACAAACTTGGAGTGGCGGAATTCATCGCTGAATACTACTGCGTCGACAGCAAAGGTTTTGTCTACATCCAGGATTTCTTCCCAACGGATGGCTTTGATTTGTTCATATACAGCATCAGCGTCTTTTGCGGTGAAGTGCTTAATTGGTTTTAAAATACGGATTGCGGTACGCAGGCAGAAATTTGCTTTGTACATCATCTCCTTGTCACCGGTAAACGAGACCATGCGGCGGCCTATTTGTACGTCGTTTGCCCCAAGTGTTGTCAATTCCTCAGCCAGTATCTCTTCCAGTCCCTGAAAGGTTTTGGCAATCATTTCAAATTGTTCGCTCATAAAAATGGATAACATGCCAGTATGCTAATGTTCCGGTAATGAACCGGGCGACCGGCGCTTTAATGTTGTTAATTATATTATTTTTTCGCTTTTGTCTGTACGATTCTTGCCCCTGCCGGTATGTTCTCTGTCACCCAGATGTTACCGCCTACGGTCGCATCACGCCCGATGGTAATCCGGCCCAGAATGGTGGCATTGGAGTATACAATCACGTTATCTTCCAGAATAGGATGACGTGGAATGCCTTTAATAGGTTTACCGTCAGCATCCAGGGGGAAGCTTCTGGCACCCAATGTCACTCCCTGATAGAGTTTCACATTATTACCGATGATACTTGTCGCACCAATCACTACACCGGTTCCATGGTCGTATCGTGAAATGTGTGCCGATTCTTGCTCCCGGATGTATGTCGATACCGGTTTCGCTATGTGCCATTTCGGTGATGATACGGGGGATAAGCGGTACACCCAATTCCAGAAGTTCGTGGGCGATGCGATAGTTGCTGATGGCTTTGATGGCCGGATAGCAGAAGATCACTTCACCAAAACTTTGTGCAGCCGGGTCACCGTTGTAAGCAGCTTCCACATCTGTAGCCAGGACACGGCGCAAGTGCGGTAGTTTGCTGATAAACTGGCAGCCAGGCGCGCTGCTTCTCACGTTTGGCCTCGGTACATTCATCGCACCGGTCACCATTACCGAAACATAAAACCGGCGAGAATCTGCTCTGTTAGCAGATTGAACAGCTTTTCTACATTGACACCAATGTGGTAATTGATAGTCCGGCTGTTGACTGTTGAGTTTCCGTAATATCCGGGAAAGAGAATGGAACGCGCTAATTCGATAACATCGCACAATACCCGTGGCGAGGGTAATGGCTCACCGTCTTTATGTTGGTGAAACAGTCCTTTGTATGATTCGCTTTCCGATAGCTCATCGACTGTCTGTGTCAGGATGTGAGTGAAGTTCAGTGGACTCATTATGAGACTATTCTAAATTATATTGGCTACAAAG
>ENA-OQJP01000265-OQJP01000265.1-human-gut-metagenome-genome-assembly--contig:-NODE-265-length-17459-cov-7.238980_pt1 | contig 17459 bp, 23 predicted proteins | sample MGYA00242611_ERZ504778 | MGnify/ENA primary metagenome ERZ504778 (study PRJEB26092, sample SAMD00036349) | human gut metagenome | host: Homo sapiens | study: EMG produced TPA metagenomics assembly of...
CAGTGCAAACAGGCATTTCAGGTAGTTCTGCCCCATGTGGCTCTGCTCGTGGTTGCCGAAGGTCGCCATGGGGATGGGCGCAAGGCTCACCATGCAGTAAATTTCAATCATTCTCCGTAGACGATGACGAAAATACGATGGACAGGATGCGCATGGTGATGCCAATGAAGAAGGACTGCAAAAACAGCCCGAACAGGGGACCAACGTCCATCTGCATCAGGCTGGATTGCAGCATGGACAAGCCAATGTCGTTGACACGGGTATTTCCGGCAATGATGCTGCTGGAATCGGATACCACCTTTTGGGTGACATCGAACACCGCCATCACGATGTCAAAAGTATTGCTGATGAGCCACACCGAAATAGCAGTCTTAAAAATCCAGCGCATGATGAGGGCAGGCTCAAACTGTGCCATATTGTTGTGCTGGGTAATCATCTCGATCAGTTCGTAACAGGCGATAAAGGTCAGGATGATGCCTGCAATGGGCAGCACCACGTTCCGGGACAGCGATTCGATCATGGCGAACACCCGTGGCTCAAAGCTGGAGGGCTTGGTGCCCACCTGCTGTGCGATGTTGCCCACTTGGGTGTTCACATCATCAAACAAGCCGGAGAGATTGGACATAATGCCTGCCGTCAGGATGCCTTTGATCCAGTCGGCAATGGCTTTGAGAACGGTTTCCATTCAGTCACCGTCCTTAGCTGAAATGGTTGATAAGGGTCTTGAGGAGATTCAGGAGAAAAATAATGTGGGTCAAAAACTGCATAATAGCACCGCCTTTCATGGATGGGTGGATAAAAACGCGGCTTGGAGCACGGACATTTAATAAAACTGCAAGCTGCAGAGGGCTTTCCGCTGCTGCTCAAGCCGCCGTATGGAACAATGCCCTCATTTCATCTATCATTTTTGATTGATGAATGATAGATGAAATGATATGAGCAAACACAAAAAGTGTTCGACGGAAACAAAAAAGCCGACTGCTTTTCGGCAATCGGCAAATCATAATCAAAGCTATATAGCTGTTTTTATAAGTCGGCGAACAGGAACCTTATGATAAACATCAAGGATGCGTTTTTCTCCATTTCGCCAAAAGGGGTTCATATAATAACAATCGCATTCTTTACAATACCAAATGTATTCAGCTTCTCCGTTGATCTCTAATGTGAATGCCTTCATTTTTAGAAGCGGATGCCACGGGCAATGTTTCTGAAGCTTTTCTTTTTGACGATCAGCTTTGCAAAGTCCAAAAAGCTTACCACATTTTAGAGGGGGCGGATTAAACTTAAAACGACTATCAATGGGATTTTATATATAATCATTGAAGTTTGATAATCCAAGTTGATTGAGAGGTCTATAATGAAGCCCTGCATTATGTTGATTTTTTGCCATTATAACAATCCTTTCTCAAGCAAGCATTTTGCCCTCCAGATAGGAGCAGCGGAGATAATCAGGATTGGTGTAGTATACGTTGGAATTGAAATCGGAGATCTCATCCGTGATAAACGACGAAAAAACATCCAGAATTGCCTGTGCAGCATCTTCATCTTTCATGGTGGACAGCACCAGCCCCTGATACAGCATTCCGATGGAGGTTGCAGAAGGGACCGTATAGCGGCACTCCGCAGCAGTATCAAAATCCCCATCCGGGATGTTGAGATCTTCAATCAGCTCATCTGAAACCTGCTCAAAGGACAGACAGTGGTTTACTTCTGCCAGCCGGAGCTGCCGTTCGATGCCGGCTTTTGTGAAGTGACGAATCACATCCTGCCGATGATTTTTGGTCTTACGGGCGATGGTCTCGATCAGGCTGCAAACGTAGAGAACATCATTTTTCTGCTTTTCGGTCATGGATGGATTCACTCCTCTCAAAGGTCAGGCAGTGCAAAGCGTTTACGGTATGAAAGCTGATCTGGTGTGTTGGATGCTTGAACTTCGCCAATGCCCAAAATGCTTCACGGCTGATCTGCCCGGACGTAAATCCATTGACATAGTCCCAGATGGTGTCATCTGCCATGGGATCCTCCACAATATCATAGGGATGGGTTTCGCCTGCACGACATTTTGCAATGAAATCCAGCCATTCGTCCGACATTTCAGGGAAACGCAGGATTTTCAGGTCAGGATTCTCTACATAGCGATAGACGTTCACAATACCATCGGCAGAACGGCGGTCTGCCCAGCGGTAGGCTTGTTGATAGCTGTTCGTGCAGTAGAATCCCCAAGAAAAGTCCTTTGTATACCGTGTGATGCGGATTTCGGGATAGACAACTTCTTCTTTACTGCCATGATACAATAAAATCTCGCTCATCTGATTCACCTTCTGTATGTGAGATCGTTACTATGGCTTTCCTTCTACCGGGTCAGGCAGACGGGAGCGAATCAGCATCCACCACGATGAACTCATCTCCGGGTTGGATTTTTTCTTTGCGGTTCAGATATTTTTCAATATCGAAGGTGTTTTTGGGGTCGTAGTCCGAGGTCAGCTTGTAGTTAGGGTGCTGGGTCAGGTCGTACTTGTCGCTCAAAAACGGTCTGACGCCACGCAACTGCAAAATACACTTGCCGCCGTCCAGCACCGCCAGCTCGTCCCGGCTCAACAATTCGTGGCCCATCTTTTGGAACGTAGTGCCGTAACTGGGGCTATTGCCACGGGTGTCTGAGGTGTTGAAGGCGTCGATGGTCTCCTTGCCCAGCATCTCGGACAAGTCTTTCAGGGTGGTCGGCTCACTGCCGCCGAGGAAAATCTGGCTGTCCATGTTGCCCACAATGGTATCCGCGTTATCCTTGTAAATGGCTTTCAACTGGCTTCTCGCCTGCAAAACAAGGCAGGCGGAGATCTCACGGCTGCGGATGGTGGCCACCAGCTTTTCCAGATTGGGAATCTGCCCGATGTTGGCGCACTCGTCGATGAGACACCGTACATGAACGGGCAGCTTGCCGCCGTATACATCATCTGCCTTGTCGCACAGCAGATTGAAAAGCTGGGTGTAGACCATGCTGATGAGGAAGTTGAAGGTGCTGTCCGTATCGCTCATGATGAGGAACAATGCCGTTTTCTTATCGCCCAGCGTGTCCAGTTGCAGCTCATCGTACATAGTGAGGTCACGCAGCTCTTGGATGTCGAAGGGGGCTAATCTGGCACCACAGGAAATGAGGATGGATTTTGCGGTCTTGCCTGAAACGAATTGTCAAGGACTTTTTAATCAAATTTACAAAAAGTTCACATCTTACGGACTTCATCACGAAGCATACGCTTGATTTTGTCCGCCATCGTCTCTGTTGCGGTCTCGCTGAAATGGACACGCACGATATAGGTGGTCTTGTCGATGGTCTTGCGGAAACAAGGCTGTGTGTTAGTGTTTGTGTTCTGAATTGTTGTTGCGTTCATTGAATACCTCCTTGAAATGAAAAAAGCCAGACAGGGTGTGTGGTCGGCAACGAAGTCCGGCAACGGGCTTCAAAAAACCTCGAACATAGTCCTATCTGGCTTATTTACTATTTTTACTTTTTCTTTGATTTCTCCGTTGCTTTCGTTGTCAGAGAAGAAAACCCCTTGAAAATAAAGGACTTTTAAGAGATTTGCCCTGCAACGGGGTCGGCAACGGGATAACAACTTACTCGGCAACACGGTCATTTTTTCAGAATGGAAGTTCCATCTGTCGGGCTTCTTCCTCTGTCAGTTCTCGAAAACCATCCGTCAGATTTGAGCCTGTTGCCGATGGCTCGTTGTCGGGCGGTGGTATGCGTTCCCACCCTCGCTGTCTGCCGTACTTGGCGAAGCTGCGTGGATTGGAAAACGGTTTCCATCCCTCAATGCTGTTGTTCATGATTTCATTGATTTCTCGGATTTCCCATTGCTTCGGCTCGTCAAAAGGGTGGTTCAGAGCTTCTGCATAGATCAGCTTGGAGCAGACCTGTGTACCCTTGAAGTTATCAAGAAAAGACTGAATCAGTCCTGCTTTCGTGTCCTCCGGCATAAACTGCTTTTGCAATTCTTTCAGCTCCTTGTCCATATCCTTTGATAAGGTCAGCTTTAGAGGAAAGTTCTGATAGATGAACATGGCTTCTGCCCACATCATATCAATGAACGCTCTGGATGCGGCTTCATCTTCCAAAATGTGAACCTCTGCATTTTCGGGGTGTACCATGATAGGCAGAAATCTACGGTTGCCGCTTCGGTCAAGGGGCAGAAAGTCCATCGTATTGGAAGAACCGCCGAACACGCATTGTCGCAAGCGGTCTGCCGGATGGGTTTCATACGGCACTTTATAGGTTTCTTTCGCCCTGCTGATAAAGGACTTAATATCTTCAATGCTCTTAGCGTTGGCTGTGGCAATCATTTCCGACATCTCGATAATCCAATGTCCCTGCATTTTGCGGTACACATTGTCATCGTCAATCTTTTTCAGGTCATCGGAGAACCATTCATCTTTGACTGCCAGCAGACGGAAGAAAGTGGACTTTCCTGCACCCTGTCCACCCACAAGGCAGAGCATAACTTCAAACTTACAGCCCGGTTTGAACACTCTGCTGATTGCTCCCAACATGAACAGCCGTAATGCCTGGTAAGTGTACTCGCTTTCCTCAGCTCCGAGAAATCGGGGCAAGGCATAGCGGATGCGTTCTGTTCCGTCCCATTCCAGACCGTTCAGATAATCTCGAATGGGGTGGTATTTGTTGCTGTCAGCGATAATGGAAAGAGCTTTCTGTATTTTCTTCTCGCTGGTCAGACTATATTTATCTTCCAGATAGAGCATGAGATAATTTAAGTCCGTGTCGGTCAAGGTCGCTGTCTGCTTGCTCCACCAAAGCGGCTTCACAATGTCGATACGCTCCGTCAGAATGTTATATCGGACAGCACCTTGCAGAACAGGGTCATTCTGAAAGACGGTCAGACAGTTTCGTATGCTGTTCTTGATCGCTCCGTTATCGGTCAAGTCCAGACTTCCTCTGACTTCTTCCACGGTCATGCTCGGCTGTGTGTCCTGCAATTCGCTGTTCAAGTTTCATCACCTCTTTTCTCTGTTCGGCTACAAGAGCTTTCTTTTCTTCGGGAGTGTCATAGAGAAGAATATCCAGCAGGTATTCGATATAGCTTTTCTTCTGCAACGCTTCCACAAAAAGCGGATGCCACACTTCATCCGTCCGTTGTGGTGCGTATTGCTTTTCCCACTTCCTCAGAAGATGGAAGTAATCAGACAGCACCTTGTAGCAATGATTTTCTTCCTGCTGATATTTCTGCTCCGGGGTAGGTTCTCGTATCTTTGGTCTGATTGACGGTTTCTGTCTGCTGTCATAGCTGATACCAAAATCATCAGCTATCTTCATAGCGGCTTCTTTGCTCGGCAAGCCAAACAGTCGGGAAACAAAGTCAACTGCGTCTCCATCTGCCTGACAGCCAAAGCAATGAAAGCGGCGGTCAAGTTTCATGCTGGGGTTCTTATCATTGTGAAAGGGGCAGACCGCCATTCCATTGCGACCCACACGAATACCGTACAGCTCTGCCGCTTGTCTGGTAGTTACATTCTGTTTTACTGCTTCAAATACATTCATTGCATCATCCTTTCGGGAAACAAAAAAGGCACTCGACATTTTCATAGTGAAAACGGCAAGTGCCTGTTAAAGTTCCATATCCTGTTTTTTCTGTTTTGGTGCTTTCTGCACCTGTTTCTTCTGTTCCTGTTCGTACAGTAAGCGTTCTTTGAGAGAATGCTTCGGCTCTGGCTGTTTCGTGGCTGTCTGTTCCGGCGATAGAACCTTACCGACCCAGTAGCGAATATCCTTCATCGGCTTCAATTCCTCGTTGACTGCGGCAAGCTGTGCTTTCAGATTAGTATGAGAAATCTTCAAATCGTCATATTCTTTTTGCAAGGCTTTCAAGTCCACATTCAAATCACCCCCATGCTTTTTCAAAGTGCGGTATGCCTTGTTAAAAGCGGTAAGCTCGTCCTTGTGGCTTTCGGCATAGGCTTCCTTTCTGATTTTCCAGCCGATTTTGATATACTTGTCATGGACTGCTTTATGCTTTTCACAATCAGCGACAGCGTTCTGAATGGTTGTGATAGCTTTCATGCGGTTAGCGGCTGTCTGCATATCTTCACGAATGGCAGTAGCCTTTTCACTCACCCCTTGCAGAGCGATGTCCAAATCTTCCAGCGTGAAAAGCTCATGCCGTTGTAGATAGACGGTAGCTTGGGAAATGGTTTTCAAATCATCGGTCGTGCCTTTCTGCTGTCCGTATCTCGACCATTCGCTACGCTCTGCCTTTCGCAGATTCAGATAATCACGCAGTAGAACGGCAAGGTTCGGAGAAGCATTTTCTTTGCTGCTTCATTCTCTGCAAGGACTTCTTTGGTAGCTTCCAGAATGTCAGCGATCCAGTCACGCAGATTTTTGATGGTGCTGCGGATAGCGTTCATCATGCGGTTAGCGGCTTTAATGTCTCGGTTCAGATTGCCGATGTTGGTCGCAATGCCTTTTCGCTCCAACGCAGAGACAGCAGTTCCCATGTGAACGGTTGGGATAATGTCAAGTCCCTGTCGCTCATAAGAACGCATATCAATCCGTTCTGGACTTCCGGCAAGCTCCAGATATTTGTTCTGAACAACTTCCCAGCCATGCCGCCATTCCTCGGCATGATACTGTTCGTTCCAGTCAACGGTATCTTCCTTATGGCTTTTCCATCTGCCGGAGGGGAGCTTGATACGCTCGCCGTTCTCGTCAAGGTCATAAACCTTTCGGCTCTTAGGCAGCCACTTTCCATTTTCATCAATGGCTCGCATGGTCAGCATGAAATGACAGTGCGGATTGTGTCCCGGTGGGTCGGGGTCATGGATTGCGAAATCACAACACATTCCCTTAGAAACAAAATGCTCCTCGCAGTATTCTTTGACCATCTGCGGTAATAGCTCCATCGGGACTTCTCTGGGCAAAGCGGCAACAAACCGCCTTGCAAGCTGGGAGTTCCATTGCTTTTCGATTTCTTCAACGGAGTTCCAGAGAGCCGCTCGGTCAGCATATTCGGGTGGAGCATTTGGGGGCAGCATGATTTCCGTATAGACCACTTCTTTCTTGCAAGTGTAGTTCTTGGTTTTCTGGTCATACTCGGAAAACAGCTTTTCTCCGGCTTGGTAGGCAGCTCCGGCAACCGCAGATTTACCTTTGCTTCGCTGTGTGATTTTGATATTAAAATGTGGTACTGGCAATTTGTGTGAACCTCCTTTCGGTGCAACAAAAAATGACCGATACTTTTCAGCAACGGTCAGGTGGTGGAATATAAACTTGCTGTCGGGGAATGATTGCTTGCAATCGTTTCTCGGCGGCAAGTCTACAAAGGGGTAGTTGGCAAAGCCAACGCAGGGGAAGTGTAGCTTCCCCTGGATGATTGGAGCAGACTGCGGAAATCATCGGCTCCCAGCATGGGGCTTTCGGCAGAACGCAATCACCATCTTTAGGTGGTGTATAATTGCGCCCTTTTTCCAAAAGGGTCTTTTAGCTCCCGTTCGGTTGCTCCGTTTCCTTTCGGTTCTCAATCAGCAAGTCCAGCTTCTTTTGAATCGCTTCGCTGTGGAAGATGAAAGTCAAAAGCTCCATCACATCATCATCGGTCAGAGTGGTTGGCTCTTTCAAAAAGGTTTCCAACATTCCGGCACGAGTGCAAAGGCGGTGGGTTCGCCCACTTCGGGTCAAACGCTTTAGTTCGCTCTGCAATCGTTTTTCCTTGTGCATGGCTGCGGTCAGCTTTCGCTCGACCACATATTTCTCACGCTCCAATTTTTCCAATTTTTCTTTACTCATAGGCAAGCTCCTTTCTCAATAATGGATAAACAAAAGCGACCAACTTTTTACGGTTGATCGCCTTTGGCTTAGACAATACTTATAACTATTTTTCTATCTTTGCAAGTGTATCCTCTCGTATAGCTTGTCGTAATGTAGTAAGATATTCTGAAAAACTCACTCGGTCATCTGCATAAGTCAAATTTAATTTATACTCTTTCGGAATCCATGTAGATAAATCAGAAGCGTTATGCTGAATTAAAGCTTCCAAGCTATCAATAGCTTTATATATCTTAGCTTCGACAGTTTTTCTTTCTGTCATCTCATTATATAGAGCTTTCATTTCTTCTGCATAATAAGACGGTAACGTATCTATCCAGTTAAATAGTAAATTTTCTTCTATATCCTCATGCACTTGCTTTTTATCAAAGGTAGGAATGTCTCCTGTAAAGCATTCACCCAAATCATGAATAATACACATACGAATAACTTTATCCATATCAACATCTGGAAACTCATCCCGCATAAAAAAAGCCATCAGCGTCATCATCCAGCTATGTTCTGCTACACTCTCGTGTCTTCCTTTCGATGTATAGCAATGCCTTGTCGTATCTTTTAAACGCTCAGCGACACTTAGCGCATTTAATAATTCTCTGGAATTCATAATTTTACCTCCACATTATCAAATTACATATTCATTTTCTCTTACTCCATATAATCTATCTCCGGTATCTCCATTATACGGCAGTAAATACCCATCTTCTCTAATTCCGTCTGCCATATGGACTAAAAATAGCTTCACTTCTGGATGCTCCTTAAAAATTCGTTCTATTCCAGATTGACATCCGAACATTGCCATAATAACTACATTTTCATCTTTGAAACCATACTTTTTCATGTGTTCCAGTGTTTTCAAAATGCTACCAGCTGTAGCAAGTGCCGGATCTGTGATAAAAACTCTTTTACTTTCTGGTTCTTTTATCTGTTCAAATTCATCCCAAGCAACAAAAGCTGTATACGGAAAGAAGGATTTTGATATGAATTATAAGCATCCTAATTTATTCGTTATGATACCATACGAAGAACGCAATAGAGTATCAGGCTATTTTGATTTAAGCGTTGTTGGAGAAGAATATGCAAAGTTACTTGGTGATTTAACAGATGAATTATCAACATATGCCGTGTCTAAAAATGATGTTGGAGAAAATGCTGTAATTATCCCAATACTGAGAGCAGGAATGTCTATGTCAAATAGATTGACAAAAAGGTTGCCTAAAGCAGATGTTGCACGAATTAGCATGAGACGTAATTTGCATACATTAAAACCATTTGTTTATAATTTATAATTGCAGGACTATGTCCTTACTCGAAGTATATCATATCTGTATTTCTAATTCAACATTGTACACCTCATATAATCTGTATTTTTTAGCTAACAGCCAAAGAAAACATCAAGTGCAGACCCGACATTTTGACCGCAAATCAACCCAAAATGCTACATCATTCCATCTGGCTATTGAAACCGTTTTGCTTGGCGTTCTCGCTTGCTTTTCGTCTGCGTTCCTCGCTGTACGGCGGTTGCAGACGGATAGAAAGTCTGGACTTATTCAGCAGATAAGTCACACCGCCTTGCTCATGGGATTTTTCCAACTTGCAGAGGTCGGGGTGCTTTTTACTGAACAATGCCAGTCGCTTTCGCAGGCTGGCATTGTAGGTGTAGATATTGGCTGTGTCCTCGCCCTCATTAAAGAGGATGATTGTTTCTTTTCATACTTCGTCAGCTTCGCCATAACATCTCTCCATGTGATGATTCCAGCAACTATCCATAATGACTGCCTTGTGCTGGTAGTATTCCTGCATCTGCAAACGCAGATTGTAGTAGAAACAACGATACCATTTGTCGCACTTTTCGTCACTCAACTTGACCGACAGCATATAAACAGTTTCTTTGCCGCTGGATCAGGTGTAAGGGCAGCCACATAACGCAAACGCTCAACCGTTGCTTCACGGTTCGGGCAACCAAAGGTATACAGGGTTTTCATTTCATTCAGGTTCATTTTCATTCAAAAGTCCTCCTTGATAGTTGATAAAATAAAAGCGACAGATACTCAGAATAGAAATACCTGTCGCTTTGCTCACGATATTAAATTGTTGGTTCTGCACTTGACTTTTTTACTTAAAATCGGACAGTTCGTATATCTCTTTCATTAGCAGAACACCCATTGAAAGACCATACTTGAAATGTTCTTCGGTCTGCATGGTCTGGCAGTCTGCAAAATGGTCATTGAGCTTATCCAGCTTCGCATAATCTTCTTTGCTCAATGTCTGCTCAAAGTATCGCATGGTGTCTGCGATTGCCTGTCCAGCTTCCCGAAACTTCTCTGATTTCGGTACTACCGTTTCTGCCGGATAAATCTCTCCGTTGAAGATTGCTTCTAAAATCATAAATTCATGCTCCTTTCTCAGCAGTAAATCAACTCGCCCTTGATAGCTTCCTCAGCCTGTGCAACACAAGCGTTCATCTGCCGAACCCATTCGATTTGGTTCTCTGCTTTGAGCTGCTCCGTCACACCGTATGCCTTTGCAAGCTGCGGCACGATGATTTCCATACGCTTCTTGGCTGTTTCCTCAATCTCCGCACAATGCTCATAGAGGGTTTCATTCAGCACCATGTCGGAGAACAGCACCGGATTAGCCAGTCGCAGATACTCTTTCCGCATCCGTCCCCATTTTCCAAGACGGATATTCGGATTTTTCACTTTGATGTCTGGGATGTAGTAGTCCCCACATTTGATAAAATTCAGTTCCATGATTAAGCTCCTTTCTGTGGTGCGATTTTCGGCTCTAACTTCGGCATATTGCTGACAGGAATGAACACGCCCTTTGCTATATCCTCGGCTCGGAGAGCGTTTTTCTTTGCGTCCATTTCAGCCTTTTTCTTTGCTTTTGTTCTGTCCTCGTACTGCCTTTGCCAACCGCTGGCTTTACGCTTCAAGTAATTCTGATGAAGTCTGTCCTTGCGTTCCTCACGCTTGCGGATTTCCTCTAATTCCTCTGGGGTCAGCTCTACTTCCGCAAACTTCGGAGGGACGAAACGCCCAACGAAATTGAAGTAAATCTCAACCTCCTGCGTGGTCTGAATACTGCCTTTTCGGTCACGCTCATGCACAAGGATTTTTTCAACAAACTCATTGAGCATGGTAATGGTCAGCTCGTCAAAATTCTCGTATTTATCAATCAGAGCAATGAAACGGTCAGCGTCCTTTTCGTGCTTTTCATAGTCACTGATTGCCTTTTCCAGCGTGCTGATTTCAGCGGTCAACTCTTTCTGTTCCTTTTCGTATTGAGCGTCTAAGGTGGCATAGCGGCTGTCAGAGAGCTTGCCTAAGATGTTGTCCTCATAGATTTTGCAGAGCAGGACTTCCAGCTCGGATATTCTCTGCTTTGCGGTTGCAAGGCGTGTCCGCTGTTTCTTGACCTCTGCTGTCTGCTGGCTGGACTGTGCCTCCTGCACCACTCGGACAAACTCGGCTCGTTCATGCTTGGCATACTCGGCAATGGCTTTCAATAGGTCTTTTACCAGCTCCAACACAACACTTTCATTGATACGGTGCTGGGTCTTGCAGAGCGTCCCAACAGGGATTTTGCTGTACTTTGAACAGGTATATTGCGAAATGCGTTTGCCGTTGTTAAAGCGGTGGACATACATTTTGCCGCCGCAATCAGCACAATAGAGCAAGCCCGTCAACGGTGCAACATCGCCCCAGCCATCGGGATAACGGCGTACCTTGCTTCTGACTTTCTGTGCAAGGTCAAAGGTCTCTTGGTCAATGATGGCTTCATGGGTATTCTCAAAAATCGTCCATTCGTCCTCCGGCACATAATGGCTTTTCTTATCCTTGAAATGCTTTCGGGTCTTGAAATTGATGGTGTGTCCCAAATACTCACGCTTATCAAGAATGTTGCAGATGGTGGAAGAACCCCAGCCGTAAACATCTTTGAAAGTCTTGTTTTTGTTCACACCCTCGTTGAACTGTGCCAGATATGCAGAGGGAATGAGTACCTTTTCCTCTTTCAGCCTGTTTGCTATCTGATAAGGTCCCATGCCCTCAATCGTCATTGAAAAGATACGCTTTACAACCTCTGCCGAATATTCATCTACAAGCCACTGGTCTCTTGTCTCATTCCAGAGGTAACCATAGATTACTAAGCCTGTAAGATGCTTGCCTGTCTTGCCTTTTGCTTGGAAAGTGGAACGGATTTTACGGCTGGTGTCTCGTGCGTAATATTCGTTCATGATGTTTCGGAAAGGGGTAAAATCATCGTCCCCTCTGGCAGTATCAACGCCATCATTGATAGCAATGAGACGGACACCTTGCTGTCGCAGAATTTCCATGATTTGACCGACTTTCAGATAATCACGCCCCAGACGGCTCATGTCCTTTAGGCACAGATACTCCACATTCCCGGCTTCGACCTCTTTCATCAAGGCAAGAAATCCGGGGCGGTCAAATCGAGTGCCACTTATGCCATCGTCCGTAAAATGGACGATATTAGGAAGATTATGCTGGGCAGCGTAGTCTTCCAACTGTCTTTTTGATTGGATATGGAGTTGCTCTCGCCATCCATATCATCGTCTCGGCTCAAACGCTCGTAAAGAGCAGTGATTTTCTCGCTTTTGCTCATGGTTTTGTCTCCTTTCTTCGGTATGTAAAGTTGTGTGTTCTAAGAGACTTCCAAATCATCTGATTAAGAAGTCTTTTAGAGCATACAACACCGGCAGCCAGCTTGTATTTTTTATACTGACGGACTGCAAAGTGATTCGGCTTTTTCTTTTCCAGGGCTTCAAACATCAGATCCACCGGGTTCTGGAACTCCTCATCATCTTCCCGCACCTCCATTGCGTTCAGGAACTCAATCAGGGTGGAGAAATTCTGTTCCTCAACCGGAGCTTCATAGTGGATATATCCGATCAAGGCACAGTAGAGCAGCGTTTCCGCCTTCGTCCAGAACTCATCACCGGCTTTTCCATCACCCTTTGTGTTGGCAATCAGCGTTGTCACCAGTTTCAGAATGTCTTTTTCTGAATGGATATAGGCAAATGGGTTATAGTGCATCGACTTCTGAAAGTTGATGGTGTTGAAAATCTTGATGGTGTAGCCATGCTTCAAAAGGGCGTTGCCGCACTCAATCACGATGCTGCCTTTCGGGTCAGTGACCACATAGGAACTGTGCATCTGGAGAAGGTTTGGCTTCAACCAAAAGCGAGTTTTACCGGAACCCGAACCGCCGATAATCAGAACATTCTTATTTCGGGCATTGGCAGGATTCTTCGGGCGATTGCTCATCATCAGCCGCTCCGTTTTCGTCAGGATCACATTGTCCTCGAACTTTGGTGCAATAAACGGCTCAATATCTTTTGCCGTTCCCCAACGAGCAGAACCGTACTCAACATTGTGTCGGTACTTCTTTGCGTTTTTGCCTTTTAGATAGACAGCCAGCCGAAGTCCTGCGCCGCAGAGAATACCAATCAGCAAATCCAACGGGTGAAAGCTGGGAAACGGATTGTTCAGGGCTATCGGAAGGGCATGAAAAAAGCTGAGGATTTTCGCAGATGAATCTGCCCCCTCAGCCAATCTCCATGCTTCTCCTAAATTCGTAGCGAACAACCCTACCAGAAAATACGGTAAATTCAGAATCAGGAGCTTTTTCATTTTTCTCTTATCCATCACAGATCACGCTCCTGTTTCTTCTCTCGAACCTTCTTCGGAATCGCTGCGACAATTTCCTTGAACTTCTTCAGCTGCGCCAGAACGCTCGGCTTTTCATTCTTGGTTAATGCCCTTGCCTGATGTTCCTTGCAGATTGCATCCAAAGCATCTGCATCTTTAGAACGGACAAAAACAAGAAACCGGGGAGGATCAACGGACTTATCTTTTCTTACGGCAAAGTCCACGCCATACTTCTTGGCGAGCTTTTCAAAATCACGGATACTCTCTTTGTCGATCTCAACATTCGTAGCACCCTGATTCTGTCCCAAAAGCTGTTTCACGGATTGCTTTCCATGAACGGCAGGGTCTCGTGCCTTTTTCATCTTCACTTTTTCCCGGTGCTGCAAATACTTGCGGATACCGGCAATGATAGTGCGCCCCGTCAGCTTGGTTGTGCTGATCGCCAGGTTTACTGTTCTGTTTTCAACTTCTTCCTGCATGATTCATCACCTCCTGCAAGCAGTAGAGTGAACAGATTATCGTGCCATATCTCTGTGGTCGTAATACAGATTGCCCTTGGCAACTGCGGCATGGCTGATAATCTTGATATTGCCAGCTTTCTGGTTATCCAGAGCCTTCTGATAACCCACATCGCTCAAATACAGGCGATTTCTTTCGCCTTTCCAACCGACAGGCGATTCATCGGTCAGCACATCGAAAATAATCATGTGCTTGGTGGCGTCATCAAATCGTGCCAAGTCCATATAGGTATGTCCCTGGTACTCCTTGGCACCATCCTGAATCCGCTTTCGCTCCATCAGCTCTCCAATCGTCGAATTTCTTTGCATAAGAACCTCCTTACAGAACATCTCGGTCAGGGTTACTTTTGTGGGGAACCGAATCAGCTTTGACAGGTGCATCTTCTTTCTTCACCATGTCATCCGGCAGGGGAAGCGCCATAATGCTGCGCCCCATGCGTACAAAAGTCTCAGGCTGATGAAAGTGTTCCTCAAACTGCTTCATCAGTTCCGGGGACAGAGAACAAAAATCATCCTCGCCCAATCCCACAACCAGAAAATCACCGGCGATAATGTCATAAATATCGCCGTCATCATCACGCAGCGCACGGTTCAGTTCTTTGCCTACGAGTTTACCTTCGTCGTGCATCACCAGTGCAACCGGCTCATTGAACGGATAAGTTGCCTCAATATCGCCACCTACGGCTTTCTGCAAATCCTCCAGCTCACAGCCGATCTGCACAGCCTGCGGATACATGAACGGCTTTACCAGCAACACATTCATGGTATCTGCCTGTTCTTTCTGAACCTCCCGTTCCTCGGTCGTGCCGAACGCAACACCGGTAAAGTTTTCGGAGTCCAGAATGTACTCCGAATTGTAATAAGCGGCTCTAACCTGTTCCTCTGCCGCATCGTGAGATTCTGCTTGCACCGTAACCGTTTTCTCCAAGGTTTCGGTGATCTTCACATCGTATTCTTTCAAGTTTCGATACCTCCGTTTCTTTGGAAATAAGAAAAGCGACCATCCATGAACCTGTTACAGTTCATAAATAGTCGCATCCACATCGGCTAAAAGCTCGAACAAGCAAATATCGTCCAGTTCGCAAATCAGGGAACCCATGTCGAAGAAAATATCGTCCTCGCATTCCACCGTAGTAACCACGCTGCGGTGTTCGTTAAGACAAATGGCTTCTTCCTTGTCCATCGTGATCGTAGACATACAGGACACCACATAGAATGTCATATCTTCTGCTAACCACAGCTCCTTGCTCTGAATCGTGCGAACTTTTTCATCGCCGCTCATATCTTCTACATAGGACAGAAGCCGCACGGCTCTGCTGTTCAGAAGTACCTTTCCCTGATAGTCGATACCCTCACCAGCAGAGGACAATACTCGATACTCGCTAATCATCTCGGCATTTTTCTGAAACGACTTTGCCAGAAGCGCAGGAGAAATATCATCGAACTCCTCACTGTAGTTTACGAGCATATCTACCATATAATCAGGATCGCAAAGGTCGTAGAGTTCTTCCAAAGCGCCCTGAATGTTTTTGGGTGTAAACATTTTTTACCTTACCTTTCCATTGATTTTTCTCTTTTTTTCTGCCATTGCTCCAAAAGCTGAATGATTTTATCCTCCATCTGCTTGTTGGTATAGGACTTCGGGAAGTATTTTCGCAACGAATCCGTTTTGAAGGTTACTCTGTCCAGCTCTCCCTTCTTGATTTCATTCATAATCTCGCACATCGCATCCAGCGTACACTCGCCCTCCTGTGCGAGCTTTTTAATTCGCTGTGCTTGCGAAAGGGAAGGAGCTGCTTGAGCATAATCCATTGCAGAAAGAAAATCCTTCTGTTCTTCACTTGCCAGATAGGAAAGCTCCACCGCAGGATTGAATTTGATCTGACCCGTATCTACCATATCCAGCAGTTCCGGAATCAGTTCGGTCAGACGGATATAACGGTGTACCTGATTTCTGCTTTCTCCTGCCTCCTGACCGACTATATCCATTGCCTGCAACTTCATCCCAACTTGGGATGAAGTTAAATCGGTGCGTTGACCTTGATGTTTAATCGCATCCAGCTTCATCTTATAAGCAAATGCTCTTTCACTCGGCAGGATACTCTCCCTCTGCAAATTCGCATCAACCATCAAAATAATGGCTGCATCATCGTCCAGGTCACGAACAATCGCAGGCATGGTTTCCTTACCCGCAAGCTCCGATGCCCGGTGCCGCCTGTGACCAGAAACGATTTCATAACCACCGTCGGGGTCAGGACGGACAATCGCAGGAGTGAGAACTCCGAAATCTCGGACGCTCTCTGCCGTTTTCATCATTTCTTCATCATCAACCACACGGAAGGGGTGTCCCTCAAAGGGGTGTAGCTCAGAAAGCGGAATTTCCTGCACACGCTCCTGCTGGGCTTCAGCTCTGGATTGATCGGTGGAGAAAATATCATCGTACCCCTTCAAGCTGATGTTTGCGCCTTTTTTCTGCATTGTTTAACACCTCCTTCGTCAGAATTTTATAGGCTTCGGCAACTTTGCCTTTGGGATCATGCTTGAAGATACTGGTTCCCTCTGCGCTGATTTCCTCTGCACGGACAGAGCGGGGAATGTCGGTCTTGTAAACCTTCAGCTTTCCGCCGTAGCTCTCCCGAATCAGATTGCTGATGTCTTTGGAGTAGTTGGTGCGGCTGTCCACCATCGTCAGAAGAATCCCTTCAATCCTCAGTTTCGGGTTGATTTGCCTCTTGACCTTGTTGATGGTTCCAAGCAGCTGTTCCAGACCCTTTGCAGGAAGGTATGCTGCCTGAACCGGTATCAGCACATTGTCGGCAGCTGCCAACGCATTGACGGTCAGCATACCCAAAGACGGCATACAGTCAAGAAGAATGTAATCATAATTCTGTTTGACTGTATCCAGGTATTGCCGGAGAATGGTTTCCCGGCTCATGGCATTGACCAGTGCTACCTCCATACCTGAGAGTTCGATGTTGGACGGCACCAAATCAACGCCCTCCGGATGATGAAGAATCCCTTCATCGGGAGTAATAGGGTTTTCCATCATAATCTTTCCCATCAGATCGGAAAGTGTCGGAGACAGATCATCCGGGCAGGGATTGCCCAAACTGACCGTCAGGGAAGCCTGGGGATCGGTGTCTACCAGAAGCACCTTTTTTCCTTCAAGAGCCAAGCCAACGCCCAGATTCTCGGTGGTGGTGGTCTTTCCAGTGCCTCCTTTCTGATTGACCACCGCAATGATGGTTGCTTTTTTCGACATTTATCGTCACTCTCCTTCCTCTCGCTTCATTTTCAATTTCTTAAATCCTCCTTCCAAATATCCGTGTGACATATCGTGCCGAACAAGAGCATCGTAGTAGGTGTCTATTGTCGTCGGCGCATTGTATATCGTAGTCAGCATATACTGACGGATATTTCTAATCTTTGTGG
>ENA-OQJP01000268-OQJP01000268.1-human-gut-metagenome-genome-assembly--contig:-NODE-268-length-17209-cov-2.552102_pt1 | contig 17209 bp, 23 predicted proteins | sample MGYA00242611_ERZ504778 | MGnify/ENA primary metagenome ERZ504778 (study PRJEB26092, sample SAMD00036349) | human gut metagenome | host: Homo sapiens | study: EMG produced TPA metagenomics assembly of...
GGATAGCCCTAATCATAGGCTTTTTTATTCTCCGGCTGCTTATCTCCGCCGTTTACCTGTTTTTTATGGCATTTATTTTCATTGTGCTGCTCTCACTTCTGATTATCTGATAACTCATTTTAAATTATAGCAATATGGAAACTTTAAACAAAAACGGGGTAAGCATTACCCAAACACCGGGAGAGGAAAAATATGTAAAATGCTGTTTAGGCGCATTTAGGGGACAAATCTATTATCAATATGATTACCGCCATACAGACGGCGAACTATTCAGCACCCTTGCCAAAACACTTGAAGAATGCCGCAGGCGGCGAGAAAAATGGTTGAAAACTCAATAGAAAAAAGAAAATCCGGTAGGATAAATCCAGCCGGACTACTTTTTTTCGTGAGTCGAAGCAAAAAAGAAGTGGCAAAGAAACCCTGTGTGCCCTTTATTGGATTAACTTGCTAATATCAGTTTTTTTAGACCTAAATCAAATAATAATTTACTTGTTTCAATAAACTTCTGTTTTGATTCTGCCGCAACAATCATTGTGGTATTTATTCTTTTATATACTGATATTAGTTTCTTATATGGAATTGCCAATAATGTATGGTCTGTATCAAAACATATAGAATAATCAGTTTTAGTATTGTAAAATTGAAATAGATTCATAAGTTCATTATTGTCAAAATACGAAATAACATGGCTTAACGATACATCGCAAATTGGGTCTGAAAAATCTTTCATTTGATAATTGACTCTATCTCTATTGCTCATAAACCACATATAGGCATTCTCGTTATTAATTTTATTACCTAAGATAGGGTCTGTTAATTCCGATAAATTATATAGTTTTTCTTCTAAAGCAATAGTTAATTGATGGTCTCCTTTAAATTTATTTGGATTGAATGGTTGTAGCTTTTCTCCAATATTGATTTTTGCATAATATAATGTTTTACATCTTACAATGATATGATTTGAAAGTAATATTTCGCATCTTAATAAATAAAAAACAGTATAATATAACTTTACAATAGACCAAGCATATTTTTTACTATCTATTTCATGTAGAGCTTGAGCAAAAGACTGGAATGCTTTAAAAAAATAAGAGTTTATATCACTTTTTGCGCATTCTTTTACTTGTGCTATATTTGAAGATGTTATTTCCCATTGCTCTAATGTGGATTTATAAGAAGCCCATTGTTCAATATCGAAACATCCAAGTTCGGCTTCTATAAATTCTTGTACATCGTTCCTTTTAAAACTCATATTCATCACTTGATACTGGAACATCTTGCAGAAAATAATCACTAAAGAATCCTTTAATTCTCTTTTTAGCCGTTTTTCCATCCATAGACTTAATGTCAGTCACAGTGATTAAATCTTCGCTGTCTAACTTCATTAAACTAGCCATGTGGTCAGTTGAGAAATTTTTATCTGTTTGGCATCTTGGTATTAAGGTATCAACTAAAAAGTCAAAAGCTCCACTGAACCCAGCCGCTTTGATGAAGGGATTTTCAACTTTTTTATCCCATAATTTATTCGTTTTATTATATGTTTCTTTAATAACAGAATAAAAATTTAAGATTATTTTTGTTGTATTTCTATTTCTGATAGTTTAAGCCTATCAAATGCCCCATCTTTCTCAAAATGTGACTTCATAGCATTAACCATAATAGCTAAGTCAATTAATCCAGAAGTTCTTGGCGACCCCGGATATTTTACAAATTGATAGTATGGGGATTCTTCGTAAGTATTTAGAAAATCAATGATGTCTGTTACTCTATTTATAGCATGTTCTCTGTCATCAACAGCTTCACCAAACAAGTCATATATAAGACTTTTAGGAACAGGCTTCTGTTCACTGTTAATATTTAGAAATATTTTAGCGGCATCAGGTGTTTTAAGATTGATGCAGAGAGATACTAAAACTTCGGTATCTGCAATTTCAGGTTTATTATTCACAGCTTCTTGTAGTCCTGCTACTCTATGCTGTCCGTCAAGTATTTGTGCTCTTCGTCCTTGTAGTGGAATATTTAAAGAATCTTTTTTTATCTTTGGCAGATTTTCTGTGTCAGTCCAGTTTAGTATAAATGTATTAACAAAAGTGTTTCCATCTAAAACAAAATTCTTAATTTGATTTATTCGTTTTTATTCAATATCCTTTGTACAGCACCTTGTTCCGTACTTATGCCGCGTGGAGCAACATACTGTATTTGTAATAAATCCCCAACTCTCATTGGAAATGTATAAATCTCATGTTCGTAAAAATGCGTTGTTACATATCTGTATTCTTCACTTCTCATATGATGAAATATTTTAGTTTCCTGCAAAATTAATCAAAAAGAAGTACCGGAAAAATTTTTTCCAATACTTCTTAACACATTCATATAAAAAGGATTATTTCTCTTCCTTACTACTATTATTATTAAAACTGAAAGTTAATTGCTGCAACGTCCCGAAACTATCCTGAAAATATATATCTACCGTTTGTTGGTCGGTCGATGCGGAAGTATAGTAAAGCCGGAATGTTTCACCCGGAAGCGGGTACAGGTCATTCGGCAGTAAAACCGTTCCATCGGACATTTTCAGCGTTCCCGCCCCGTCCGGCTGAAAATAGCGGATGAAATACTTTGTTTCCTCAAACCGCCCATCCCGGTGAAGCTGGCAGCGTATTTCCGCCGTTTCACCTACCTTTAATTTCTTCGGAACAGGCATCGTTTCGATACTGAACGGGTAAGACTGCTGTATATCCACGTTGTCACTACACGCACCCACCAATAACAAGGCAGCCACCATGTAGCACCCTGTTAGCATCTTATAAATTACATTTCTCATATACATTATATATAATAGGTTAGTTTATCACATTATTATCTTTAGACCGATACCGAACTGTGTATGGAACTTTCCGACTGAAGAACCGAACAGGCATCTTTCCCTTGCGTTAATCAGGAACACCACCCGGTCGGTAATGTAACTTTCCAGTTCCAGCGTCAGCGCACCGCCATAAACAAAACCGTCCTTATCGGTCAGGGTCGAGCCATCGGGCAGCAATTTGTCGCCCCAGTTGCTTGTTTCGTACCCGACAAGGGCAGACAAGCCCAGCGAAGGGAAAAAGGTTTTCTTTCTGTCTGAAAGGAAATTCAGATAGTAACCGCCCTCACCTGTAAACTGGCTTACGGGTATCTGCAAATCCTTATAGGGGTAATGCTTTTCGAGGTATTCCCCGCCGATAACCCATCTGTTCCCGTTTTTGGTATAGGTACTCATGGCAGCCCCGAAGTAATAAGCGAAATCGCTTTTACTGTTCCAGTGAACACCGTCCGCCATGCCGCCCGTAACCTGCAAACCTTTCATTCCCGGCAAACATCTTTGTGCGTGTGCCTGGTTGAAAGTCAGGCACAGCACAAAAAGGGATATAATACAGCATATCCTTTTCATGTTCATTTGATTTTAAGTTCGTTAATCACTTTTGCCGCCACGATGTCGGAGTTCTCCACCCGGATGGTTTGGTGTCTGCCCCCGTTCTTTTCCACCAGTTCGATAACTAATATCTTATCGTCAGGGATAGTAAACTGCGGGACGGTGTACACGGTGCGGACGGTACTTTTGCCGCCGATAACCAGTATCTCGTTATAGCTCCGCACCGGGTCGATAACGGTTTCCTGAATCGCCGTTCTTTTGGCTACTTTCTTATCCACAATCTTGAAACGGATAAAGTCGGTATCAAACGGCACGTTTGAACTGTTCTTTGTTTGTGTGTGGAAGTAGAACAGCCCGTTATGCGAATAAATGCCCTTTACCAAGAACTGCACCCCGAAACGCTTGCATCCCAAATGCTTTATTTCCCGGTCATTGTTCTTATAGATGGACTGCATAATCAGCTTTACCAAAAGCGGGCTTTCGTTACCCAGTTCACGGAAATAGATGTTCATCCGGGTGTGGCTGAAATCCGTTGTGTCCTCATTCTCCAAGAAATCTTTCATTTCGATGTTCAGCATTTCCGGTTCATGTGCGTATTTCGCATTAAAGGAATAAAAGCTGCCATCCTCACAGATAACGGAAAAATTGGTTTCACCGGGAAAGCCCTCTGTTGTAGCCTTGACCCTGACAACATTTTCCGCCCCGTCCGCTTTTCCGGCAATAATGTAGTTACTGCCTAAGTCCACGTACTTAACGGCAGACGGGAAAATAAGGTGTACTGTTTTTGCAAACGTCACCTGTACGCCGTAAGGTGTCACCATTTGGCGGTAAGGGAGCTTCTTTGTAATGCCCTGATACAAATCGTTACTTTGTGCTTTCATTGAAACCACGCCCAAGAGTAGGGCGAACATGATAATTAACTTTTTCATTTGGATTGAAATTTTTATGGTTGATAATTGATAAATAGATTATTGCTGTTTGGCGTAAAGCATCACCTGATAGTTCGCTTTCAGGTGTACTTTTACCGTTCTGAATTTCTTAGCGAGGTATTGTGAACCGCCCTGCATCAAGCCCCTTGTAATATCCATTGCGACCTGCTGCCCGGCACTTTGCGCAAAGGAAATGCTCGTGCCCAGTCCCGCACCGATATTCGCCATCGCTTCTTTTGCCGCTTCCTGTTCCAGTGACGAGGGGACGGAAAGCCCCTTTTGCCCGTCACTGTCATACACGGCAAGTTCCACCGGAATGATGTTACCTGCATATTCGAGCGAGGACACCAGTATGTCGAGCCGTTCCCCCTGCACTTTGGCACTTCCCGATACAAGGCTGTTTTTCGGGACAATCACATTACCTGCCTGTAACGGTTCTAACAGCCGGAGTTTAACGGTCTGCCCGTCCATAAGTGTTTGGTCGTTATGAACACACGCCCGGATAGTATTCTTTCCCATCGAATAACCACTGCCGACCGCCGTATTAAACCCGTAATTGCGTGGCTTGCTGTATTCGGCGACAAATTCGGCGTTGCTCATGGGCTGCTGCAATCCTGAAACCGTCCTGTCCGATACCGATTTTACAGGTGTGGCATTTCCTTTGCCCTGAACAGATGCGGACGGTGCGACCTGTGCAATCTGTCCCGGTTGCGGTGGTACGCTTTGCCCGTTCTGTCCGTTCATGTATTTTGCCGCCAGTTCGTATGACTTTTCCATAAGAGCCACCTGTTCATCTATGCTGCCCGCCCGTTTTCTTTGGCATCGAGCCGGGCAGTAAGTTCTTCCACCTGCCGTTTGAGTTCCTCTTTTTCCTTGTCCTCTTTCGGCGTTTCATAGAAACTGCCTAACTGACGGTTCATGTCCCGGTAAGCCGCCGCCGAAGACTGGATAGAGGAACGGCTATTATTCGGCGCACCCGCCCCGAAATCTATCATGGCAGTTTTCGGCTTTCCTGCCGGAGCATCATCTATCAGAGTCAAATCTTCCCCCTTTCCGTTTTCCTCTCCGAGCGAAAAGGCAAAATCCTGTAAGGAGCGCATCTTGTCCGCCTGTTTGTTCTCCATTTGTTCCTGTTCGTAGGCGGTCTTTTTATCGCTGATTATCCCGTCCCCTTTGGGTTGCGGAATATCGGCGTTAAATCCGCCCACGTTTTCCACCTTTGCTTCGTCCTTATCGGACGGTGCAAAAATCAGGTACATAGACCCCAAGAAAACCAGTCCCATAAGCGGGTAAACCAGCATCTTTTTCGTTGCTGTATCTGCTGCGGGGTCAGTTCCTTTTTTTCTTACCTGTTTTTCAGGTTCTTTCTTCCTGTCCGTTTCCGGTGCGGGAACTTCATTTTTCACTTCTTTTTCTTCCATTGTCTGACTGATTAAAAATGTTCGTACTGTCTTTACCTTGTAGCTGCAACTGCCTGATGTGTTCTATCCGTATGGTTTCGCCATCCTCTTTTCCTATCCGGTAAATGGATGATACCGTAAAGTAGATGGATAGCCCGCCGAAGAACAGGAGCATAAGCAAGATTACCGCCAGCCTTATTTCCGGTGTCATGCGCCCGCACAGGCGGCGGAGTTTTTCATCTGCCCAGTCCTGCACATGGGTAATTGCCTGATTCACCGGAGAGAGAATTTTCCGTATCATGGCTTACCGCTTTATGGTGTTCAAATCCTTGTTTTCCGTTATCTCGAAACTTTCCATCATAAAGCCGTGCGGGTTATTATCACTTCTTACGGCGTTCAATAACCGGCAACGGGTGACAAGGCTTCGCTCGGTCACGCTACTTTCACGGATAATCATTTGGCGGGCATAGGTAGCCACCGCATAGGGGTACACATCGAAATTGCAAGAAACACTGTCTATCCGTATGGTCTGGCTGATGTTACCGGAGATTATACGGTTGTAATATCCCTTTTCCGAGAGGTCACGGTAATAATTGAATGCGCTCTTATCGGCGAGGAACAGCGACCGTTTGATATTACTTTCGATAGCGTTCTTATCGGGTGAGAGCGTGAAAAAGAGTTCGTGAAAACGCTTCACGTGTTCTCTTGCTTCAACCGGACGGTTTTGCGAGAGGTCTTGCGAAAGCGCAAGCATTAACGATTTGCCACCGTCCAAGACGTAAATTTTCTGCCGTTGCGCTTCGGCAAACGTGTAGGAGTTCCAAACGGCATAACCCGTTATCAGGGTACACATAACGACAAACACGATACCGAAAAGCCGTATCTGTTTGAAACTGGTTTCAATATTCTTAAACTTTTAAATTCCATCTTGATTTTTAATTATTGGTACTTTTGATTAGTTTACCGCCGACCCTGCCGCCAGCGTTCCCGGTGGCTGCTCCGGCTACCGCACCAACTCCGCTACCTGTTTTGTTAGCTGCACTGTTTATATTCCGGCTCATGTTACCCATTCCGCCCGCCTGAATAATCCAGTTCGATACGGTGGGAATTGTGAAGTAACCGATGATACCGATTATCATAAAAATTATGTACACTGAATTGCTGCTATCGGGTACGAAATTGGGGTCTGATAGCTCCTGAATATCTTTCTGCAACATAAGCACCTGTATTCGGGCAAGAATGGAACTGAACAGGTCTGAAACGGGCAGCCACAGGTAAACGGAAATATACCTTGTTATCCATTGGGTCAGTGTCGCCTGAAAGCCATCATATACACTGATGGCAAAGGCTATCGGACCCAGTATGGAAAGGACAATCAAGAAAAAGGTTCGGATGGTGTCTATCACAAGGGCTGCCGATTGAAAGAGCAGTTCCAAAAGTTCCCTGAACCAATCCCGGACGGATTGCTTGATATTGTGGGCTGCCCTATCCATGTACATACCGCCCATTGTGGCAATATCTTTGGCAGACCATCCCAATTCGTCAATCTGTTTATCAAATGCTTCATCCGAAACAAGGTAAGCCGTTTCCGGATTGCGCACCATCGCTTCATATTCCAGTTTGTCCTTTTGTTCCCGGTAGGCGTTCATATCGAAAGTTTGCGTTTCGAGCATATTGTTACACCCCTTGACTACTGGCGACATCACGCTGTTAATCGTACCCAGTACGAATGTGGGGAAGAACATAATACAGAAACCAATCACAAAGGGACGGAGCAAAGGGTAAACGTCTATCGGTTCGGCACTGGCGAGCGACTGCCATACTTTGGCAGCCACATAAAACAAAGCCCCCAGTCCCGCTATTCCTTTGGCTACCCCCGCCATGTTCCCGCATAGTGGCATCATATCCGTGTATAAACTACGGAGTATCTGATGCAGATTATCAAATTCGATTGCTAATAACATACTACTTATTTTTAGAAGTTACCAGTAACGTTCATCCGCCGAACCATACAAAGCCATTACCCGGTCGGTGTCCTTTTTCTTTTTCGCCCGCAGGTAGGAAACAGAAATATTCTTGCGGGTATAGTAACTCACCAAATCCCGGTAGTTCCTGATGGAGTTATACGTCCGGTCGATAACGTCCATCCGTTCTTTATCCGACATGGAAAGCCCGTTGATGTTCACCACGCTTTTCATTTCTTCCAGTACATCGGAACTTTCCTGCAACAGTTGGGTGTAGCCGTAGGCGATGGCTGAAAGTTCGTCCGGCGTATAGTTTTCATCCGAAAGCATCTTCTGAAAACTGTTCACATAGATGTCGGAAATCTCACCGATAAGCAGGATAGACTTTTGTACTTTCCGGGCATCTTTGACAAGGTTATGCACTGATTTTAAGGCATCATAATAATCTTTTCCCTGTTGATAAATCTTTACCGTTTCCTGAAAATTCTTTATCATATTCTGTGCGGTCGAAGAAGTCTGAATGATGTTCTTTGACGCATTGATAATCCCTTGCGCCAAGTTGCCGGGGTCACTCACCACCCATTGTGCGTTTACCTTTCCGGCAAACAGGCTGCATACTACAAGCAGCATTATAATCTTTGTTTTCATACGCTTACTTCTTTATTGGTTGGTTACTCCGTTTATATTCTCCGCCGGGAGAAAGCAGAATCCGGTCATTCTCTTTGTCATAAGTCAGCAGGACGGACAACCCCGTTTCGATGAACAGGTTTCCGTCTTGTTCTGAAATCTGATAGGTTTCCGTTTGGATAGTTCCCCGGTAGGTCTTTCGATAGGTCGTTACCCGGTAATGCCCGTTTTCCTCAAAGAGAGAGAACGCAGGACGGTTTTTCACGCTTTCCCAGTCACCATGCATCGCCCTAAGACGGTCGGTGTTTGTTTCCTTACAGGAAGAAAGCCCCAGTAACAAGGTGCATAACAGCACCGGAAACAAGAATTTTAAAATGTTTCATACTGAATGATTTTTAAATGTTAATTGATTATTTTCGGGATTTCGCTTGCTTTTCGGCAAGCCGTTTGATAGCAAGTTCGAGATTACCGCCCAACTTTTCGGACAAGGCGAATAGTTCCATCTTTTCCGTTTCTTCGGTGGTGTATGTAAAATATTCTTCCAAACTCACTTCGGTAGCATATACGGCTGATTGTGTACCGCCTAAGCCTATCCAAACTTCCTTGTATTTCCGGTTCGGATGATTGGCAAGGTTGATGGAAAGCACCTGTGAACGTTCCTTGTCGGTCAGTCCCAAAAGGTTCTGTATGCTATCGAATTTATTAAGGTATTTCCTTTGGTCGAGCAGTATCTTACAATCAGAATTGTTTATAATACTCTCTTTTACAATGGGTGAGGAAATAATATCTTCGACCTCTTGGGTAACTACAATCGCTTCGCCGAAATACTTTCTAACGGTTTTGTATAAATATTTTATGTAATCCGCCATATTCGCCGATGCAATCGCTTTCCACGCTTCTTCTATCAATATTAATTTCCTGATACCCTTTAGTTTACGCATTTTGGAAATAAATACTTCCATGATGATAATCGTAGTAATCGGGAACAGGATTTTGTGGTCTTTGATATTATCCAACTCAAAGACAATGAAGCGTTTATGTAGTAAATCAAGCTCTTTGTCGGAGTTCAACAGGTAATCGTATTCGCCGCCTTTATAGTAAGGCTCTAATACATTCAGGAAGTTATCTATATCAAAATCCTTTTCCCGGACGTTCTTTTCTTGCAGGTGCGCCCGGTAGTCATTCCTCACATACTCGTAGAACGTATTGAAGCAGGGAGTAACCGAACTATCCTTAGTAATCAGTTCGATATAGGAACTTACGGCGTTTGACAAAGCCACTTCTTCCGCCCGTGTGGGTGCTTCATCGTCCCTTTTCCAAAGGGTCAGGATAAGCGTTTTGATACTCTCTTTCTTTTCAATATCGAATACCCCATCTTCCACATAGAAAGGATTAAACGCTATCGGGTTTTCAGTAGTATAGGTAAAATAAATCCCATCTTCCCCGTGCGTTTTCCGGTTTATCATTTCACACAATCCTAAGTAACTGTTTCCGGTATCAACCAGCAGGACGTGCGCATTTTGTTCGTAATACTGGCGCACCATGTGATTGGTGAAGAATGATTTGCCGCTACCACTCGGCCCAAGTATGAACTTGTTGCGATTGGTAATGATACCTTTTTTCATTGGCAGGTCTGAAATATCAATGTGCAACGGCTTTCCTGTGACCCTATCCACCATCTTGATACCAAAGGGAGAAAGCGAACTTTTGTAGTTCGTTTCTTCGGTGAACATACAAAGAGCCTGTTCTATAAAGGTGTAGAAACTTTCTTCCGCCGGAAAGTCCGCCTGATTGCCGGGTATGCCCGCCCAAAACAAGGTCGGTGTGTCGGTGGTGTTATGACGTGGCTTGCACTCCATAAGTGCGAGCTGTGACCCCACATCATTTTTAATGTGTTTGAGTTCGTCCCGGTCGTCACTCCATGCCATGATATTACAATGGCATCGCACGGAGATAAGCCCCTGTGAATGTGCTTCGTTCAAATATTCCTCTATCCAAGACTTGTTAATCTGATTGGCACGGCTGTATTTGGAAAGGGAGTGCATATTGCGAGCCATCTTTTCAAACTGTTTCAGGTTCTCCGTATGGTCGTCAATGAAGATGTACTGGTTATAGATATGGTTACAGGAGAGCAACACGCCCACCGGAGAAGCAAAAGATAATCTGCAATCGCTCCGGTCAGTGGATAGCTTTTCATAGCGGGTATCTGTTCCCACCTTGCCCGGCATATCTTCCGCATCCGAAAGGGTATGTAAACAAAGAATATCATCGCCAATCTTCATTTCGTCAGCCCCCAGTGAAATATCTTTCAGTGTGGTGGTATCGGTCTGTGAGAGTGAAAAGTGTTTTTCCACGATACCCGCCGTTTCCCTTGTTCCGGTGATTTCGTCCGAGTTCAGGCGGGTAAGAGTAATGAAACCGCTATCGTTCATAATGCTTTCAAACTGCCCCACCGCTTCGAGGAACTTTGTAACCGTTTCCTTGTCCTTTATCTCTTTGGGGACAAGGAAGCCCCGGCAAAGGGTGGAGAAATTACTCTGCATCCGGCTACGTTCCTTTGTCGTTTTCGTCAGGAACAAATAGCAGGTATGGTTTAAGAACGGTCGTTCATTAAAATGCCGTTCAAATGAACGGGAAAGGAAACTCAAATCATCCTTTTGGATGTCAGGCGCATAGTTTTCTTTGATGAACCAGTCCTGTTTATGTACAATGCTGTAATCGGGCAGCACTTTTACCGCCTTGTTCCAAGCGGAATGTATCGCTTCGTATTCGGCTGCCGTGACGGTGAACAGTTCGGGCAGTTCCACCCGGAACGCCACCGTTATGTCGGCATCTTTGGAAACGATGCACCCGTTTTCCACCGTGAACAGTGGAAACTTGTTTTCCAGCGTGGTAGCTTTTAATATATTTCTCATTTCGATGCTTGTTTCTGATTTTTAGTGAATAATCGGGATATGGCTTTTCGGTTGATGATATGGAAAGGGTGGCTTTTGCGTGCGGACAATTTCATTAACCCGTGTGTCCCGTACTTTTCGTTTAACCGGAATGTGAGCCATACAAGCAGCGTTGCCGAGGTAACGCCGAAGATAATGCACACCCACTGGTTGATACCCACCATGTACATGATGATGAAAAGCACGAACAGGGCTAACAGCCCGCCCGCAAAAATGAAAAGATACTGGCTTTTCAACCCCCGAAACTCAACTGGCTTACCTATTCCCCTGTTAATCGGATAGTCTGCCATAGTCCGTTCTTTTAGAGGAAGAATGAACGTAGGATGGTGGCAGCCACAATCAGGAAGATACACGCACCGAACCACGAAGCCGCCGTTTTACTGGTGTCAGGGTCGCCCGAAGAAAACTTGCCATAGACTTTCACGCCGCCAATCAAGCCGACCACCGCACCGATAGCGTAAATTAATTTTGTCGCCGGGTCGAAATAACTGGTTACCATGTTGGTAGCTTCTGTAATACCCGCCATGCCGTTACCCTGTGCAAACGTAGTGGATGCAGCCAATAGAGCGACTGCCGAAAAGAGAACTTTCTTTTTCATTATAAATACATTGATTTTTTAAATTGCCGGACGGTTGGATAGTCCGCCCGGCAGAGTGATTAATAATTGAATTTTTGTGGTTGCGGGGAATGTTCCCCGTGTTCGGGAAAGTTTGTTTTTAACCATAATCTCTTTGTTTCATCATCTTATTATTTAAAGTTTACCATTAAAGAAAATCGTTCATGTCAAAGTCTGCCATTTCATTACTTACGGCAGCCGGGACAGTGGCGGGCACGGGTATCTCATGCTTTTGTAAAAGTTCCGCCACCCGTGACCTGCCCCCGTTAATCTGCTCCACCAGCGAATGAAACAGGTTTGTTTCCGTCCGGCAGATGGTTTGTACCGCTTGCCGTTCTTCCGTTTCGGATGCTTGTTTTATCTGAATGACCTGAACCATTTGCGCCAGTTCCCCCAGCGTGATACCTTGCGCCATTTCCGGTTCACCCTCACCCATGTAACAGGCGATTTCTTCCGCTTCGATTTCATCCGGCGAAACGTCCGTTTCTTGCACGTCTTCCGTTTCAAATTCCATTTCAAACTCGGTTTCAATCGCTTGCGCAGCAGGTGTTTCAGTTACCGTTTCATCGCTTTGCAGGACAAATATAGAAGCATTATCAACCCCTTTTGAAAGGTGTCCTAAGATGTCCCCGTTTGTCCTCATTTGTCCCATCCGGTAACGGCTTGCACCTACAAGACAATCACTGTTTCCGGTCTTCACGGTCGGTTTGTTCTCCGGCTGCTCCGGCTCTCTTTTCCCGCCCGTGAACCATGTTCCCAAGCTATCCCGGTATCGCCATAAGAGAACGGCGTAATACAGGAGTGTTCCGATAATAAACCACTTCAACATATCAGAACGGCTTTTCAAATCTGCTTTCGTACAGTTCGTTTATCTCATCCTGAAACTGGTCGAAATGCCGGAGCAGGATATTTTCTACATAGCTGCTGACGGTTGCCTTGCGTCCGCCGATAACGGTTACAATCTTCATCAGCTTTTCGTGTGTGGTACGGCTGACATATAACGGCTGGCGGTCGGTCAAGTCCACCCGCATGAAATAGGTTTCCCGGTAGTCGCCCGGAGCGTTCTTTTTCCGGCGGGCAGGTTCTTTTACCGCCTTTTCTTCCTTTGGTTCTGTCTTGATTTCCGGTTTATCTGCCGTTTCCGGCTTATCATCCGGTTTGTCCGGTGTTTCTATTTTTGTTTCTACTGCCACCGTTGGCGTTTCCTGTTTCTTCACGGGCAAGCCCTGTGAAATAATCTCTTTCATAAAATCCTCGTCTATCTGCGGTTTCCCGCCGCTTTGCTTTGCCATATCGTTACAGTTTTATAAGGTATGCGATTTCGGTTATAAGTTCTTCCATATTGCTGCCTTTTACCAGCCGTTTGTCCGCCGGGAACAGCGTAGAACGGAACACGGTTTTACGCTGTGCGTCCAGTTCTTTCTTGAACCGCTTTGTGTCCGGGATAAATACTTTCATAAGGGGTAGTTCCAATTCCCCGATGGTCTGTTCATACAGGGTGTAGAGGTCTGTTTTTTCCCTGCCATCTACCATGTTCCAAAAGAGATAAAGCCCTTTTAGTCGGCACGCTTCATTCTTTACCAGCAGTTTGTCGATAGCCACCGCAAAGGAAAGGCTGCTTTCCAATACCACCCGGTCAGCGGCTATGGGAGTAAAAATATAATCCACTCCTGAAAGGGAATTGATAACGCCCTCACTGTTCACCGTTCCGGGCAGGTCGAAAAAGACCACATCGTAATCCGATCCGGCAGACGCAAGAAATTCATCCGCCGTTTTTATCGCTTCGTCCGGCGAACTGCACAGCACCGGGTACGCTTTCTTTCCCAGTGTCTTGAACTGGTGAAAGGCAAGCTGTTTGTAATACTCATCTCCGTTCACCTGTTCGGCATCCCGTTTGCGCATGGCACTGATACTGTGTTGCGGGTAGTCGCAATCCACGACCGCCACGTTATACCCTTTGAGGTAATACAGGTAACTTGCCACCAAGACGGTGAACGTTGTTTTGCCGACCCCGCCCTTTTGGGTGGAGAAAGCCACATACAAAGTTTCTTCTTCATTGTAATAATTCTTTTTGTGATACATCTTTATTTCATTCCATCCGTACAATTTGACGGATGGTTTTCTTTCGTTCCATACTGAAAGCACGAAAGCCGGAATGACTGCTATTTCTCTTTCCTTGCTTCTTGCTATCTTTCTACAAAGGCAGGTTGCTTTCTTCCTTTCTTTTTGTTTTCATTCATTCCACAAAGGCAGCTTGCTTTCTTTGCAGACTGTTTGCTTTCCTGATTGAAAGGCAGCCTGTTTTCATTCCATCCCGACAGTTTGTTTTCTTGCTTTCCTGAAAGATTGCAATCTTGAAATCTTGTTTTCAAGTTTTCAAATCCGCTTTCTTTCCGTCCGCATTTCACTGTATCTTTCCATCCGTCCATATTGCTTTCTATCTTAAATCCGGGACAAATAAACGTAGAAAAGCAACCCGTTTTGAGAAGTGTCCTCAAATGTCCCCGTTTGTCCTCATTTGTCCTATAACCCGCTATTTCACAGCGTTTTTAATACCTGTTACTTTGCAACCGAAAGGTGTCGGTCAGGCTAACCAAGCCCCCGGTATCGGGAGCGTTCCAATTTCCGCTAACTCCAATCCGTCCGCAGGCGGATTTTTATTTGCACTGGCAAATAGCAAGGTGTGTTCTGCGCTGCTTGAAATTCTTTCAGCAGCTTTGAACGCCTTGCCCGGACGAAGCCGGGATAGGGTCACTCCGAAGTCGTAACCCTTTAAAGAAAGAAGCATGAAACAGAAAAATGAAAATGCGCCCCGTCCGGGTGGCGCAGGACGAAAGCCCAAAGCAGACCCGGCAGTATTCCGGTACTCTATCAGCTTCAATGCGATAGACCACGCTCGCTTTTTGGCATTGTTCGACCAGTCCGGTATGCGCACCAAAGCGCATTTTATCACCGCCCGTATCTTCGGCGAACCGTTCAAAGTGATTAAAATCGACAAGGCGGCAGTAGGAATATTATACCCGGCTGACCGCTTTATATTCCCAGTACAGGGGTATAGCCGTGAATTATAATCAGGTGGTAAAGGCTCTCAATACCAATTTTTCGGAGAAGAAAGCACTCGCTTTTCTCTATAAACTGGAAAAGGCAACGATGGAACTTGCCGACCTGAACCGCCAAATTATTGAACTGACCCGTGAGTTTGAAACAAGATGGTTGCAAAGATAAGTGTAGGCAGTTCCCTGTTCGGTGCGCTTTCCTACAACCAAAACAAGGTCGATGAAGAACAGGGAAAGGTACTTTTAAGTAACCGGATGTTCGAGAGCGAGGACGGAAATTTCAGCATCCGGCGATGTATGGAATGTTTCGATATGCACCTGCCCGCAGACCTGAAAACGGAAAAACCGATTATCCATATCTCGCTGAACCCGCACCCGGACGATGTGCTTTCCGATAGCCAGCTTGCGGATATTGCCAAAGAGTATATGGATAAGCTGGGGTACGGCAATCAGCCATATATGGTTTACAAGCACGAAGATATTGCAAGGCATCATATACATATCGTTTCCATCCGGGTGGATGATACGGGCAAAAAGATAAACGACAAGTTCGAGCATATCCGCAGCAAACAAATCACCCGTGAACTGGAACAGAAGTACGGGCTGCATCCGGCGGAAAAGAAACAGGCTGCCGACCGCCCCGAACTTAAAAAGGTGGACTATCGGGCAGGGGACGTAAAGCACCAGTTATCCAATACGGTGAAAGCCCTTGCCAGCAGTTACCGTTTCCAGAGTTTTACGGAATACAAAGCGTTGCTATCTATATATAATGTACAGGCGGAAGAAGTGAAAGGGGAAGTGAACGGAAAACCCTATAACGGCATTGTCTATTCGGCTACCAATGATAACGGCGAGAAACAGGGAAACCCGTTCAAATCTTCCTCTTTGGGTAAGTCGGTAGGTTACGAAGCCATCCAGCGACACATCAAGAAATCTACAAAGGACATTCAGGACAAGAACCTGAAAGAGCGTACCCGCCGGACAGTCGGCGCAGTGATGCAATCCGCCCGTAGCCGGGAACAGCTTATTACGGAATTGAAAGCGAAAGGCATAGATGTTCTTTTCCGGCAGAACGATACAGGCAGGATATACAGTGTAACATTCATCGACCACGAAAACCGTACCGTCCTGAACGGTTCACGGTTGGGAAAGGACTTTTCCGCCAATGTGTTCAACGACCTGTTTTCCGGCTCCCGTACTTTGACGGGAAACAGTAAACAGGAACACACACCGGAATATAACCCGACCGGACACCTTGAAAATACAGGAAAAGCCATTGCGGGACTGTTCAGCCTGTTATCCGGTGGGGACGATACGCCACCCGACAACAGCCAAGTTCCACCACCCAAGAAGAAAAAGAAGAAGAAACAAAGACGTATTTAATAACTATAAAAATTTCAATTATGCAGAATGAAGATGATTTAAGAGGACTGGCAAAGGTCATGGACTTTATGCGGGCAATCAGTATTTTATTTGTAGTGATAAACATTTACTGGTTTTGTTACCAGTCGTTCCGGGAGTGGGGTATCAATATCGGGGTAGTCGATAAAATCCTGCTGAACTTCCAGCGTACTGCCGGGCTGTTCTCCAATATCCTGTACACCAAACTTTTTTCGGTGGTATTCCTTGCGCTTTCCTGTTTTGGGAACAAAAGGAGTGAAAAGAGGAAAAAATCACATGGAACAAGATTTATGTATTCCTGACAATCGGTTTTATCCTGTTTTTCCTGAATTGGTGGTTACTCGCCTTGCCGTTACCATTGGCTGCAAATACAGGTTTGTATATCTTTACCATGACAGCCGGGTATCTTTCATTATTAGCTGCCGGAGTATGGATTTCCCGCCTGTTGAAGAATAACCTGATGGATGATGTGTTTAATTTGGAAAACGAAAGTTTCACACAGGAAACACGCCTGATAGAAAACGAATATTCCATCAACCTGCCGACACGGTTCTACTATAAGAAGAAATGGAATGATGGGTGGATAAACGTTGTAAACCCCTTCAGGGCAAGCATGGTTTTAGGAACACCCGGTTCGGGAAAATCGTATGCGATAGTCAATAATTACATCAAACAGCAAATCGAAAAAGGCTTTGCTGTTTATATTTATGACTACAAATTCCCAGACCTTTCGGAGATAGCTTACAATTCACTTAATCAGTCATTTAGATGGATATAAAGTAAAACCTAAATTCTACATGATTAACTTTGACGACCCACGTAAGAGCCACCGATGCAACCCGATGAACCCCGG
>ENA-OQJP01000270-OQJP01000270.1-human-gut-metagenome-genome-assembly--contig:-NODE-270-length-17136-cov-13.802340_pt1 | contig 17136 bp, 16 predicted proteins | sample MGYA00242611_ERZ504778 | MGnify/ENA primary metagenome ERZ504778 (study PRJEB26092, sample SAMD00036349) | human gut metagenome | host: Homo sapiens | study: EMG produced TPA metagenomics assembly of...
CCGTCTAATGCAAGGATCATACACACCGCCGCAAAGATGGCTAAGGTCCTTCATGCAAGATTTACCGCCATCTATGTGCAGACGGATACGGTCATAAATGTTGAGGATCAGTCCCGGCTTTCGCAGAACATACAGCTCGCGCAAAGGCTCGGCGCCGAGATCGTTATGACGCACGGCGAGAATGTAGCGCTGCAGATCTCGGAATATGTCAGGCTTTCCGATGTCACAAAAATTGTGATCGGGCAAAGCAGTGCCAGACGCAGAGGGCTGTTCGGAAGACCGACTCTCACCGAAAAGCTGATCTCCTCCGCCCCCGATGTTGACATTCATATTATTCCCGACGCACTGAACTACACAAAGTCGCACAGACGCCGTCTGTTCTTTGGTGCAGAGATACCGTCGCTGCGGGATATTGCCGTGACTGTCCTGGCGCTTGCCGTATGTACGGCGATCGGGTTTCTGTTCGACCATCTCGGCCTTCCCGATACCAATATCGTTACGGTATACATCTTAGGTGTGCTGATGATCTCCGTTTTGACCAAAGGATACCTTTGCAGTATAGCAGGCTCACTTCTAAGTGTTGTATTGTTCGGATTTTTCCTTACCGAACCCAGGCTGTCCTTTCAGACCTATGCCGTAGGCTATCCCGTTACCTTTGCAGTTATGCTGGCGTCTTCCGTTCTCACCGGCACGCTTGCCTCGAAGCTGAAAGATCATGCAAGGCTCTCGGCTCGCTCCGCGTTCCGTGTGCAGGTGCTGTTTGACACTGACCGTCTGCTGCAAAAAGCAAAAAGCAACGATGATGTTTTAAGCGTGACCTGTATGCAGCTCTCGCGGTTGCTTGACCGCAGTATTGTTGCCTATACGAAAGGCGAAAACGGAATGTTGTCCGGGCGGCTGTATGCCGAAAAAAAGGATACACACGCTGAAAAGCTGCTAAGCGATGCAGAGCGGCAGACCGCAGAATGGGTGCTTCAAAACGGTCACCGTGCAGGAGCAGCGACAGCACAGTTTGGAAAATCCGAATGTCTTTATCTTGCAATCCGTGCAGGCGGCAGAGTCTACGGTGTAATTGGGATACCGATGAAACCCGAAAAGCCCGATTCATTTGAGAGCAGCATCGTACTGTCGGTTGTGAACGAATGTGCGCTGGCAATGGATAATGCTCACAACGCCGCCGAAAAGGAACGGGCGGCAGATCTTGCAAAAAGCGAGCAGCTGCGCGCCGACCTTTTGCGGTCGATCTCACACGATCTGCGCACGCCGCTTTGCTCCGTTTCGGGTAATGCGGACACGCTTTTGCATAACGGAAACTGCCTGGACGAAGCAACCAAGCAGCAGATCTATAAAGATATTTATGACGATTCCGAATGGCTGATCGGCGTGGTGGAAAATCTGCTGTATGTTACACGGCTGAATGACGGACGCCTGAAGCTGGAACTTACCGACCAGCTTGTGGACGAAGTGGTCAACGAAGCCGTTTCGCATTTGAAGAAAAAATCCGTCGGACACAAGGTGACGGTAAGGTGCGACGATCTGATCCTTGCCCGTATGGACGCACAGCTTATCGTGCAGGTCATTGTCAACCTTATTGATAATGCTTTGAAATATACCGAACAAGGCTCCGAGATCTGCGTAAGTGCGGAAAAACAGGGCGGGGATGCCGTGATCCGAGTAGCCGATAACGGAAACGGAATTGCAGACGATATGAAACCGCATATTTTTGAGATGTTTTACACCGGAAAAAATACCGTCGCAGACAGCCGCAGAAGCTTCGGGATCGGGCTTACCCTGTGTAAATCTATTGTAGAGCTGCACGGTGGAACGCTGACACTTACGGATAACGTACCGCACGGCTGCATATTTACCTTTACTTTACCACTCAGCGAGGTGACTCTGAATGAATAAACCCCTTGTACTCGTCGTGGAGGACGACCGCCCCATCCGCAATCTGATCGTAACAACGCTAAAGGCTCACGATTACCACTACCTGACCGCGGAGAACGGACACAGCGCTATTATAGAAGCGACCTCCCATAACCCGGATATCGTTCTGCTGGATCTGGGACTGCCGGATATCGACGGCACACAGGTGATCGAAAGCATCCGCTCATGGTCAAATATGCCCATTATTGTGATCAGTGCGCGCAGCGAGGATAAAGACAAAATCACGGCGCTGGATGCCGGGGCGGACGACTATCTGACAAAGCCCTTTTCCATAGAGGAGCTTTTGGCACGCCTTCGGGTCACGCAAAGACGGCTGCTGCTGCTTCAGGCAAGCGGCGACGCCGACTCACCCGTTTTCCAAAACGGCAAGCTTAAAATCGATTATCCCGCCGGCTGCGCTTATCTAAATGGGGAGGAATTGCACCTGACCCCGATTGAATACAAGCTTTTGTGTCTGCTCTCTCATAATGTCGGAAAGGTGCTGACGCACACCTATATCACGCAGCAGATTTGGGGCAGCAGCTGGGAAAACGATATTGCTTCTCTGCGGGTGTTTATGGCGACACTGCGTAAAAAGCTGGAGCCGCAAAAGGACTGTCCGCAATACATTCAGACGCATATCGGCGTCGGTTACCGTATGCTGCGGGTAGACTGAGAAAAGCGAGGAAACAATGATTTGAACCAATATGCAATAGAAAATCTTTTCGGAATTGAAGGGCTGAATATTGCTTAGTACGGACTCATTTTCCTTTTAGCTATAAAAAAGCACAACGCCACAGAGTTTTAAAACTCTGTGGCGTTGTGCTGCTCTCAATCGGTCACTTTTTGAAAGTATCCTTATGTGAGCCTGCCTTTTTGCTGGGTTTTCCGGCGGAGTTTTTGGCGTGCCAAAAGGGATTCGAACCCCCGACCTTTCGCTTAGGAGGCGAACGCTCTATCCAACTGAGCTATTGGCACATAACATAACTATTGTATATGATGGCTTGCGATTTGTCAAGAAATTGGGAAATTTTCTTATTTTACTGAATATTCAAAAAAATTAAAATAAGTGTTGACAAATGGAGAAACTTGTGTTAGAATAAATCTTGCTGAAATGCTGAAAGGCAAGATGAGCATACGGAGAGGTGTCCGAGTGGTTTAAGGAGCTAGTCTTGAAAACTAGTGATCCCGCGAGGGACCAAGGGTTCGAATCCCTTCCTCTCCGCCATTTTATTTTATAGTGAATTTAAACTTCACACGGAGGATTACTCAAGTGGTGAAGAGGCTCCCCTGCTAAGGGAGTAGGTCGCTAACGCGGCGCGAGGGTTCAAATCCCTTGTCCTCCGCCAAGAAAAAAGCACTTGCTTTTGCAAGTGCTTTTTTCAGTGAAATAAATCCAAAAGGATTTGTGAAATACCTATCGGTGTGAAATATGGATTTTCCATGTGAAGTGCCTGACGGCGTGAAAGGATTTATTTTATTTCACTTTCTGCGTAAGCAGAAAATTTCACAATACAATAGTATTATTTCACATACGAAGTATATTTCACTTGTTTATATATAATTAAAAGAGGTTCGTATGGCTGAATCAAAGCTTAGAGAACTATCAACTGATTTATATAACCGGTGCGGCACTGTTCGCAGAATATTGGTTGCATCTATTAATACTGCAAAAGAAAATTTACAAAAGGAAAAGATTAATTCAAAATCAAAACCCAATATTTCCGTATAATAGCATTACACGATTGACACCAAACTTAATAACTGGTAATATAAGGCTGTGAGAATATTTGTATTCTTGCAGCATATTTTTTTACCAAAAGGAGGATGGATTAATGGGATTTTTATTAGGAAAGACCGCTGTTATTACAGGCGGAGGAAGGGCTGTTCTCAGCGACGGAGGTTGCGGTTCAATCGGCTACGGCATTGCTGTTGCTTATGCAAAAGAGGGTGCAAACCTTGTTATTACAGGCAGAAATGTCAAAAAGCTTGAGGATGCCAAAGAAGAGCTCGAAAGACTTTACGGAGTAAATGTGTTGCCTGTTCAGGCTGATGTCAGCAAGGACGGCGATAACGAAAAGGTTGTTCGGAATGTTGTTGACAGAGCTGTTGAAACATTCGGCGGAATTGATGTCTTGATTAACAACGCTCAGGCTTCTGCGTCGGGTATTACGCTTGCTGATCATACAACAGAGCAGTTTGACCTTGCTGTTTATTCGGGATTGTACGCAACCTTCTATTATATGAAGGCTTGCTATCCGTACCTTAAAAAATCAAAGGGAACGGTTATAAACTTTGCTTCGGGTGCCGGACTTTTCGGAAACTTCGGTCAGTGTGCATATGCAGCCGCAAAAGAGGGAATAAGAGGTCTTACAAGAGTTGCCGCCAACGAGTGGGGCAAGGACGGAATAAATGTCAACATTGTCTGTCCGCTTGCATGGACTGCTCAGCTTGAAAAATTTGAGCAGGCTTATCCCGACGCATTCAAGGCGAATGTAAAAGTGCCGCCAATGGGACATTTTGGTGATGTCGAAAAAGAAATCGGCCGTGCCTGTGTTGCACTTGCATCACCTGATTTCAAGTATATGAGCGGCGAAACCATCACCCTTGAGGGCGGAATGGGACTCAGACCGTAACTTTTTTTAAAAATTCTTTTGTTCTGTTATTTGGTAAATCATTAAATAAAATATAAAACATACTAATATGAGTATTGAATTTTTTATTTATATGATGTAATATCAAGTTACGGAGTACATACAAAATTACTTTGAGGTGATTGTATGGGAATTTTTGATATAAAGAACACAGATATTTTCAGCAAGGACTATGACTCTGCAAACGCATGGCTTGAGTATAACATTTTTAATGAATGTGCAAAGGACGAAAACGGAGAGTCATTTGATGAATCTGATGAAAATAATTTTTGGGATTATTTAAAGAAAATAATAAATAATAAGTTACAAACAGCGACCGCAGAGTGATATGCTTTGCGGTCGCTGTTATGTGTTGTTCACATACAAGGACACTCGGCATAATATGAGGGTGTAGAGAATAACTTGATTTACGGGTGTTGTGTATGAAAAAGAGCGACATAAGAACATTTGGCATAATCGGCGGTGACAAGCGACAGCTTTTTCTTGCAAAATCAATTTCTGACAGTTGTTACGATGTTTTGCTCGGCGGATTTGACAGCCTTGAAAGCTACGGTTCATTGAGCCTTTGCAATGTTAAAAAGGCAATTTCGGAAAGTGACGCATTGATTTTTCCGTTGCCGTCAATAAGGACAGACGGCAGTCTTAACACGCCGTTTTCAAACGAGAACATTTTGCTTGACGGTGACGATATTGAAATTATCCTTAAAAAGCCTGTTTTTACTACGATGAAAAGCAGATTTTTAAAGGCATATCCAAGGCTTTCCGACGGTGAAATTTTTGATTACGGAGCAAGAGATGATTTTGCAATTCTCAACGCATTGCCTACAGCAGAGGGTGCAATTGAATGTGCAATGAGAGAATATGAGGGTACGATTTCGGGTAGTAAGTGTCTTGTTACGGGATTCGGCAGAATCGGAAAAATTCTTGCTCACAAGCTTGTTTTACTCGGAGCAAATGTTACCGTGAGTGCAAGAAAGCCGTCAGACCTTGCATATGTAAAAGCACTCGGCTACAATGCACTTAATACGGAAAATCTAAGAACGGTAAAGCGGTTTGACATTGTTTTCAACACAGTTCCGAGGTTGATTTTTGACAGGGAACTTCTTATGAATACCGACACAAACACCCTTATTATAGACCTTGCGTCCCTGCCGGGAGGGGTTGATTTTGATACCGCCGAAAAACTCGGAATTTATGCCGTTAGGGCATTGTCGCTCCCCGGAAAATGTGCTCCGAAAACGGCAGGAGAAATTATAAAAACTACTGTATTTGACATCATCAAGGAGGTTTACAGGTGACAAAAGCAACCATAGGATTTGCAATGTGCGGTTCCTTTTGCACCTTTTCAAAGGCTTTTACGCAAATGCAGAGGCTTGTTGACTCAGGCTATGATGTTATTCCGATAATGTCGCAAAATGCCTTTTCAACATCAACTCGTTTCGGAAAAGCGGAGGAAACGGTAAAGAGGGCAGAAGAAATAACGGGCAAAGCTGTTCTGCACTCGGTTGTGCAGACAGAACCGATAGGACCTAAAAAAATGTGCGACTTGCTTGTGATTGCACCGTGTACGGGCAACACGCTTGCAAAGCTGTCGCTCGGAATTACCGACACGGCGGTAACAATGGCGGCAAAGTCGCATCTGAGAATTTTAAGACCTGTGCTGTTGTGCGTTGCAACAAATGACGCTCTCGGTGCGTCGGCACAGAACATCGGCAGACTTCTCAACACGAAAAATATTTACTTCGTTCCTTTAAAACAGGACGATTGCATCAAGAAACCAAATTCGCTTGTGGCTGATTTTGATAAGCTTGAAGATTGCGTAACCCTTGCATTGCAGGGAAAACAACATCAGCCGATTTTTTTATAACAGAACAACAGCCGTCTTGAAATGCAAATTTTCAAAACGGCTGTTATTTGAGTTGACAATTAAAAAATAGTGTGATAACTTAAAGTATAGTATTTCTGCTGAACAGGAGTGGGTATTTAATGAGAAAAAGAGTAAACAAAATTATTTCTGTTGCACTATCGGCAACTCTTGCGTTCGGTGTGTTTACAGCATTGCCGATGTCGGCAAATGCGGTTGTATCAACGGCAAGCGAGGTAAGTGCGGAGGCAATTCCAAAACATGAGCTTTATAAAAGCTATACATATGGCGGATACAAATATCGCATAGTGGGTCAGAAATCAAACGGAAGATTTAACGCATGGATTGAATCTTATTCCGGTAAGTCTGCAAGCGTCAATGTTCCTGCGTCAGTCGGTGATTGTGATATGGTCGGCATTGACAACAATTGTTTTTCGTTTAACAAAACTTTGAAAACAATTATTGTTCCCAAGGGCATTGCTGAAATTGGTTCAAGTGCATTTCTCGGCTGTACCGCACTTACAAGTGTAAGCCTGCCGAGTACACTGACAAAAATAAATTTTTGGGCATTTAAAAATTGTACAAGCCTTTCGACACTTTCAATTCCGTCAAGCGTTGTTTCGATAGGTGATAACGCATTTGACAATTGCCTTTGGTACACAAATCAATCTGACGGAATTGTTTACGCAGGAAAAGTTGCGTATAAGTACAAGGGTAAGCTTGCGGATAACAGCTCTGTTACGATAAAAAGCGGAACTGTATCAATAGCCGATTATGCCTTTACGGATCAAAAGCTTACATCAGTCACACTTCCGTCAAGCCTTGTTTCAATCGGTGAACAGGCGTTTTCATACACTAATCTCAAAACTGTGACAATTCCGAAAAGTGTAAGCTCAATGGGTTATAATCCCTTTGCGTACTGTTCACAGCTTTCAAGCATTACGGTTCAAAGCGGAAACACAAACTTCTATGTTCAAAACGATTTACTTATCGCCAAGAATCATATGTATTCAGTGACAAAAGATATTACTGATCCTGATGCACCTTCTACGGAATCAAGAAGCTACACATCTTATGCTCCGTACGGCTCGGTTGTGATATCGTTACCGTCAGCATCAACGCTGAAAACTGTTACAATTCCCGAAACGGTTAAGGCAATAGGCAATTATGCTTTTGCAGGAAGTAAAATCGAAAAGCTTACTTTGAACAGCGGACTTGAATCTATTCTCACATCTGCTTTTTCAGGTTGCACAAACCTTTCATCGGTGAGCTTTTCCGACAGTATTATCAGCATTTGCGACAGTTCGTTTGAGGAATGTACTTCACTTAAAAATCTGAAATTCGGCAAAAATCTTGAATTTATTTCATACTATGCCTTTTATAATTGCCAAAATCTTCAATCGGTGACAATCGGGGAAAATGTAAAGGCAATTTGCTGTGATTCATTCGGCAATTGCAATGCTCTTGTAATTAACGGTAAGATTGGATCAACAGCAGAAATCTTTGCCAAAAAGTACGGCTACAAGTTTAATTCATCAGAAACCACAAGACTTAAAGGCGATGTTGACAATAACGGTATTATTAATGTAGTTGACGCTACCGATATTCAGAAATATGTTGTTAATCTTACAGATGAAAATGGAAATAAGTTTATTGATGTCAACAATGCGGAAGATGTGTATGTCGCAGATGTAAACGGTGACGGCATTATCAATGTTGTAGATGCAACGCTTATTCAAAAGTATCTCGTAAGACTTGTGGAGTCACTTTGATAATTAAACAATTAATAAATAAAAACAACAGCCGTCTTGAAATGCAAATTTTCAAAACGGCTGTTATTTTATGTTTGGATTGTCTGTGCGACAGGTCAGATAATCAAGACTTGTGCCGTAGCAGTCGGCAAGTTTAATGAGCAGGGAGAGGGGAATTTCTCTTTCGCCCCGTTCATATTTTGAGTACAGCGACTGGTCGCACATAAGAACCTTTGCAACTTCTTTTTGCGTAAGGTCATTGTCCTCACGCAAATCTTTTATTCTCAGTTTCATTTCATCACCGAATAAATTATAAAATAGTACATAGTAACCTATTGACTTTTAGGACAAATTGTCCTAAAATATAATTGCCTGAAAAATGAGAAAACAAACGGCATTATCTTTGCGGTACTCATATTCATATAATCGTATTTATCATAAATTGTGTATTATTATTTGCACAAGTGTCCAATGAACCGCAAATACGAGTTGATGATTACTTTGAAAAATTTAATTCACCTTAAATAAGAGCGTTGCTTAAATAAAAATAATATTTTATCTGTATATATATTGACAAATACCGCAAAATGCAGTAAACTAATGGCATAAAACATCATAAAAATCCCGAAGAGCATCTTCGGGACGAATAGCTTGTCGATTTAATTGTGCGTATAATTCGGTAAGTCTTTGTTGTCAGTCAGCCCCAAAATATAGTCGGTGCTGGTGTGATAATGTTTTGCGAGGCAAATCAAAACAACGGTGGGGATATCACGCTGACCAAGTTCATAATTGCTGTAAACCTGTTGTGAACAATGCAGAATTTTGCTAACTTCTTTTTGCGTGAGGTCGGCATCTTCCCTCAGTTCCCTGATTCTTTTATACACAGAATTCACCTCGCATACAGTATAGCATACCGCAGATTGTTGTATTGCAATATACCGCAAAATGCAGTAAAACAGCAATGGTATTTTGGGTTAATTTTTAAATAATTATTCAGAGGGGAATGGTGTTTAAAACAAAAATATTAATCTTGCATATCAGATAAAACAATAAAATGATGGAGGAAATTATGAGAAAACATTCAAAATTTATTACGATTTTGCTGTCTGCTTTGTTGGCGGTATGTCTTGTGCAGACAGTATTCGTTCAGGCATTTGCAACCGAAATGGGCGATGATGACTTTGGTTGGGGCAATGCATCAACAAGTGATGAAGCAGAGACGGTATATCCTGTTTCAATGGAAGTTGTTAAAGCACCCGAAAGCGTTACTGTTAGTGAAAGCGTTCTTGATAAAAATCGAATTACCGATAGCACTTTCTGGAGCAATGTTGTGTTGCACATTGTTTACAGCAACGGTGAAGAATATGATGTAAACTGTGACGGCATTAACAGCGAGGACGGTATTGTTCCGCCGATTGCCAAGATTAACGGCTATAAGGGAAAAATAGACTATTATATAAATTCTGAAAATGAGGATACAATCAGTTTTTATATAACATATGTGTATGCCTCTTCCGAACTCGTCAGATGGGATAAAAGTAATATTTCAGCGGAATTTTCTGCCAAGAAAAAGTTAGATCCACACTCTATTGCAAGAGTTGAAGTTACAAAGCTCCCCGATAAGGTGTTTACAGCACCGCTTTGGACAGGTAAGCCTGATGATTTTTCGACGACGGAAGGATTTCTTAAATGGAATGAATCTCTTGATACAAACAATGCTATCTCGCACAATTGCGAAGGTATGGAAGTAACAGCATATTACGCAAACGGCGAAAAGTGTGGTACTTTTGCAGTCGATAATTTTACAAAAGCGCCTCTGTATAATTATTCTGTAAATTATTGGTTAAATGATATTGACGAATATGGAAACTATTTATTTTTTCAGGTAAACGATTTAGGTAATTACGAATTTTCGGTACTTTTGGACGGTGATCAAGGAGAAAAAATAGTTTACACCGCAAAATCAGCATCTAATCCTAACCCGTCAATTAAGCCTGTAAGCACAGAGGACACTCCTGCAAAGCCTGAAAAGCCGAGCGGTAACATTTCATCCGCAACAAGTGATGTTGCAACAAATGACAATGCAAACACTAACAACAGCACAAACGGCACAGCCAACAACGGCGTTGTTGCAACAGGCGACTTTGCAACTCCTGCAATTATCACAGTAGTTATGCTTTCGGCAGTTGCAGTTATGTTTGTATTTAAAAGAAAAGAATGTTTTAATTTTGTGTGATTGTGTGAATTGATTTTATTGCCATACAATTTTTCAAAGCACCTGACATTAATTTGTCGGGTGCTTTTTGTATGATGAATGTTGCGGTTCGCCGCTACAGAATGGCATTATCTTTGCGGTATTTATATAATCGTATTTATCATAAATTCTGTGCCGTTACTCGCGGGCGCCCAATGGGACGCCCCTACAGAATGGTATTATTTTTGTTCCTTTTATAAGGTTTGTATTACCGTAATGTTTGCACTTTTACTTTTTGGCGGTCACAGACCGTTGATACAAAATTAAATTTATAACAAAACTGCACAAAAATTTATGGATAAAGACAGCGTGGGGTATTGCTCATGCTGTCTTTTTGTGTTAAAATTGTAGATAACAAAATGAAATAACGAAGGATTTGTCTATGAAATATTGTTCAAAATGCAAGCGACTGCATAATGATGAAGAAACAGTCTGCAAAAACTGCAAGGCTCAGCTTAAAACAATAACCGATGAAAACACTCCCGTGTATCTGCTCACGGCATCGGGCTTTGAATTGCAGAGAGTTAAAGCCGCACTTGAGGACAGCACCGTTCCGTGTGACGCTACAATCAAAAAATGTATGGAAAATAAATACAGTAAAAGCATTAAGGCATACACAGGCTATGATGATTTGACCTATGATGTCTATGTTCCGTATTCGGCTTATGAAAAGGCATTCGAGACCTGTGTCGGAATCGGCGCAATCAAGCTTGAGGGCGAAGAAATTCTTGACGAAGATGTTGAATACAAAGAAAATGACGGTGAAACGCTTGACGAGCAGTTTGAGAAAATGACGGGTGCAAAGCGTACAACCGTAAGAATTGTCAGCGCATTACTGCTTTTGCTTATAGTTGCAGGCGTTGTATTCGGAACAGATGCAATAATGAACTTTATTAAAGAATTTTTCGGATAATTCGGTATCCGATTTTGAGTTAATATTTAGTTAAAATGAATGAAATTACGGAGGATTTTTTACAATGAAACAGGAAACAAAGTGTTTGCATTCCGGCTATGTGCCTAAGAACGGAGAACCAAGACAGATGCCCATTTATCAAAGCACCACCTTTAAGTATGATTCAAGTGACGCAATGGGCAGACTTTTTGACCTTGAGGACAGCGGATATTTTTATACCCGTCTGCAGAACCCGTCAAATGATATGACTGCCGCAAAAATTGCCGACCTTGAGGGCGGTGTTGCCGCAATGCTCACATCAAGCGGTCAGGCGGCTAACTTCTTTGCACTTTTCAACATCTGCGAAACAGGCAGTCACATTGTTGCATCGTCTGCAATCTACGGCGGTACATATAATCTGCTCGGTGTTACAATGAAGAAAATGGGCATTGATGTTACTTTTGTCGATCAGAATCTTCCCGAAGAAGAGCTTGCAAAGGCTTTCAAACCAAACACAAGGGCAATGTTCGGTGAAACAATAACCAACCCGACCGTGTCTGTTCTTGATATTGAAAAGTTTGCAAGACTTGCTCACTCACACGGTGTTCCGCTTATCGTTGACAACACTTTTGCAACCCCTGTCAATTGTCAGCCGATTAAGTGGGGTGCTGACATTGTTACTCACTCAACCACAAAATATATGGACGGTCACGGTGTTTCTGTCGGCGGTGCAATTGTTGACAGCGGCAACTTTGACTGGCTGAAATATGCCGACAAATATCCGGGACTTACAACTCCCGATGATTCATATCACGGCATTGTCTATGTCGAAAAATTCGGCAAGCTCGGTTACATTACAAAGGCTACTTCTCAGCTTATGCGTGACCTCGGTTCAATCCAGTCACCGCAGAATGCTTTTTATGTTATGAACGGTCTTGAAAGTCTTCATGTGAGAATGGAAAGACATTGCAAAAATGCTCTTGAAATTGCAAGATTCCTCAAGGCTAATGACAAGGTTGCATGGGTTGATTATCCCGACCTTGAAGATGACAAATATCACGCACTTGCTGAAAAGTATCTTCCGAACGGCTCATGCGGTGTTATTGCTTTTGCGGTTAAGGGAGGCAGAGATTGTGCGGTTAAATTTATGGACAGCTTAAAGCTCTGCGGCATTGCTACTCATGTTGCAGATGCAAAGACCTGTATTCTTCATCCCGCAAGCCACACCCACCGTCAGTTGACCGATGAACAGCTTGTTGAGGCAGGCATTGCGCCCGACCTTATCAGACTTTCGGTAGGTCTTGAAAATGTTGATGATCTTATTGCCGACATCAGTCAGGCTCTTGATAAGATTTAATTTTCCTTAAAAGAAATTATATATAAAATTGCAAAATAAATTTACGGAGGGTTGAATATGTCAGCTTTTGTATCTGCGGTTATTGTTGCGGCAGGCGGTTCTGTGAGAATGGGAATTGCCGACAGCAAGCAGTTTATTCCGCTTTTGTCACGACCTGCAATTGAATACACCCTGAAGGCATTCCAAAAATGCCACCTTATCAAAGAAATTGTAATTGTCTGCCGTGAACAGGATAACGACAGAATCAATAAAATTATCGAGCTTAACGGTTTCAACAAGGTTTCAAAACTCGTCAAGGGCGGTGACAGCCGTGCCGACAGCGTGCGTAACGGAATCGGTGCGTGCAGTGAAAACGCCAAATACTATGCTATTCATGACGGTGCAAGACCGCTTATTACCGTTGAAGAAATCGAGCGTGTTGTTGAGGCGGCTTTTGATACGGGTGCGGCAACTCTCGGAACTTCCGTAAAAGATACAATCAAGGTTGTTGACGGTTTCAATAATATAGAAAGCACTCCTATCCGTTCACAGCTCCGTGCCGTTCAGACTCCGCAGGTTTTTGAGCGTGATTTGTACCGCTTTGCTCTTGAAAATGCCGGCGATAATCTCATCAACTTTACAGACGATTGTTCGCTGATTGAAAATATGGGCGGCGAGGTTCTTGTTGTAAAGGGCAATGAGGAAAATATTAAACTGACAACCCCGATTGACATTGTGATTGCAGAGAGTATTCTCAAGTCAAGACAACAGGGTTGATTGTGCAAAGGAGATTTATATGAGAATCGGTCACGGATATGATGTGCATAAATTTGCCGAGAACAGAAAGCTGATAATCGGCGGTACAGAGATTCCCTTTGAACTCGGACTTCTCGGTCATTCGGATGCCGATGTGCTTGTTCACGCAATTATGGATGCACTTCTCGGTGCGGCGGCTCTCGGTGATATCGGAAAGCTGTTTCCCGATACAGATGAAAAGTATAAGGGCGCAGACAGTATTCTTCTTTTGAAAGAGGTGTGCCGTTTGCTTGCCGAGTATAACTACAGAATTGTCAATATCGACTCAACCGTTATTGCTCAACAGCCAAAGCTGAAACCGCATATTGACGAAATGAGAAAAAATATCGCCAATGCCTGCGGAATTGATATTTCTCTCGTCAGCGTTAAGGCTACTACCGAGGAAAAGCTCGGCTTTACAGGCAGACTTGAGGGCATTTCCGCTCACGCAGTTTGTCTTATCGAGAAGTATTAAAAAGTTACAGCTTCAAAAAATGCACATATTTTATTACATACATTCGACACCTTGTTCATATTAATGAACGAGGTGTTTTTTATGTTAAGAAAGGCATTTGTTTCAATAACATTGTGTGCAGTGTTTTTAATGTCGCCGTTTGTCGGATTAAAAGTGAATGCTCTCAGTGCAGACAGCATATCCGCTCCGTCTGCCGTGCTTATGGAATCGTCAACAGGCAAAGTTCTTTTTGAGAAAAATCCGCATGAACAAAGACCGTGTGCGTCCGTAACAAAGGTAATGACGCTTTTGCTCGTCTTTGAGGCTGTTGACAGCGGAAAATTAAGCCTTGACGATGAAATTACTGCATCCGAACATGCCGCAGGAATGGGCGGAAGTGACATTTGGCTTGAAAAAGGCGAAACCATGAGTGCGGATGATATGATAAAGGCAACGGTTGTTGTGTCTGCCAACGATGCGGCGGTTGCGCTTGCGGAGCATATCAGTGGAAGCGAGGATGCTTTTGTTAAAAAAATGAACAGCCGTGCCAAAGAACTCGGAATGAACGACACCGTTTTCAAAAACTGTAACGGACTTGACGAGGAGGGGCATATAACCTCTGCCTATGATGTTGCGCTTATGTCAAGAGAGCTTACAAAACACGAGAAAATTTTTGACTACACATCAATTTGGCTCGATAATCTTCGTGGCGGTAAAACTCAGATTGTCAACACGAACAAGCTGTTGAAAACCTATAACGGAATTACGGGATTGAAAACAGGCACAACCAACGATGCGGGTTGCTGTATGTCTGCAACCGCAACAAGGGGAGATGTTTCGCTGATAAGTGTTGTTCTCGGCTGTAAAACAGGCAAAGAGCGATTTGCAGATGCAGCGGCACTTCTTGATTACGGCTTTGCAAATGTTTCTGTAAAAGAATTAACACTTCCCGAAGATATGCCGAAAAGTATTGAAGTGAACGGCGGTATGGCTGACAGCGTAAAGCTTGAATGTAAGGTTTCTTCAAAAATAGTTGTTGACAAAGGAAACGGTGCTAAAATTACAACCGAAATCGACCTGCCCGACAAGATTGACGCTCCCGTTGAAAAGAATAGGAAGATAGGTACGCTTACATATCTTGTCAATTCAAAAACGGTGCAGAGCTTTGATATTTGTGCAGGCGATTCTGTTCAAAAAACAAGCTTCGGTGCATTGCTTGAATATGTGTTCGCTTCACTGATTTCGCTTTGATTTTGTCGGAAAATCAGGCTTTTGTGCATTGTTATTAAAAGCAGTACAAAAAACAATGCGGGTTTATTTTAAAAATTCACAAATTGACCTTGCAAAAACGCTCATATTATAGTATAATAAAACAACAAAGATACTTATTGCGATTCTATTTTCGCTATAGGAATTTTGGAGGAATTTATAAATGGCAACAAAGTTAAATGACAAGTATTTAAGTGATTTTATCGGCAAACACGAATATGACGGTGTTGCTGCCGAAGTTAAAGCAGCTCACAAGGTGTTGCATGACGGCAGCGGCCTCGGCAACGACTTTTTGGGTTGGCTCAATCTTCCTACAGATTATGACAAGGAAGAGTTCGCACGCATCAAGAAGTGTGCAGAGAAAATCAAGAAAGATACTGATGTATTCATTGTAATCGGTATCGGCGGTTCTTACCTTGGCGCAAGAGCGGCTATTGAATTTCTTTCATCACAGAACTACAACCTTACCTGCAAGGACACACCGCAGATTTTCTTCACAGGTAACTCAATCAGCTCATCTGCACTTGCAGAAATCATGGAGCTTTGCGAGGGCAAGGATGTTTCCGTAAATATGATTTCTAAGTCAGGTACAACAACCGAGCCTGCCATCGCTTTCCGTGTGTTCCGTGAAATGCTCGAAAAGAAGTACGGTAAAGAGGGCGCAAGAGAGCGTATTTACTGCACAACTGACAAGGCTAAGGGTACACTCAAGGCTCTTGCAGACGAAGAAGGTTACGAAACATTTGTTGTTCCGGATGATGTAGGCGGCCGTTTCTCGGTTCTCACAGCAGTAGGTCTTCTTCCTATCGCAGTTTCGGGTGCTGATATTGACGCTCTTATGCAGGGTGCCGCAACAGCTCAGAAAGAATTTGACAACGATGATTTAAAGACAAACGATTGTTACAAATATGCTGCAATCAGAAATATGCTTTACCGCAAGGGCAAAACTATGGAAGTTATGGTTTCTTATGAGCCGGCTTACACAATGATGTCAGAGTGGTTCAAGCAGCTCTTTGCAGAGAGTGAAGGCAAGGATAACAAGGGCATTTTCCCCGCAAGCGTTATCTTCTCAACAGACCTTCATTCACTCGGTCAGTACATTCAGGACGGCAGACGCACAATGTTTGAAACTGTTGTTCTCTTTGATAAATGTAAAAAAGAAGTTACTCTCGGTACAGACCCGACAAATGTTGACGGTCTTAACTTCCTTTCGGGCAAGACAATGGGATTCGTAAATCAGAAGGCTTTCGAGGGTACAGTTCTCGCTCATAATGACGGCGGTGTACCGAACATTGTTCTTAATGTTCCCGAAATGAACGAATCAGAGCTTGGCTATCTCATCTACTTCTTTGAGAAGGCTTGTGCTATTTCAGGTTATATGCTCGGTGTTAATCCGTTTAACCAGCCGGGTGTTGAAAGCTACAAGAAGAATATGTTCGCTCTTCTCGGCAAGCCGGGCTATGAGGATCAGAAGGCTGCTCTTGAGGCAAGACTCGGATAATTTCTTAATAAAGTATAACAACGGAGGAACTAATTATGGTTACTTTACTTATCGGTAAAAAAGGAACAGGCAAAACTAAAAAGCTCATCTCTCTTGCTAACGAGGCTGTTGCCGCTTCAACAGGCAATGTTGTTGTAATTGAAAAAGGCTCAAAGCTCACATATGATGTTACACATAAGGCAAGACTTATTGATACAGAGCAGTATCTCATCAGCGGTTATGATATGCTTTTCGGTTTATCAGCGGTATCTGCGCAGGCAACTATGATGTTACTGACATTCTCGTTGACTCAACATTCAAGATTGCCCGGAGGCTCTTGCAGGCCTTGAAAACCCTTTCACAAAAGAAGCTTCAGGATCTTGCCGAAAACTGCAATCAACTAACATTGTTCTCCTTAATTTCTGCTGATGAAAAGCGAAAATTCCGGAGTCAAATCAAAT
>ENA-OQJP01000271-OQJP01000271.1-human-gut-metagenome-genome-assembly--contig:-NODE-271-length-17047-cov-3.579374_pt1 | contig 17047 bp, 19 predicted proteins | sample MGYA00242611_ERZ504778 | MGnify/ENA primary metagenome ERZ504778 (study PRJEB26092, sample SAMD00036349) | human gut metagenome | host: Homo sapiens | study: EMG produced TPA metagenomics assembly of...
AGGTGTACGGAAAATATAACACGACACCGTATGATAAGCTGCAGATGGACCTGATGTACATCGCCCACCCAAGCCTTGTGGAGGACCTGAAGATCATGCTGGCAACCGTGAAGATCCTGTTTATGCCGGAGAGCACTGAAGGCGTGGCAGAGGGTGCGACTACAGCCATGGGGCAGGAAGAGTATGAGGAGAGTAATAAATGAAAAAAGCAGTCATGTTGATCAACGATACGACCTATGCATTTAATTTGCGTGGTGCCGTTATCGAGAAGTTGATTGATGAAGATTTTGAAGTGGTAATTGTCGGTCAATTATTAAAGCACCAGGATAAGTTAAAAGCAATGGGTGCTAAGCTGATTGGCGTTGAAACTGGCCGTCATGGTACGAATCCTATCTCTGATTTGCAGTTGATGCGTACCTACAAGAAAATTTTGAAAGCCGAAAAGCCAGATGTTGTTCTTACCTATAATATCAAGCCAAATGTATACGGTGGCATAGCATGTCAGCAGTTAAAGATTCCGTATCTTCCGAATGTAACCGGCCTCGGTACTCCGATGGAAAATCCAGGCCCTTTGCAGGCACTGACGACCCGGCTTTACAAGATGGGCGTGGCTGGTGCAAGCTGCATCTTTTTCCAGAACGGTGAAAATCAGCGCTTCTTTGAAGCGCACAAGATGATGCCGAAGCATGCGAAGATCCGGTTGCTGCCGGGATCGGGCGTGGATTTGGAGAGCCATCCGGCGTTCCCGTATCCGGAAGGCGAGACAGTGCACTTCCAGTTTACATCCCGGATCCTGAAGAAAGGCATCGACCTGTATCTCGCTGTGGCCAAACGGATCCATGCGGAGTACCCCAACACGGTGTTCCATATCTGCGGCGGTTGTGACGATCCTGCCTACGAAGAAATCTTGAAGCAGGCACAGGAGGCTGGAGATGTGGTCTATCATGGCCAGCAGAAGGATATGATCCCATTCCTGAAACAGGCAAGCTGCATCGTGCATCCGTCCTACTATCCGGAGGGAATGAGCAACGTGCTTTTGGAGGGTGCGGCTAGCGCCAGGCCTATCATTGCCACCGATCGTGCAGGCTGCCGGGAAACGGTGGAAGATGGAGTGACCGGATTCCTGATCCCCATTCAGGATGAGGAAGCTTTAGTCCATGCACTGGAACGGTTTATGCAGATGACGCCGGAGCAGCGGAAAGCCATGGGTCTGGCTGGTCGTGCAAAAATGGAATGGGAGTTCGACCGAAAGATCGTGGTGAAGGCGTATTTGGAAGAGATTCAGGAAATCGTGAGGGGTTGAGCATGAATACCACACCGATACGAGTGTTACAGGTTCTTGGAGGGTTGGAAGCTGGTGGAGCAGAATCCTTTGTCATGAACTTGTATCGAGCGGTTGACAAGAAGAAAATCCAGTTTGATTTTGTGAAGCATATCGAACATAAGGGCGTTTTTGAGGATGAAATAATGCAGATGGGCGGTAGAATTTATCGCTGTCCCCAATACACCGGTAAAAACCATTTCGCATACTGTAGGTGGTGGGATTCCTTCTTTAAGGAGCATCCGGAGTACCATGTGATTCACGGTCATGTTCGAAGCACTGCGTCGATTTATCTGAAAATTGCAAAAAGAATGGCCTAGTAACGATTGCACACAGCCATAGCACTTCAAACGGAAGTGGCATTTCTGCCATTGTGAAGGATATGTTGCAGCTGCCAATTCGGCGTACAGCGGATTATTTGTTTGCTTGTTCTGACAAAGCAGGCAAATGGCTCTATGGAGAAAAGGCTACGGAACAGCCGAATTACCGGATGATTCCCAATGGCGTAGATTTAAGGCGCTTTTCATTTTGTGAGGAAAAGCGGCAGCAGATGCGTCAGGAGCTTGGAATTGCTAAAGATACTTTTGTTCTAGGACACGTCGGGCGGATCACCGTCCCCAAAAACCATCGATTCTTGGTGGAGTTGTTCGCAGAGTACCACGAAGAGAACCCCAATAGCAGACTGCTTTTGGTGGGCGATGGCGAGTTGTTCGAAACGGTGCAGCAGCAATGCACGCAGCTTGGAATAAGTGATGTAGTCATCATGGTCGGCAGTAAAATCAATACGGAGGATTACTACCAAGCCATGGATGTATTTGTGTTTCCATCCTTATGGGAGGGGCTTGGAATCGTTGCCATCGAAGCACAAGCGAATGGATTGACCTGCCTAGTATCGGAAAATGTGCCCGGAGAAGCAATCCTTACAGAGAACACAAAGGTGCTTTCGATTCAGTCCAAGGGTGAGTGGCTGGATGAGCTGAAAAAGGTGTCTGTGGGTGAAAGAACGCAGACAAAAAACAATGGCATACAGCAGTACGATATTTGCACTATTGCAGATTGGTTACAGCAATTTTATTTGGAACAGCACGAAAAGGTGAGACGATGAGTCAATATATTATGCGATTGGACGATGCGTCTGAATATATGGACGTTGAAAAGTGGCAGCGTATGGAAGATCTGCTGGACAAATATCATATTAAACCGATTGTGGGTGTGATTCCAAACAATCAGGACCCGGATATGGTTGGCGTTTATCCGAAGGACGAACAGTTCTGGGAAAAGGTCCAACGTTGGAAGGAAAAGGGCTGGACCATTGCACTCCATGGCTATACCCATGTGTTTGAAACCAAAGAGGGCGGTTTGAATCCAGTCAATGATCGTAGCGAATTTGCTGGTGTGCCGCTGGAACGCCAAAAAGAGAAAATTCGTGCGGGCGTTCGGATTCTTCGAGAGCACGGAATTGAACCTGAAATATTTTTCGCACCGGCGCATACCTTTGATGAAAACACATTGATTGCATTGAAGGAAGAATCCGATATTCGAATTATCAGCGATACCATTGCAAATGATGTGTATTTTGAAAATGGGTTTTACTTTATTCCGCAGCAGTCTGGACGAGTAAGAAAATTGCCGTTTAGGATGGTGACTTTTTGCTATCATCCCAATATTATGAGTCGGCAACTCTTCGATGAGACTGATTATTTCATTAAAACTAATCGAAGTGAATTTGTTGAAGCCAGTTATAAAGATTATTTAAAAACCAGAAAGATAAACATAGTTGATAGAATCCTAAAGAAAATTTATTTTTGAAACATAAAAATTCATGGGGTAAGTAAAGATGAAATACGAGGCAATTATTATTGGTGGAAATCACCATAATGGCTTAGGATTAGCTCGAATACTAGGTATAAACGGTGTGAAAGTCCATGCGGTAGTTGTAGATGAATGCAAAGATAGCTTTTTGAGAAAATCAAAATACATTTATTCTTGTATTGCTTTCCGAAATATCGATGCAGCTTTGGATTATATAAAACAAAACTATGTAAATCCTCAAAAGTATGTCGTGATACCATATTCAGATGTTACAGCACATGGTCTGGACAATAGGTTAAATGAATTTGAAGGATACCACATTCCCTCTATCAGACAACAACAAGGTCTGATTGCAAAGTTGATGCAGAAAAATGAACAATGCGAATTTGCAAAGAAAAATGGAATAAAAATGGCAAAAAACGTGGGTCTGTTCATTGAAAGATGAAATAGAGATTCCACGAGATATTGTGATACCGTGCATAGTTAAACCTGTAATCAGCTCAGAAGGAAATAAAAAAGATATTAGAGTCTGCCGAACAATAGATCAACTAAGAAAATGCTTGTGCTCCTATAAAACAATTGGCTATTGCAGAGCACTTGTTCAAGAATATCTGAAAATCGATTACGAAATTGATGTCTTTGGTTGTACTTTAAAACAATCTCCGTATATTTGCCTTATTCCAACAAAGACAATTCGATCATGGCCACCCGAAGGCGGAACAAATTCTTTCTCTCAAATAATAACAGATCAGACTATCGTGGATAAATGCAGAGCGATCATCGAGAAGCTGGAGAAAGGCGGCTTTTACGGTTTGTACGATATTGAATTGTTTGTAGTTGGAGATGAAGTTCTTCTGAATGAAATAAACTACCGAAATTCTGGGGACGTGTATATGGGAATTCAGCAAGAATATTATTATCCGTATGCGTGGTTTCTTGATTGTATTGGTGAAAAGGTCGATATTGGAAGTAATCCACACTGTGATAGCTACGCTATGACAGAATTTGCGGATTTTCGCAATGTACTAAAGAAAAGAGTGAAATTACTGGAATGGGTAGGTGACTTTGGAAAAACAAAAGATTTTGCATTGTTCTTTAAAGGCGATATGCGGCCTGCCTTTGACAGATTAATATATTACGTCAAACAGTTTTTTTGTGGGAAGAATATGTAACTGAATTATCAGGAGAATTACTTTTAAAATCAGATTTCACGGGGAAAACAATTGGGAGATAAAATGAAACTTCTAGTTCTAACAGATAAATACTTCCCCCGTCCATACGCAAATGCAATGTGTGCACAAGAATTGATTCGGGTCTGGACACAGCAGGGCGATTCCGTTGATGTATTGGCGTATGGTGACTTTGATGGGATGCCTGACCGGTGGGAGGGCAATGCGGTCTATTATGTGAAGACCGATGAAAGATTGCGCCTTTTTTATTATGCGGATACCTATCGCAATACCCAAAAGGGTAAGATGGCACATATATTAGCAAATGTACTGTCAAAAGTCAAAGGATCCATCCTTTTACCATGGCAGCCGTTTTACTCCTTTTCTTTTCCTTGCAGAATCTATAAAAAGATGTGCGAACTTCAAGAGAAAAACTGCTACGACGGCGTAGTTGCTATATTAAATCCCTTGGATTCCAACATTGCAGCATGCAAATTCAAAGCCCAATATCCGGATGTTCCGTATGTCGTGTTCTGTGTGGATACGCTGCGTAAGACTTTTGTTGAGCAGCATATCAGTAAGACATTTGCTGATGCCTTTATCTGGGAGAAAAAAATCCTCGAAAACTGTGATGCGTATTTTTATATGCATTCACGAAAAGAGGATTATGAATTGCCGAGATATGATCCGTATCGCAGTAAGTTGAGAGAGTCTGATATGCCACGCTTCAAAGTGAAGGATATCGATAAGATTCCACGGTATGATTTCGGCGAGGATGGCGAGCACTGGGTATATGCGGGTTCTATTGGAGGGCCGCACTATAATCCCAATCAGCTTTTGGAAATCTTCAAGAAAATCGAAAATTCGCCGAAGAGAGTGTTGCATCTGTATACACGAGGAGCAGAGGCGGATCGGATTGCTGCAATAGCCGACAAGGAAAAGCTAAATGTCCGAGTCCATGGATATGTGGACGCTGCCACATTGGAGAGTATTATGGCAACGGCCAATGTGATCGTATCGTTGAAGACCAGTGATCAGATCTCTGCAAAGATATTTGAATGTATGTCTTACGGAAAACCAGTGGTTCATTATTCGGGTCATCTGGATGACCCGGATGCATATTATTTGCATAAATATGCATCCGGGCACGTTGTGAAAATGTACGCAGAAAATCGTGACGCGGAAATTAGCGGGCTGCTCCAATTCCTGAATAATACTATAGGAAAAAAAGTAGATTCAGTAGAACTGATGAAGGAATTTGAGATGAGTACACCGGAGTATTCAGCTAAAAAAATAACGGAAGAAATAATGCGTGCAAAAAATGCGTAAACAAAAAGAAAAGACGGAGAACTGAAATGACGAAAAAGTCGATTGAGAAGTGGTATAGTATAATACTTCCGCTATTCCCGATGCTAATACTATATGGATTTGAAATACTACCGTTCTTGACTTTTTCGGATTATCTTTTGCTGTTTTTTGTGATGGCAGAAATAATTAAAAGGGAATATAGATTGGTCTATGATAAGGCGTTTGTACCATTGATCATATATTTGGTTGTACAACCTATACTTCTTCTCCTTTTTGCATCAGACCAACTTGATTTTATAGATGCAGCGGGAACGGCATGGAAACTGGCGCTTTATATATTTGGAATAGCAATATTGAAGAAGAACTTACAAAAAGAATATTTTGTAAAGACAGTCAGATTTATTGGTGTATCCAGCACGGTCTATGGATTTTTGCAGTTCTTTCTCGGTACCTATGCCCATATTTCACTGAGTCCATATCTCCTTTTTTGCCTGTATTGCGTACAGGGTTAAAGGAGCAGCAAGACAGTTGGATTGCGTATAACTGGACTGTTCGTCCGCGAGCGTGGTTTTCAGAACCTTCTACATTTGCCATTTTTCTATTGATGGCGCTATTGGTTGAACAGTTTGTTGTATATAGAGATAAACGAAAGAACGTACTTTGTTTGATTTATGTGTTTGGCATCGTCATATCGCATTCTTCTACAGGTGCATTTGGTCTTATTATTTTGCTACTGGCGTGGATGCTGATTTACCCGCAGGATTTTCTATACCGATTACCTAAAAAATAATAATTGTAATGTTGTTATTGCTGCCGCTATGTGCCTTTCTTTTGTATAAAAGCGGATATGTGGATTCTTTTATTGGACACACATTTGTAAATGGCCTGGGACTTTCATCACAGTCGCACTTTATTGATATTCAAGCAGCAATGTCTGAAGGTACGAATGTTTTGCAATTTTTATTCGGACACGGTATGCAGGATGTGGAAGCTGGTTATCTTCCGGGATGGATAAGAACATACTACTGCCTTGGGACAATAGGAGTATTACTTTATGCGGTTGGTTTCTACAGGGTTTGTAGACGATGCTCCCGGCGTGCACGAATTATTGTTTTAGCATTTATTGGTCTTAATTTTGGCACTGAAATTATGTTGGGCGTGTTTATGTTGCTATATATGTCAGCGGCATTGATACAAGACGATAGTTGTGAGGATGGATGGAATGAGAACGCTGCTAGATGCATCGATATTAAAGACGCTGCGCTTTAATTTTTACTATTTTGGAATCAAGGGATTTCGCCTTCCTGTATTGGTCAGCAAAAATGTTATGCTGAAAAATCTACGGGGGGGGGGGTAAAAATTCAGTCCTATGAGACAGCGAATGTACGGATTGGCTTTGATGGTACTGGAATTTGCGACCCTAAATATCAAAGAGGTATCTGGCATGTGAGTGGGACAGTCTGCTTTGGAGAGAACGTTCGGATCGCAGCAGGTGTAAAGCTGAGCTGTGCGGAGGGTGCGACGCTTCAAATCGGAAAAAATTCCAGCATAAATGTTAATTCGCAGGTAATTTGTATGGATCATATTGCTTTGGGCGAAAACGTGATGCTGAGCTGGGATGACCTGTTAATGGACTCGGATTTTCACCCGATTCAGGATGATGCGATTGAGAAGCCGGTTTCAAGACCGATTACGATTGGCGACAATGTCTGGGTTGGCTGTAGAACAACGATTCTAAAGGGATGTTCAGTACCAAATGGGTGTATTGTTGCGGCAAATAGTACGGTAACAAAAACGTATCAGGAAGAGCACTGCTTGATTACAACAAGCGGTGTGGTAAAGCACAATGTGTTTTGGAAACGGTAAAAGATAAGGGGCTGAAAGATGTCTATTCGTGAAGGTGCAAAGTCTCTGCTAAGGGAAACTGCAAATTTTGCACAGTGGCTGCGCTTCAACCTAAGCAACAGCATTGAAATTGGCCGGAATGCAAAGGTTCGAGGGGCAAAAATTGCAGAAAATGTAAGAATCGGGGCACAGTGTAATATTCAAGGGGGGGAAGGTAGACTGCTATTCTTATATGGGGAATTATTGTGAATTGCCGCAAGTAGAGATCGGGAAGTTTTGTTCGATAGCAACTCATGTGACGTTGGCTGCCGGGAACCACCCCATGAGTTATGTGAGCACATCTCCCTACACTTATTCGACTATCAGAAATTCTTTTACCAAAAAACAGCTATATACACAAGAGTTCTTTTATACCGACGAAACTCATAAATACCTCTGCAAGATTGGAAACGATGTTTGGATCGGAACAGGAGCAACACTTGTGTGTGGAAGTAAGGCATTGAATATCGGCAATGGTGCTGTGATTGCCGCCGGATCGGTCGTTACGAAAGATGTCCCACCGTATGCGGTAGTGGCTGGGTGTCCTGCAAAAATTTTGCGCTATCGTTTTTCGGATGAAACGATTTCTGAGATGGAAAAGAAAAGTGGTGGGATAAAAGCGAGGAGTGGATACGAGAGTCGATTGAGACTTTTTCAGATCCAAGTAGATTATTTGCAAGAGAGGATGGATAAAATGTGAGAGCGAGTTGGTTTATAAAACTGTTGATCGAAAAATGCGTAAGTTTATTTAAGTACATCAAATTGGCTGTAGTTTATCATCCGGATGGATTTGTTCATATTTTGGGAAGAGTTTATCTAAATAATCCCAACATTAAATTTGGGCGCAACGTGACACTGTATCCAAACGTTCATATTTTTGGACCTGGAAAAGTGACGTTGGAGGACAATGTTTCAATCGGGGATGGAACGATCATATGTGCCGCATAGGATATAGTCATTGGCAAAAACACCATGATTGCAGCGCAGTGTTATATCATTGATTGCAACCATGGAATGCACATGGGTAAAAATATGCGTGAACAGCCCTTATCGGTACATCCGACGAAAATTGGAGAGGATGTATGGCTTGGTTGTGGGTGCAAGATTTTGGCAGGAGCAGAAATATCTGATGGTGCAGTAATTGGAGCCGGAACCGTAATATCGGGCAAGGTGGAGGATAACACGATTTGCTTTACCAAGCGAGAATACTGTGAAAAAGCGAGAAAATAGAAAATGATTCAAATGAAAAAGGTGCTGACGCGTTATTTAGGGGATAAAGATAATCGAACGTTATTACTCAATGTGGCCGGAAATTACTTGGTGAAGGGTGGAGCAATGCTGGTGTCGCTTCTGATGATGCCGGCATACATGCGATATTTCGAATCACAGGCGGTTCTTGGAATGTGGTTTACGTTGATTCAGTTGCTGAACTGGATCATGCTTTTGGATTTTGGAATCGGAGGAGGTCTGCGAAATAAAATCGTAGAGCCGTTACAGAAGGGAGATAAAGAAAGAGTTATAGAGTTGGTCTCTGCTGCTTATTTTTCGGTTGCAGGAATCGTTTTGGTTTTAATTGTGTTGCAGCAAATTGTGGTGGGGCGGCTGAATTGGTATAAAATTCTAGGACTTTCGTCGGGCGATATATCAGAAGATACCTTGGTGACCATGATTCATATCTTAGTGATTGGAGTTTGTATTCGTTTTTTTACAGTATTGATATGCCATATTTTGTATGCATTACAAAAAGCAGTTCTTCCGGGATTTATAAATCTGATGTCCAGTGCGTTGATAATGCTTTACCTTGTTTGTTCCAAACCAACGGGCAGTGAGTCAGATATCATTACGTTAGCGTATATCAATACGATTGCAAATAATGTTCCTGCCTTGATTGCGACTGTATGGATTTTTGCAACAATTCTTAGAGGAATGTGGCCTCGCTTCAGAGCGTTTACATGGAATGCTACACAAGAGGTATTAGGAACAGGTGGAGCGTTGTTCTATCTGCAAATCATTATTATGGTTCTTTTTAATGTAAAAGAACTTTACATTTCGTGGTTTGTGGGAGCAGAAGCCGTTGTTGATTACCAAATTTACTATAAACTGATTGGAATGATCGGGGGATTATTCTCACTGGCGCTGAATCCGGTATGGTCCGCAGTAACGAAGGCACTTGTGGAAAAAAAGGAACAATGGATTCGGGGTTTGTATCGAAAGGGAATGGGGCTGATTGCGTTATTTGGCGGAGCACAGCTTGTTTTGGTCGCAGTAATGCCGATGGTTGTTAAACTCTGGCTTGGAGAAAATGCAATTGAAGTTTCCCGAGTAGCGGGGCTGCTATTCTGCGTATACAATCTCGTGTATATGTGGATGATGCTTAACTACAATTTTGCGTGTGGCATGGGAAGAACAAAAGTCATTTCCATATGGTTGACGGTGGCGGGTGCTGGAAACTTGCTCTTAACAATGTGGGGATGCAGTGTTTACAGAAGCTGGATCACGGTAGTTGTCGCAACAGCAGTAGCCGCGATTCCATGTGCCTTTTTTGTTCAAAAAGATATCTTTGGCGTAATAAAAAGTATGAATTCTGAGAAAGAAGGAAAATAAAAATGTCTGCATTTGATAACGCAACCCTTATGATCACTGGTGGTACTGGTTCTTTTGGTTCTACCGTTTTGAAGCACTTCTTGGATTCTGACCTGAAGGAGATCCGTATCTTCTCTCGTGACGAAAAGAAGCAGGACGATATGCGCCACGAGCTTCAGGCCAAGCATCCGGAGACTGCTGGCAAGGTCAAGTTCTACATTGGCGATGTCCGCAATCCCCAGTCCATCCGTGACGCTATGCCCGGTGTTGACTACATCTTCCACGCTGCCGCTTTGAAGCAGGTCCCTTCCTGCGAGTTCTTCCCCATGCAGGCTGTCCAGACCAACATCATCGGCACGGACAATGTGCTGCACGCCGCCATTGATGCTGGTGTCAAGCGTGTTGTCTGTCTGTCTACTGACAAGGCAGCTTATCCCATCAACGCCATGGGCATCTCCAAGGCTATGATGGAGCACGTCATCTATGCCAACGCCCGTGTGGCTGCCGAGCGTGGCGGCACCACCATCTGCTGCACCCGTTACGGCAACGTCATGTGCAGCCGTGGCTCGGTCATTCCGCTGTTCATCGACCAGATTAAGGCTGGCAACCCCATCACCATCACCGACCCCAACATGACCCGCTTCCTAATGAATCTGGACGAGGCTGTGGACCTGGTTATGTTCGCCTTTCAGCACGCCAACCCCGGCGACCTGTTCATCCAGAAGGCTGATGCCTCTACCATCGGCGATCTGGCTAAGGCTGTCCAGCGGCTGTTCGGTGACACTGGTACGAACATCATCGGCACCCGTCACGGCGAAAAGCTGTTCGAGACCCTGATGACCCGTGAGGAGCGTCTGCGCAGTCAGGATATGGGTCACTACTTCCGTGTTGCTGCGGATAACCGTGACCTGAACTACGACAAGTTCGTGGTCAAGGGCGAGGTACATACCATGGCAGACGAGTCCTACACCAGCCACAACACCGAGCGTCTGGATGTGGAAGGCACTGTTAAGAAAATCCTGACCACCGAGTATGTTCAGAACGCACTGAAGGGCATCCCGAATGTCTAAAGAAAAGCTGCTGCTGGTTGGTGCAGGCGGCTTCGGACGCATGGTTGCAGAACAGGCAATGCTCCAATACGACTGTGCTTTCGTAGACGATGGGCAACCTGTTGGTGTTGAGATTTGCAGCATTCCGGTGGTTGGCGGTCTTGCTAATCTGGCGGAGCTACGAAAGGAATATAGCTTGCTGGTGGTGGGCATCGGCAACAACCGGTTTCGGGCACAGGTGTATGAGAAAGCAAAGGCATTTGGCTATGCGTTCCCAAACATCGTTGCGCCCAGTGCCTATATTAGTCCGTTTGCGGAAGTCGGATGTGGATGTGTTTTGATGCAAAACGCTTGCATCCAGAATGGTGCATCTGTTGGCAACGGTGTTTTGCTGAATGCCGGAACAGAGGTCCACTGTGATGCAGCGGTAGGGGACTACGCTCTGGTTTACACCAACAGCGTTATCCGCACCGGTGCGACTGTGGGCAACTTTGCCCGCATCGGCAGCAACTGCACCATCTGCAATAACGCAACTGTGCCAGATGGAGCAGATATTCCGGACTGCACCGCAGTACATTAAAGAGGTGATAGGATGAACATTCTAGTCACAGGTGCCAAGGGCATGGTGGGAACCGCCCTGTGCAACAACCTGAAAAACATCCGGGATGGGAAGAATAAGACCCGCCCGGCACTGCATATTGAAGAAATCTACGAGTACGATTTGGACTCCACACCGGAGGAACTGGACGAGTACTGCCGGAAGGCAGACTTCGTGTTCAATCTGGCTGGCGTAAATCGTCCGGAGAACCCGGAGGATTTCATGAAGGGCAACTTCGGCTTTGCATCTGACCTGTTGAACCGCCTGAAAAAGCACAACAACAAGGCAACCATCATGTTGTCCTCCTCCATTCAAGCCACGCTGGCAGGCCGCTTCGGCAACAGCGAGTATGGTCGGAGTAAAAAGGCGGGCGAGGAGCTGTTCTTCCAGTATGCGCAGGAGACCGGCGCAAAGGTTGCCGTCTACCGCTTTGTGAACCTGATGGGACACGAGCCGCCCCAAGTACAACAGTGCCGTCAGTACCTTCTGCTGGGCAGTCGCCAATGACGAGCCTTTCACCGTCAACGACCGCAGCACCGAGTTGGAACTGCTGTACATCGACGATCTTGTAGAAGGAATGTTTGACCTGCTGGAAGGCAAGGAACAGCACTGTGAATTTGACGGTGTGGAGACTGTTCTGAAAGCAGACGGTCGCTACTGCTGCGTTCCAGTGACCCACAAGGTCACGCTGGGGGAGATTGTGAATCTGCTGCAGGAGTTCAAGGCACAGCCGACTACGCTCATGATGCCCAAGATGCCGGACGGCTCCTTTTGCCAAGAAGCTTTTACTCTCTGTACCTGACCTATCTGCCCACAGACAAATTTAAGTACGCTCTGAAAATGAACGTGGACAACCGTGGTTCCTTTACAGAGCTGGTACACACCGCCGATTGCGGGCAGGTGAGCATCAACATCAGCCGTCCGGGCATCACCAAGGGACAGCACTGGCACAATTCCAAGTGGGAACTGTTCATCGTGGTGGCAGGTCACGGTCTGATTCAGGAGCGAAACATCAACACTGGAGAAACGGTGGAATTTGAAGTATCTGGCGATAAGATTGAGGCTGTCCACATGATTCCCGGCTGGACTCACAACATCATCAACCTGTCGGAGACAGAGAATCTGGTGACGGTGATGACCTGCAACGAAATTTTCAACCCGAGTCATCCAGATACCTTCTTCGATCCGGTGTAAGAAAAGATACTGGTTGACGTTAGGAGGACATTATGGAACACAATTTTAAATGGAAAAACGACGGGCGCACCAAGGTCATGATCGGCTGCGGCACCCGTCCGGAAATTATTCGGCTGGCTGCTGTCATCAAGCGCTGCCGGGAATATTTTGACTGTTGCGTGGTCTACTACAACCAGAACTGGGACAGAAACCTCTCCACCGTTTTCTGGGAAGACTTTGAACTGAAGAACACCTTTGGGGAATACGGTCCCGACATTCTGGTGCCGGTGGTTGGTGAGAATCTGGGCGTAACCTGCGGTAACATTCTGGGGCGCAGCTATGAGCTTCTGTCCGAATTGCAGCCGGAGGGCTATCTGGTGCTGGGCGATACCAACTCCTGCCTGTCCGCCATCTCTGCAAAGCGGCTGCACATCCCCCTGTTTCACATGGAGGCAGGCAATCGCTGCAAGGATGAGTGCCTGCCGGAGGAGACCAACCGCCGCATTGTGGACGTGATCTCCGACGTGAACCTGTGCTACTCCGAGTTCGCCCGGAAGTATCTGGCAGACACTGGACTGCCCAAGGAGCGGACTTACCAGACCGGCTCTCCCATGGCAGAGGTGCTGCACATGAATCTGGACAAGATTCAGAAAAGCGACGTGCTGGAGCGTCTGGGTCTGGAGAAGGACAAGTACATTCTGCTGTCCGCCCACCGGGAGGAGAACATCGACTCCGAAAAGAATTTCCTGAGCCTGTTCACTGCCATCAACGCTCTGGCAGAGAAGTATGATATGCCCATTTTGTACTCCTGCCATCCCCGCAGCAAGCACCGTCTGGAAAAGAGCGGCTTCCAGCTCGACCCTCGTGTCCGGGTCAATGAGCCCCTGGGCTTCAACGACTACAACAAGCTGCAAATGAACGCGCTGGCTATCGTCTCCGATTCCGGCACGCTGCCGGAGGAGAGCAGCTTCTACCTGTCCATCGGGCATCCCATCGCCGCCGTGTGCATCCGCACCTCCACCGAGCGCCCGGAGGCTCTGGAAGCCGGTGACTTTATTCTGGCTGGCATTACCACCCGGGAGCTGCTTAACGCCACCGATATGGCAATCGAGATGAAGCAAAAGGGCGTTCTGGGCAAGCCCTGCCCCGACTATGTGGATGAGACCGTGTCCGTGAAGGTGGTCCGCATCATTCAGGGATATGTGAATGTAGTTAATAAGATGGTGTGGAGAAAAGGGTAAGGGTGATAAAAATGGGTAAAACAGTATTCATTACCGGTGCATCCGGTTTTATCGGATCCAACCTAGCCAAGCGTATCCTGACCACAGAGCCGGATACCAAGGTCATCGGTCTGGACAACATGAACGATTATTACGACGTTCGTATCAAGGAAGCTCGCTTGGCGGAGCTTCAGAAGTTCGAGAACTACACTTTTATCAAGGGCAACCTTGCGGACAAGGCACTTATCAACAGCATTTTTGAGCAATATCACCCGGATATTGTGGTCAATCTGGGTGCTCAGGCTGGCGTTCGCTACTCTATTACCAACCCGGATGCCTACATCGAGAGCAACATGATTGGCTTCTACAACATTCTGGAGGCCTGCCGTCATTATCCGGTGGAGCATCTGGTGTATGCATCTTCCAGCTCTGTCTATGGTAGTAACAAGAAGGTGCCCTACTCCACTGATGACAAGGTGGACAACCCTGTTTCCCTGTATGCGGCTACCAAGAAGTCCAACGAGCTGATGGCACACGCTTACTCCAAGCTCTACAATATTCCCTCTACCGGTCTGCGGTTCTTTACGGTCTATGGCCCTGCTGGTCGTCCGGACATGGCATACTTCGGCTTCACCAATAAGTTGGTGAACGGTGAAACCATCAAGATTTTCAACTACGGCAACTGCAAGCGGGACTTTACCTATGTGGACGACATCGTGGAAGGTGTTGTCCGTGTGATGGCAAAGGCTCCCGAAAAGAAAAACGGCGAGGATGGTTTGCCCATTCCGCCCTATGCAGTCTACAATATCGGCAATTCCAACCCGGAGAACCTGCTGGACTTCGTACAGATTTTGTCGGAAGAGTTGGTGCGTGCCGGTGTTCTGCCTGCGGACTATGACTTCGAAGCTCACAAGGAGCTGGTACCCATGCAGCCCGGTGATGTTCCTGTGACCTTTGCAGACACCGAGCCGCTGGAGCGTGATTTCGGTTTTAAGCCCCATACCCCACTGCGTGAAGGTCTGCGGAAGTTTGCTCAGTGGTATAAAGAATTTTATATGGAATAAGAAGAGAGGGGAAGACTATAAAAATCGCAGTTGCAGGTACCGGCTATGTCGGCTTGTCCATCGCCACGTTGCTGTCACAACATCACGAGGTTATGGCCGTAGACATCATCCCGGAGAAGGTTGATCTTATCAACCACAAGAAGTCGCCTGTTCAGGACGAGTATATTGAAAAGTATCTCGCAGAAAAGGACTTAAATCTGACCGCCACACTTGACGCAGAAGCAGCCTATAAGGATGCTGACTTCGTTGTCATTGCAGCACCTACCAACTATGATAGCAAGAAGAATTTCTTCGACACATCAGCGGTTGAGGCTGTAATTAAGCTGGTTATCCAGTACAATCCTGATGCCATCATGGTCATCAAATCCACGATCCCGGTTGGCTTCACGGCATCTGTGCGTGAAAAGTACCACTGCGACAACATCATCTTCAGTCCAGAGTTCCTGCGGGAGTCCAAGGCTCTGTACGATAACCTCTATCCCAGCCGAATTATTGTTGGCACTGACGTGGACAATGCCCGTCTGGTGAAAGCCGCCAACACATTTGCGGGTTTGCTGCAGGAGGGTGCTATTAAGGAGAACATCGACACGCTGATCATGGGCTTCACGGAGGCAGAAGCTGTTAAGTTGTTTGCCAACACCTATCTGGCCCTGCGTGTCAGCTATTTCAACGAGTTGGATACCTATGCAGAGATGAAGGGGCTGAACACCCAGCAGATTATCGAGGGCGTCTGCTTGGATCCTCGCATTGGCAGCCACTACAACAACCCCAGCTTCGGTTATGGCGGTTACTGCCTGCCCAAGGACACCAAGCAGTTGTTGGCTAACTATGCGGATGTTCCGGAGAATCTGATTGAGGCCATTGTGGAATCCAACCGTACTCGTAAAGACTACATTGCCGACCGTGTGCTGGAAATTGCGGGCGCATACGAAGCCAACGAGGACTATGATCCGAGCAAGGAACACAATGTTGTGGTCGGTGTTTTCCGTCTGACCATGAAGTCTAATTCGGATAACTTCCGCCAGTCCTCTATCCAGGGTGTCATGAAGCGCATCAAGGCTAAGGGCGCAACGGTCATCATCTACGAGCCGACTCTGGAGAATGGCAGTACTTTCTTTGGCAGTGAAGTCGTGAATAATCTGGATGAGTTCAAGAAGCGTAGCCAAGCTATCATCGCCAACCGTTATGACAGCAGCTTGGACGATGTGCAGGAGAAAGTCTATACTCGTGACCTGTTCCGCAGAGACTAATGTTTATTGCAGCCATGTGTTCAGCCACATGGCTGTGCCGCTCAGATATGCTACCTCTCCGTGGTGAGCAGCAGGCAACGAGAGTTTTCTCTCGGCTAAAGCATATATTCATCAAATTACTCTATGGGTGAGGAAAAACTATAATGGGAAAGTATTTTGGAACCGATGGCTTCCGTGGCGAAGCCGGAATCACGCTGACCGCTGACCACGCCTACAAGGTCGGCCGTTTTCTGGGCTGGTACTACAACGCCCTGCGCGAGCGCAACGGCAACAACGAGCCTGCCCGCATCGTCATTGGCAAGGATACCCGCCGCAGCTCTTATATGTTCGAGTACAGCCTGGTCGCAGGTCTGACCGCCTCCGGTGCAGACGCCTACCTGCTCCATGTCACAACTACGCCGTCTGTGGCTTATATCGCCCGGGTGGATGATTTCGACTGTGGCATCATGATTTCTGCCAGCCATAATCCCTACTACGATAACGGCATCAAGCTGATCGACTGCTATGGCGAGAAGATGCCGGAGGAGATCTTGCTGTTAGTCGAGGATTACATCGACGGCAAGCTCAATGTTTTCGATAAGGAGTGGCCGGAGCTGCCTTTCGCTCACCGGGAACA
>ENA-OQJP01000272-OQJP01000272.1-human-gut-metagenome-genome-assembly--contig:-NODE-272-length-17008-cov-2.916178_pt1 | contig 17008 bp, 24 predicted proteins | sample MGYA00242611_ERZ504778 | MGnify/ENA primary metagenome ERZ504778 (study PRJEB26092, sample SAMD00036349) | human gut metagenome | host: Homo sapiens | study: EMG produced TPA metagenomics assembly of...
TTGGTCAGGCCGTTGCGCTCCGCGTTCCGCTGGGCCATGGCGATGGCGTCGGCGCTGATGTCCGCTGCCGTGACCCGGGCTGCGCCGCCGCTGGCTGCGTTGAGGGCAAAGCTGCCGGTGTGGGTGAAGCAGTCCAGCACGGTGTGGCCGGCGGCGAGGCGGGCGACCGCCCGGCGGTTGTACTTCTGGTCGAGGAAGAAGCCGGTCTTCTGGCCGTTCTCGAAATCGACGTGGTAGTAGACGCCGTTCTCGCAGATCTCGGTCTGGGTGGAGGCGGGGTGGCTTTCACCCGGCAGCTCGAACCAGCCCTTGCTCTGCTCGAGGCCCTCTTTGGCCCGCAGGGCCTCGTCGTTCCGCTCGTAGATGCCGTCGATGGTCTGGCCGTCGGCCCGCAGGACTTCGGCGAGGAGGGGGAAGAGGACGGGCTTCAGCTTCTCCATGCCGACGCTGAGGGTCTGGGTGACGAGGATGTTGTTGAAGCGGTCCACGGTCAGGCCGGGGAACTGGTCGGCCTCGCCGAAGATGACCCGGCAGGCCGAGAGGTCGGCAGGCTCGAGGACGGTCTTGCGGTAGGCCCAGGCGTACTCGACGCGGCGGCGCCAGAAGCTGGCGTCGAAGGTGTCGTTGGCGTTGCGGGAGATGAGGCGGACGCGGATCTTGCTCTTGAGAGAGACGAAGCCGGTGCCGAGGTAAGCGCCCTTCGGGCTCACCACGTCGGCGAGGGTGCCGTTCTCAGGCTCTGCCTCCGGGAACTCGAGGATGTCGTTCTCGTATACCCACGGATGCCCGCCCACGAGGCTGGCCTCGACTTTTTTGTTACTTTATAAATAGGATAGCTGCGTTCTGATTTCATACTGTGAACTCCTTCTGTTAAAGGCTCTCCCTTTGGGAGAGCTGGCGCGGAGCGCCTGAGAGGGCAAGCGTGTGACAAAAGAGACGGAATGCAGCGATAGTCAAAAGCCTTTATCAGAGCGATGTTATCGCTGTGTTCAGACATCTCCGTCAACGTCCTTGCCCTCTCCGTCACCTTCGGTGACACCGGGGCGCTTTATTTAGGAAAGGTGACTGTCTGTAAAAAATGACGGTTTCGATTAAACCGCCTCGTTATGGGTATTGACCTCGATAAACTCTTGAATACGGCGGAGCTCATCAGCGAAACGAAATACAATGCTGATATAGCCGCCCTCGTGTATCTTGATATGGTCTACTAATTCAATCAAAATGTCCCTTGTCAGCTTGTCGATGTTCTGATATTGCCGGAACGCGGCTAAAAACGGGTTTTCGGTGTCAATGCCGTTTTCCAGTTCTGCCTGTTCCGCCCGGAGCTTTCCAATGACTTCCTCCAGAGCCTCGGCTTGCCGTTCATAGTCCTCTTTCATGTGCCGATAATCGGAATGGGAAATTTCACCGTCTTTCCAGTCCTGGTAAATCGCTTGTTTGTAACGGGTGATTTTAGAAAGTTCCCGTTCCTTTTGTTCAATGGCATCCATCAATTTTTTGGACTGGCTTTTTACCAGCGGGGCCCGGTTGATCCGTTCAATGGTCTTTGTGTAATCGACAGCCAGATAAACCTGTTGTTGAATTGCATAGAGGACAGCAGCCTCCAGGCGGTCATGCTTGATGGTGTGTTTTGTGCAAGCCGTTTTCGACTGGTCTTTATAGGTACGGCAATAGTAATACACCACATTCCCGACCTTGCTCCGGGTCATAGCCTTGCCACAGTCCGCGCATTTCAAAAAGCCGCTGAACAGATAGAGCTTTTTCTGCTGGGGCCCCGTCCGGGTGTCCCGAATAAGAAGCCGCTGTACTTTTTCAAAGGTTTCCCGGTCAATGATTGCCTCGTGGGTGTTTTCAACGATATACCACTCGTCCTCCGGGACAACTTCTTGAACGTGTACCTTGTAGCTTTTCATGCGGTAACGGCCCTGCACCATATCCCCGCAGTACATACGGTTTTTTAATATGGTAGTCACAGACATCGCACACCACAAGGGCGGCTTTGCAGGATCAACGCTGGGATTTTGATATTTCAGCCCCAGGCGTTCCCGCTTGTAGGCGGCGGGGCTTAATATCCCGTGTTCGTTCAGATAGCGGACAATGGCGTTTTTGCTCATGCCGTCCAGGAACATATTGTAAATATCCCGGACAACAGCGGCGGCCTCCTCGTCAATCACAAGCGCGTTTTTGTCGTTTGGGTCTTTGACGTAGCCATAAGCGGCAAAGGAGCCAATATGCTCACCGTTACGGCGTTTCATATCAAACACCTCGCGCACCTTGTCAGAGGTTTCTGCACAGTGATTTTCATTGAGAACGCCCTGGATCGGAACAGCGATACTCCGCATATTCTGCGGCTCCTTGTAGCTGTCCAGCGGTTGATGGTACAATGAGATAAAACGGACATTGTACCGGGGGAACCAGTCATCCAGATAATAGCCCTGGTCACTGTAATTTCGGAAAGAACGTGCAAGGTCTTTCACAATCACGCAGTTTACACGCCCCCGCTTAATATCGGACAGCATCCTTTGGAAGTCCTCGCGCTCGTCATCGGTTGTGCCTGAGATACCGTCATCCACATATTCGTCAACAATGATGTATTCGTCCCCATCGTTAAACCCGGCAATATGATCTTCAATAATCTGCCGCTGGTTTGTAACACTTTCGGACTCGTCAAGACAACGCATATCTTCTTTGGAAAGGCGGATATAGATTGCAATTCTCCATACCCTGTATTTTGGTCTTGCAGTTTCAACAATAGCCCGGCTTCTCCGTGCCATGATAGCCTCCTTCCCTATCACATTACATATATATTGTAACTCTGTTCGGAGCCCCCATCAAGGATGACTCCACCTCTGGACAAAGTGTCCAGAAGATAGGGGAGAGGATCACAGCCCGCTTTTTTTGCGCTGGAAGAAATCAGAAAGGGCATCCTGCAAGGGCGGGGCGTTGTCCAGAAACTCCACTTTTACACCGAGATCGCCCACACGGAAACAATACGGGTTGCCCATTTCTTTCAGCATATAGGCCGCCCGAAGTTCCTGGGGGACGCTCGGATCAAGTTTCATACTGCTTATATCGGTTAGTTCGCCTTTGTTCATCTTTTGAATATCGACGCAGGAAAGCGCCGCGATATTTAGACTGTTCATAGAACATACGCCTCCTTCCCAACATTACTATGCAAGTTTCAGTTTGTCCTATGAGAAAAAGCACAAGACCAGCGCCACAAAAGGACTAGGCCTTGTGCTTTTCGTACCTCTGGACAAAGTGTCCAGAAGTCAATAGGGGCTCCGCTCATAGTAAGCCTGAGCCTCCTCCGGGGTGGTGTAGTCAAAAACCTCGTGGAGCTCCAGCATCACCTGTTCAATGTCCGTGGGATCGAAGCCGCACCGTTCCATCGCGGAGATTACATAGCCCCGGCAGGCCCCCTCGCTCAACGGTTGGGAGAGCAGGGCCTCCAATTCTGGATCGTAACTCATAGAGCGTTCCCCCTCTTTCATAAAAGATATAGGGGAGCGCCGCGCTCATTTTCTTGCCCTGTCATAAGACAGCCATACTCGGCGGCGGCGCTCCCCCGCAAAGAGGGCGGCGGCCCGGAGAGCCGGACAAGCGATCCGGCCCCGCGCTTATGGCTGTGGGCCCCACGCACTCTTTACGGAGAGGGAGAAAACCTCCTCTCATATACCACCAGAAAAAAAGGGGCAAATGGAGATGGTAAATCAGAAATTTTTTCTCAAATATTTTTCATACGCTTAACGCCGCTTTCCACGGAGCAGCGGACGGCGCTCTTGTCCACGCCCTCCTCACGGGCGATCTGGCGGTAGCTCTTGCCGAGGATCAGATGAGCGTCCACCCGGCGGCCCTGGGTTTCTGGCAGGGAGTTGAGGGCGTTCCAGAGCCGGAAGAACAGCTCCTTCCGATCCAGGATCTCCTGGGGGCTGGGTTCGTGCAGGCAGGCGGAATACTCGATCCCGTCGTCGCAGTCCAGGGAATAGTAAGCCTTATTGTAGCGCACACGCTCCGTATGGGCGGCCTCGGCCCGTTTCCCGGCCAGAAGTGCCTGGGCTACCTCGTCGGGCACCTCCACCAGCTCGTCCACTAAGTACCAATAATAAAAATCTTTCAGATTGATTGTAGTCATGACTTGTCCTCCATTTTGTTTCGGTGGGTGGTTGATCGGAAACAAAATGAAGGACTGGCGGAGAGCGGCACCCTGGGGAGCCGTCCCGTACCTCTGGACACTTTGTCCAGAAGTGGAATAAACAAAATGCGCTTGCACAACACAAGGCCGCACAAGCGCATAAAACGAGGAAATTATTTAGATTATAACAATTTTCGCAACCACTACCAGAATATCCCTGTCCGGTGCCTGGGCTTTTTTGATAAATTAAGGGCATGGACAAGGCACAGAAACACGGCGTACCTCCTTTGCCGCCGTGGATATAAAAAAAGCGGCGGCCTTGAAATGATTAGTTTCAAAACCGCCGTTTAACTTCTGACCCTATGGGACGCATAACAACACAGCCGCCAATCCAACGGTTTTTTATATGCCGTTTCCGTTGGCGGCTGGATAGATGTTTAAATTTTCAAAAAGGTTATAATGTAAACCGATTTTTCTCTGTGCAGGCCAGGGGCAATCATGCCACTGACCGCCATCCTGTTCGTCTTTTCCAGTTAGCAGGTCAGTTGCGGCATCTGCAATATAGCCCAAATAGCTTGCCGCAGAGTTGTCACCGCATAGCAATTTCCACATTAGCCCGCCAAAAAGGTAAGACTGAGCAAATTCGCGCCAGCTATGTAATTCTTCCACGACCTTTTGAGATAAGTCCCAAAGGATGCCTCTTGCTTCACTCTCGGTAATCCATCCCAAATAGCATCCCCAACGGGTGAGCATCGCCGCTCGGCCAATATCCCATCCTGCCATAAAACCGGGGCTATATTGGCTCTTATACTGTTGTGCAAATCTCCATGCCCGGCTTGTGGACTCCCGGTCATCCTCGTCCATCGTTTCATCCATCAGTTCTTCTGGCGAAGATGCCTCACTATAAAGCTGATACCGCAAAATATAGCCTTCCTGCGCCAGATAACGGATCATATCCAACAAATCACTTCGGCCATCTATCCCCCAGGAACGGCGAACAAGCGACACAATTTTTTGTTCCATAACGGGAATATGTTCTTCTACATCCATTCCACTCAAATCATGGCTATTTAAGTTAGATACAATACCCGACAGCAAGATGCCAAACCGCTCCCATTTGTCATCATTTTTTTGTAAGGGAGCGGCTCCGGCTCTGGCAGGGCCTCAAGCCGGGCCATGGTTTCTTCCAAAGTGACATAAAGGTTTTGCTCTAGTTCCAAATTAAATTCAAGGTCATACTCTTCATCGGTGTCCTCCATCTCCAGCGTTTCAAGAGCCGCCGAGAGCACGCCCATATCTTCTCCAAACAGTTGCCCCATTACCTCTTCTGCGGTCGAAGCGGTAGCTTGTGCAACTTTATCATTTACCATTTTTTGTAGCAATTCCTCATTGACAGCCATCTGTGCCATATCACCAGTCCCGAATATCTGGCCCAGGATTTCTACTTGCCGGTCGGTGTTGGCATTAAGTTGTTCCTCGACCTTCGCGGCAGAGATAGACTCTTCTTGTTCCAAGTCGGCAACCTCTAATTTGTCGATGAGTTCCTCACTTTTTTCAAAAGTCTTTTTCATCGCATCGGTGGCTTTCTCACTGGCCTGTTGCGCCCGTTTCCTAATTTCATTTATATCAAGCATTTTTTATGTCCTCCTCATCAGTGGGAAGTGTATGCCATACCGGAGGTTCCTTGTGTCGTGTGAATAGTCTTTTGATCCGCTTTAATATTGCTTCTATAAAGTGAAACCATAAATTCCCCAATATAAATACAACCACAAGGAATAGCAGGATCGCTCCAATTTCTTCTAAAGGCATTTTTTACCTCACTTTGTTGCAAATCTGTTCATAAAGAAGTCAGTAAAGGCGGCCAGTTCCTCGTCTTGTGACACATAGACATACAACTTTTCATCTTCCAGCCAATCATAGGCATTGATGCCGATATACCCTTTTTTATCTGGATAAATAATAAAAGCATCCGTAGGGTATTTATTGCGATAGGCTTTCAAAATTTCAGAACGGCGATAATAAGTCGGATCACCGCATCCGGAAAGATCAGGAACCGTGGGAACAACAACAATCGTCTGACTATCCTCGTTCCAGCCGACAATCAGATTACCGATTTTCGTCTTGCTTCCGTGAACAAATCCATAATTAAAACGGCTAACATCCTCTGTATATCCGTAAATCAACCTATAAGCATCCCCGTCCTTTACAACCTGATTAAATAGAGTACGCATTTTCTTCGCATTTGCGGAACTCTTTTCCATGTCAATTTCCGGGCCCTTAAACAGTTTGCTGAAAAATCCCATAATTTTTCCTCCTAAATATTTGTATTTGAAAGTGAATAAGGTACTAAGTATTATGTACTTACATTGATTAGCTATCTTACTTCTGGACAAAGTGTCCAGAAGTAAGATACTTTATTTCTCAAATAAAACAACGTCCATATTCCTGCTAAAAATCCAGAAACTCTGTCGGCAACTTATCTTGAAATTGTTCTAACATTTTAGCAGTAGTTTTTTGTAGACCTTGATCCAGCAGATACTTGCTTACAAATGGGTCAAATTCTTTCATTGTATGTTCTCCTTCAGTTTTATTTACATCTTCAAAATAAAATCAAATAGTTAAATCTGTTTTTATTTTGATTGAAGTAAAATCCGCCTGAATACAGTACCATAACAGAATATTCGGACGGATTTACTCAATTCCATCATTCAAGCGGTGGAGCTCTTTTTCAGCTTTTCCAGAACATCAACAATCGCATTCAGTTGAAAGTCAACAGTTTCATCAGCAACCTCGGAAACAAGCAAGGGGAGGGCATCGGGGAGTGCTCTACGTATAACCATCGCTAACAGGCTTAAATTTGTAAACAGCCCAATCACCTTGTCATCTGCTTTCACCCCAAAACTTTCCAAGATTTCTCCAAACAACCGGAGCTGCCTCTTGCGGAACATCTGATATTTTTCCTTGAAAGACGCTTGAAAATAAGTTGTTGTTCTTCAATCGTTAAAACGGCAATCCCATTTTTCTTCCGTAACAGCAGGCATGGAGAAATTGCTTCACTGCATCGCGCCAGCTCAAAGCAGGATCAGCCATTAGCCTTTGAGCATATTCAATGAGTTTAGGCTGTTGCCAGTACAGAGTTTCAATCACTAAATCCTCTTTTGTCTGAAAAACGAGTAAAAGAAAGTTCGCGAAATGCCGACTTTTTTATATATTTGTTCTACTGTTGTATGCTGTATGCCTTGTTTTGCCATCAGGTCAAGCCCAGTCGTGATAAGCAATGTTCTGATATGATTTCGATCTTCCTCCGAATAAGCTACCTTTGGCATTCAATCACCTCACAGACGATAAAGATATTTTTTGTTTTTGTCTTTATTCTAGCACATTCAATGGAAAAACACAAGGGGGGGGGGCGTAATGTAACTCCCATATTTTCAAATGTACTATTTGGGGGCCCGCACGTTTCGGCAAGCAGGGCAAGTGTGGGCACACTTGCTATTTTTGCAAGGCCGGAGCCCTTGCAAAAATGCTTGTTGGGGAGCTCCCCAAACCCGCCGGACTTCTGGACACTTTGTCCAGAAGTCCTATTGTCTGCGGCCCGTTGCTATCGCTCCTGGACCTTATCTTCCCGCCCGTCCGGGTAGCCGAGCAGGTGATCCACGTTTGCCTTGACCGCCACGGCCTCCCGCATATCCGCCTGGGCCTTGCGGTATTCCGTATAGAGAGATTTTTTCTTGTCCGCAAGCTCCCGGTGCTTCTTTTTCAACGTGTCCATCTTCGGGAGCTTCGCCCCGTCCAAAAGCTCATTGATCGCCGCTTTTGCCGCCCGGTAGTCGGCCAGCTCCGCCTCGTGCTGGGCCAGATATTTTTTAGAATACCGGGCCGCCTTGTAGCCGTCGAACACAGGCCGGGTCTTTGCGTACTGCACCACAGCGCCCATGAGCTGGGACGTGCGGGAAAGGGCCTCCTCCGTGTCCCGCAGCTCCCCGGCCAGGGAATGAAAGCGATCCACCGCCGCCTCGGTGCTGGCCGCAAGAGCCTCGTAATCGGTGAGCCCATGCTCCCGGAGATACTGGAGCGCGGCGGCCATCTGTTTGAGGTTGTAAATCTTCGCCCACCGCGCATAAGCCGGGCCCTTGCCCTGGGCCAGCCGTTCCTGGATGTCGATCATGAGATTGACGCGCCGGGCCGGAGCCGGGCCCTCCTGGGGGAGCTCCGGGATCGGACGCTCCCCGGCAATCACCGCCCGGATGTCCTCCGGGTCAAAGCCAGGGCCCAGGGTGGACGAGCGCAGGCGGTGGGCTTTTCCTGCCCAGGGGCCAGGAACGAGATCACCCCGCCCCGGCCACGCTTCACCGCAAAGCCGGACTCATCCATAAGCCGCAGGAACGCCGCAAAGTCGGCGGGCTTCTTTCCCAGGGCCTCCACGATGGCAAGCCGCACCCGCTGTTTGGCCGAGGGCGGGCGCTCTCCGATCCACTGTCCATAGTGGAGAAAACGGCCCTTGCTGTGGAGCTTTGGGTTTTGGATCACGGACAAGTCATGCTCCAGGCACACCCGGTCAGAGAGTTTCCGCAGGGCCGCCGCCGATCTGAAAAAATCCCGGAATTTCCGGGTGCAGTCCAGGGAAGTGGAATTGTAGTAAATGTGATTGTGGATGTGGCGGCGGTCTGTATGAGTGGCAACGAAAAAGGCGTGTTTGCCCTTTGTCCAGCGCATCGCCGTTTCATAGCCCACTCGGTTTGCCTCCTCCGGGGTAATTTCCCCAGGCTTGAACGCCTGCCGGATCTGATAGCAGAGCACATCCGCATCCCGTTTCTGTTCCCGGCCCGTGACGGCCTTGTACTTTGCTTTTGCTAAAAGGACTCAGCGTCGGCGGTACGGTGATCGCACTCATAGGCGGAAATGAGCTCCCCGCCCTGGGTTTTCTCCGGATTTTGGCCGTAGTCGAAACGGTCTTTCATGGACTGCGCGATAGTTTCCCCTTTGCTTATGTGATGGGTCATTAACCGCGTTGTGGCCGTAAGCTCACCTCCTCCAGATAGACGAAAAGAGGGCGGCGGGAAAATCCCACCGCCCGGTACTTCTGGACAAAGTGTCCAGAGGTCATCAGCTAAACATAAAATCCTGCAAGGCGTATTTCATCCCATACAGGCGATCCAGGAGCCAGCCCCCGATGGCCGGAAGTCCAAAGGGAGAAACGAGGAACGCCAGCACCAACATGGCGATGCACCCGGTTTCCAATCCGGCAAAAAAGCCGCAGATTGCCAGCAGGACAAAAACCGCACACGCAAGGCCGCAGCACGCCCCCGCGATGCAGGAGAGGAACGAGATCACCGCCACGGCGAGGATCAGCACAAGAACAAAGGGGGCCACGATAATTTTTAAGATTTTACGCATATCAAATACCTCCTCCAAAAATCCATTGTTTTCCTGGTACATCTATATTATACCTCTCCCGGAGGGGGCCCACAAGGATGGCTCCGGCTGTCCCCACCTCTGGACAAAGTGTCCAGAAGTCGGGAGAGCCGGAGAGCAAAACTGCTCCCCGGCAGGGGCTAAAGCTCCACCACGGCAGAGAGCTTTTTCAGCAGATCGGAGAGGGGGCCCCACAGCTTTTCATAGTCCCGTTGCAGGGCCGTGATCTCCTCCGGGTAAAATGCCGCCGTAGGTGTTGGCCTGGATTGCCACCTGGTTTAGATTGTTGGCGCACCGCCGCTGGAGCGACACCAACTCCCGCACGTCCGAGAGGTCAACGTGGAGCACATAGCCGTTGAGCGCCATTTTCCGCACAAAGGCCCCCATATTGCGGACACCCGCCTCGGCCATACGCTCTTGAAGCAGGGCCAGCTCCTCCTCGGACACCATGACGTGTAAATGAATGGGGCGGCGGCGCTTTTTCACCGCTCCTCACGCTCCCGGCTCTGATAGGCGCGGGGCGGCTCCTTAACCTTATCCATCTTTGGCTTTTCCTCCTCCGGGGGCTGGGGAGAGCCGAACACACCGCACAGCCGCTTCATTTCCAAGTCAGCCCGATCCTGTTCCCTCTGTTTTTCCATACGCGCACCTCCTAACGCTCGCCCCGGTCTGGGGCTTTCTTTTGGGGAGCCTCCGGCCCCCGGTGTCCCTGGGCCTCCTTTTGGGCCGCTTTCAGTTGTTCCGCAATCGGGGGCTGGCGTTTGGCCTTCTTGCGGGCCCGCGCCGCCTCCTGGTGTTCCATTCCTTTGGCGGCCTCCGCCAGCCGCTCCGGGGCAACATACTCTTTCACCGCATAACTGCCGAAGTCCGGGTAAAACCACGTCAGCCGCTTTTGATCCGGGACGCGGTGAGCGTCCTCCCATTTTCCCACCACCTTGGGCCTGTTTTTCCATTCGCTGTTTTATATCCGGGTTTTCACGGGAGGGCCGCAGTTCATAATCCGCCGCCTCCTGTTCGGTCAGCGGTCTGGTATAGGTCAGATGGCCCCAGGCCAACCGGGTATCATTCTCCACCCAAACGCGCCCCTCATAATTGACGATTTCATCTGGGGCATTGTGGGGCGGTTTGGGAAACGTCCCGATGTCCACCGGGCGCTGGGTGGAATAATACTTGTAAAGGCCAGGGGCCTCGGTCTGTGCGATCTTCACCTTGTAGAGCCGCTGGTACTCCGTCACCCGGTTTACCAAATCCTTTTCCAGTTTCCCCAAGTCGTTGCCATAGTGCCCCCATTCATACTGCCGCTGGCCCTTATCGTCATCATAGCAAGCCCAGGTCACATAAGGGGAGGGAGCCGTGGGACTATGCCCCAGGGCAAACCCACGGCCATTTTCCAGCATGATGGTTTTCAAAATCGAATACCCTTGATTTTTGTCCATTTCTTGCCTCCTGTCATAATAAAATAGGCTGCCACCTCTGGACAAAGTGTCCAGAAGTGGCAGGTCAAGATGTGGAAAGCATTTCCGCAAAACAGGGGCAGGCCATAGAAAGATACGGCCCACCCCCAAAACAGCCCCGGAAAACCTTGTAATCAGCGGGTTTTCCGGGGCCTAATTTTCCACACATCCCCTCCGCTTTTTCCGCATATAGTCCCGCTTTTGCCGCCGCAGGACGGTCCGGGCGCAAGCCTCGGAGCAGTAGGACAGCCGCCCATCGGCAGGGACGGCCCCGCCGCAGACCGGGCAGGGCTTGAAAACCGGGGGCGGGCCCTCGGTCAAGAGGGCGGCCTCCAGCGCCGGATCAAGGGGCAGGACAGCCTCCCGGAAATAGCGGCAATAAGCGCCCGTCCAGCACTTTCCCAGCATATAGCACTCACAGTCCAGCGGCAGGCACCCGCACTCCCGGTCATAGTTGGCACACATAGAAATAACCAGCCTGCGGATGGCGGCCTTTTCCTCTCTTGTCAGTTCGCGGGCCACCCCATCACCTCCCGGCGCGGGTTTTCAAAAGTTCCCGATAGCAGGACATACAGCCGATCCCCCGCCAGTAGGGGCACCCGGAGCACCGGGAGCCCCTGGGCGCTTTGGGGATAGACGAAGCCAGGGGCCGGGGCTTCTGCTTCATCATTTTTTCATACGGGTTACTTGTGAAATTCATTCCTCGTCCTCCTCGCTGTTTTCGTCGGGATCGTCCTCGTCCCATGGAGGCCCATCGTCCTCCATATCCTCATAATCTTCCGGCTCCCCGCCATAGTCCTCCTCCGGCCCGGCGGCCTCTTGCTGTTTGGGGCGGATCACCTTGAAATAGAACGCGGCCCCGCCGCCGACCACCGCCACAGCCAGCACCGCCAGGAGCATCCCAGGGTTGCCGCCCGTTTCCGGCTCGGTATCTTCCGGGGCGTTTTCCTCCGTTTCCACGGGTCTCCGGCTGGGTGCCCGCGCACTTGTTCTTGTTGACTGAGCAGACAGCGCACTCCGTATTGACAGCGCCTGCCTCGCATTTCTCAGAGCAGGAGCAAACCGCCTGTTCCACCCCGGCGGCCTCAGCCGCGGCCAGCAGATCGGCCTCGTCCACCATGTTCAAGAAGTAGGTTTCGTATTGTTCGCCCTTCTCGTCCACGGGCTTGTCGTAGTCGATGACGAGATAGAACGTAGCCCCGCGCTGGTCTGGACGGTGATAAACTGCTTGTTGGTGTGCTCGTCATAGAGCAGATCGCGGGTCACAAGGTTGCCATCTTCCGAAAAGCCCTCGCCCGGCTCTATGTGGGCTCCGGCTCCGGGGCCGTGGTTTCCTCCGTCATAGAGGGATCTCCATAATCAGCCCCTCGCCGCTGTCCGCAAAGGCATAGGCCGGGACAGCCGAAAAACCGCATAAAAGAACGGCGGCACAAAAGGCCGCCGTCAAAGACTTCCATCGTTTCATATTTCGTTTTCCTCCTTTTCCGCAGGCTCGGACTTCTGGACACTTTGTCCAGAGGTGCCCTCCCGGAGCTGTTGGAGCACCAGGGGCAGCTCCGCCAGGGAAATGCTCATGCCCCGCACGATGTCCACAATCTCGCTGTTTTCCGCCTCCAGCTTTTTCTGCTCCAGCTCCTTGAGCCGGGCCTGCTGTTCGGCTATTTTGGCCTTGACCTTATCAATCTCGGCCTGGATTTTTTGGCTTTTGCTTGCCGCCATAGAGTAAACCTCCTTGTCACGGTAAACGCCCGTAGGCGTAAAAATGAGATTGCCAGTAGCTTGTTTGCAGATCTGCGTAACCGATGGGATCTCCACAGTGCAGCATTTTATTGTCACCTACATAAATCCCACAATGGCTTACGCCCGCCGTGTCATAAGTACCTTTGAAAAAGACCAGATCGCCGGGTTTCGGACTGCTGGTAGGAGTGCAGATGTTGTAAAGCCCCTGGGCCCCCAGGCGGCCCACGTTCCAGCCGGAGTGATTGATGACCCAGGACACGAAGCCGGAGCAGTCAAAGGATGTGGCCGGGGAGCTCCCGCCCCACACATAGGGATAGCCCAGATATTTTCCGCCTCGGTGAGAATGGCCGCGAAAGTTTCATCGTCCAGATATTCTCCCGGTACTTCATAATCAACAGGCGGCTTTGTGTATTTGTCCACATATTCAGACTCCGGGAACAGGTCTGGCCGGTTGCCAAGCGTGGACATATACAGGGAATACCGGGCCATTTCCTCCTCGCCCATAAGCTCCAGGGGAGATGGGAAAGGTTGCGGTTTTCCAGCGTCACATAGCAGATATACCAGGAGTAAGGATCGCCATCGCTGTCGTGCCGGGTTTCCCGCACCATGCGCTCCGTCAAGATATACTGGCGGTCAAAGAGCATTTCCAAGGTGCTCTCTACCTGTGAAAGCGTCCACTCCCCCTCGTGGAGCACCGACAGGATGGAGATGAGCACATAGGGATCGTGTTCGATGCCGTCCAGGTCAAAATGGTACTCATCATAATCGTGGGTGCTTTCGTAGGTGTCCAGGTAGCTTTGAAGCTCTGCCTCCATACCCGCATAAGCCGCCTCCGCCCCCAGGATGTCCTCGTCCTTTGATGGGTAGGTAGTAGCGCCCACGGCCCCTGCGCCAGAGTTTCCCAGCATCACCAGGGAAGAAGAACAGGACTGCATCATAAACAGGAGCAGGACGCAAACCAGGGCCAGGAGCACCCCCACGGGATGCCGCTTGATAAAGCCCACCGCCTGGGCCCCGGCCTTTTCCGTGGCGGCGGCGGTCTTTTTGGCCGCCCCCGCGCCGTACTTCCCAGCCCGCTTTGCCTGCTTCTGATACTGTTTTCTCATGCGGTGCCGCCGCCACATCCGGGGAAACAGGGTTGCGTGTCATTTCCGGGTACTCCTGGGCGGCCATTTTGAAATGATAGTCTGCCGTGGCCTTGATATATTTGGACTCCGCCCGCTGGACAGCCTTTGCCGGGTGTTCCCGGACTTTCTTCTTGATGAAGCGGGAGCCCCGCCGCAGGGCGGTTTCTCCCACCAGTTCGGAGCGGTGGGCCCCCTCGGTGCCGACGTTCTCCTGTTCCACCTCAAAATCTTGCCATGCACGAAGCCGTGAACGGTGCCGCCGGCGGCCCGGCCCACCTGCCGGATGGGGCCGGGCTTTTTGGGCGGCTTTCTGTTTGGAGAGCTTCTCCTTTGCCTGTTCCAGCTTCTTCCCGCGCTTCTCCATGCGGAGCTTTGACGCGGCGGTCTTTTCCTGGTTGCTTTTCTGGCGGAATTTAGACTTCTGGACACTTTGTCCAGAGGTGCTCCCGGCTGTCCCGGAGCTACCCCGCCTGGACTGGCGGATGCGTCGCTATTCGGTTTTCGCTTCATTCTTTAAATCCTCCGGGCGGGTGGTCAGCAGGTTATAAATCTCCCCTTTGGGGAAACGGTCAATAAACGGGATGGTCACGTCCCCATAGAACAGCAGGCCCTCGCCGGAATTGGAGTGGGTGATATAGGAAAGCTGGTGCTCGGAAATGCCAAGCTGTTTTGCTAAAATCGCCCGGTCACTTTGGGCCTGGGACAACAGGATCATAAAGTCGGTGTTGTCCAGAATGGCCTCGATCTCCCGGCTGGCTAACAGGTCTTTCACATCCTGTGTAAGTGCGCTGGGCACACATCCCTTTTTGCGGAGCATCTTCCACACGGCCACAAAGTAGCTGGCGGTGAGCGCGTCCCGGAGCAAAATGTGAAACTCGTCAAAGTAGCACCAGGTAGAAATACCGCTGTGAAAATTTACATTGACGGCAGAGGTCACAAAGTCGTTGGTGATGTGCATGGCGATCTTCCGCAGGTTTTCCCCTAAGCCTTTGAGGACGATGCAGACCACGCGGGCGGTCAAGTCCACGTTAGTCGGGTGGTTAAACAGGTTGAGCGATCCCGTGCAGTAGAGTTCCAGGGCCGTCGCTACACGGCGGGCCTCCGGCTCCGGCTGTTTCAGAAGCTCCTCGTATAAGTCCTGCAAAAGCGGCACCTTTGCCGTATCAAGCCCCAGGGCCGCATCCCGGTAAATGAGCCGCACACAGCGGTCAATCACCGTCTTTTCGATGGGTTGCAGGCCGTCCTTGCCTCCCACCACCAGTTCACACAGGGACAACAAAAAATCCGCTTTCATAGAAAGCGGGCTCTCGTCATCGTCCAGGTCAAGCTGGATGTCCATCGGGTTGATATGGCTGGGGGAGCCGGGGGCAATCTCAATCACTTGCCCGCCCAGCCGCCGCACCAGCGGGGCATATTCCCCCATCGGATCGACAATGATACTCCGATCCTGGGGAATGGTGAGAAAGACGTTTAAGAGCTCCCTCTTTGCCGCGAAACTCTTGCCGGAGCCCGTGGAGCCAAGATACAGGCCGTTGGCGGATTTTAACTTTTTCCGATCCGCCATAATGACGTTGTGGGAAAGGGCGTTCATCCCGTAATAGAGGGACGGCCCGGCCATCCGCAGCTCCCTGGTCATAAAGGGAATGAAAATCGCCGTGGAGCTGGTTGTCATGCCTCTCTGGATTTCCACCTCGTTATAGCCCAGGGCCAGGGAGGAAACGAAGCCCTGCTCCTGTTGCCAGTCCAGCCGCTTCAATGCACAGTTGTATTTCTGCGCAATGCCGCCCACCGTGAAAATATCGTTTTCCAGCCGCTGGCGGTGGGGGCAAGGTTTACCACCGTGAACGTGAGAAGGAACATCCGCTCGTTGCGGGACTGGAGATCGGCCAAAAGCTCCGCCGCGTCTTTGGAAAACGTGATGAGGTCAGGGGGCAGGATGTCCGGGTCATATCCGGCCCTCACCGCCTTTCTCTGTTCCTCCACCTTCATTTTGCCAATGTCAGAGATTTTTCCCTTGACCGTCTTGATGGCCTTGAGCTGATCCACCGTCTGGACGTGCATGGTCACAGTGAGCTCCGCATCCAGCTCCAGGATTTCCGCAAGGAGCTTGTCGGAGAGCTCCGAAGCCAGGATCTGCAAGTAAGAAGCCGCGCCCCAATACTGGCCCACCCGGAACAGGCGGGACTGCCGAAAGTCGAAGCTGTCCGGCGCGATATAGTCCTTTGTCCCCAGCCCGGTTTTGGGAATGTCCTGCCAGGAGAAGCGGAACGGCTCCCGGTTGCCGGGATGCATTTGCCCATGAAGCAGGGCCAGCCGCGCCTGTCCGTCCAGGGCCTCGGAGGGCACCCCCAGCCGTTTGAGGTTGCCCGTCACATCCGCCTCCACACGCTCCAGCCGGGGCCGGGCCTCCGCAATCCCCTCGGCGGGGAGCCCGAACGTGATATATTTGGAACGCTCGATCCCGTTGTTTGACCGGGCGATCTGGTTTTTTAACATCCCGGTAAATTCAGCCCGGATGCTGTCAAAGTCATCCTGGGCCTGTGGGATGTTCACCTTGTACTTGCTCCGGGAACGGGAGCGGCGGTTGATAAAGGAAAGCTGGAACGGCAGGGACGTGTCAAAGTAATTGAGAAACGAGCTCCAGCCGCCGAAAATAGCAGTTTGATCCTCGGTGCTTGCAACAGAATAGTTGATGTCCTCATATTCCACCGTCTTTGTGTAGAGCCCGCCGGGGAGCTGGCACACGCCGTCCGGGTGCATCACCAGATAGGGGATCGTCTGCTGGGCGGACAGGGCCGCCCGGTTTTTCCCCCGGCGTTCAGCCCTTGCGGGCCCGCGCCGTGGGTTTCTTATTGCCTTTTGCAATCGCATCCTCCTTTCTCACAGAGCCCCGCTGGGTGAACGGGGCATAGATATTTTCTGTCCGATAGGGCCTCACCCCAGGCCGCAGGAAACGGGCCCGGATCACATTCCTCACCACCTTTTCCAGCGGGAGCCCGTCTTTTTCATACATCGCCAGCAAAAACGCCGGGAGCGCCACGCCCATCAGCAGGAACATGGCCCCGGTGTTGCCAAAGCGTACCACGGGCCAGCAGATAGGACGGGACACCCACCGCCGCCGCGATCCCAAAACACAC
>ENA-OQJP01000273-OQJP01000273.1-human-gut-metagenome-genome-assembly--contig:-NODE-273-length-17000-cov-2.288271_pt1 | contig 17000 bp, 22 predicted proteins | sample MGYA00242611_ERZ504778 | MGnify/ENA primary metagenome ERZ504778 (study PRJEB26092, sample SAMD00036349) | human gut metagenome | host: Homo sapiens | study: EMG produced TPA metagenomics assembly of...
AGTATTGCGTATTTTTACGAAAAAAATATCTTCGTCTATAAGACTATGAATAATGTGCTATATTTACACCTTATTATATATAAGGTTAAGGAGTATAGTTGTGAATTATGAGAAAAGTAAAGTGTTTATAGATATAGCCAGGTGTATTATTTGCACCTTCTGCTTCATGTATAAATCAGAATTGCATTTTTGTATACATGTGCCGTCGAGTAACGACCCTCTTCTTGTAGATTCCGGATGTATGCTTTTGCGCATCCGGTAAAGCTGTTTTTATTACTTTTTCTTTTCATACTCTTGTCTATATTTACTTGTTCTTCAGGGAGTATAACAAAAATAGCAATCTTTTTTGTTGTTAACGCCTCTAAAAAGCTCCCGATTGCCAAAACATTTTTTTTGTAGTTTTGTTCCGGAATGATAAAAAGAGGAGTGCATTATGCTGCAAAAGACGAAAGGAATAGTTCTACATACGCTTAAATATAATGATACTTCTATCATTGTAGATATGTACACGGAGTTATCCGGGCGGACTTTCTTTTCTCGTTCCTGTACCCCGTTCGCGGAAGGCGGCAGTCAAGTCAGTGCTCTTCCAGCCTTTGTCTTTCATTGAGTTTGAGGCGGATTTCCGTCCGAATGCTACTCTCTATCGGGTAAAAGAGGCGAAGTCTTTTTATCCTTTTACCTCCATTCCTTATGACCCGTACAAGTCTTCAATGGCACTTTTTCTGGCAGAGTTTCTGTATCGTGCTATCCGTGAAGAGGCTGAAAACCGTCCGTTGTTCGCTTATTTGCAGCATTCTGTCATTTGGCTGGACGAATGTCGCGAAGGGTTTGCCAATTTCCATCTGGTTTTTCTGATGCGTCTTTCCCGTTTTTTGGGGTTGTATCCGAATCTGGAAGATTATCACACCGGTGATTACTTTGATTTGCTGAATGCCTGTTTCACTTCTACTCGTCCACAGTTGCATTCTTCTTATATTAATCCCGAAGAGGCTGGACGTCTTCGCCAGCTGATGCGCATGAATTATGAGACGATGCATCTATTTGGCATGAGCCGTGCGGAACGCACTCGCTGCCTGACGATTATGAATGATTATTATCGTTTGCATCTGCCGGATTTTCCTGCATTAAAGTCGCTGGATGTGCTGAAAGAATTGTTTGATTAGCAGTTTATACTTCTTCCACTCTCACCAGTTTCCAGCCTTGGAATACTAATGCGATACTCTTTAATTCTGTAGTCCCTTTGTCTTGATGAATCCATTCGCTTGCTGCATACTGTTTCAGTTGTATTTTGGCATTGGACAGCAATTTTTCTATCTCGGTGTCAGAAGCATCCCGTTTTGCATATTTCACTTCGATACAGTAGCTGTATACCATGTCGGGAAGTTGCAGCAGGCGAGGTTGCAGAAAAGATTATCCGCATATCCTTTGTTGCTTTTCATATTCGGGACGGGCAAATATAATAATGTGTCAATCCGAGGTAAGCCAAAATAAAGGTTTTTTACATAAGCTTCACCTTCTATGAAGTCGCGAACACTGCTTTGGGCATTCAAGCGGTCGGCAATGTATGTGAAGCAATTTTCCCATTCTCCTTTGTATGCCATTCGTTTCATTCGGTCCACCAGCTTATCTGTCTCCAGATATAGGTCGGCGGAATCTTTGTAGATGTCTGCCATGTAACCGTAAAGTTGTTCGCGCACTGCCCAGTTGGGGACGCTCAGTATGGGCTCACCCATTTCCATTCCGCTGATGGTTAGCATGCCGTAATAGTAGAGTAGGCTTTTAAAGTTCCTTGTTTTAACGATGTCCTCGGCTGGAAAACTATCGATGATAATTCCGGTAGTAGAGCCTTTCTCAACAATTTCTTGTACGACGCTCGCATTCTCACCAAAAGTTTTGTCTACGTGGATGAGGTGGCGCAGCTTGTTGTAGTCGGTGCGGATATTAGCATCGAGCATGTTGTTGGGAATACGTTTATTCAGTAGGTAGCGATTCATGAAGTAAAGCACCATGTCTGAGTTGTACATAGGCGGTTCGTCCAGTGAGTCTATGGAGAAGCAATAATTATCGTACCATGGTTTCATGATATCTATCAGTTCGTCCGTAGAATGGGGAAGTTCTATGCAACTCTTGTAGTAATCTATCAAGGCGCGTACTTCGTATTCGTTGAAACCTATCATGTTGTTGAATGCGGAGTTACTGCTATAATTATCCGCAATGTTGAATCCGCTGGTAAGGTCGTCCATTGTTACTGGGCTTAGCCTGTAAGGAAGATGCGCTCGATCACTGAACTTGAATAGTCTTTTACCACTTTAAGGAAACTACGGAAGAATCCGCTGCCATGAGTGATGCTGCGATAACGTTCATTACCATAATCTACCAGAATATTGTTGGCAAAGTTATCGTACTCATCAAGGATAAGATATATCTTTTGTCCCTTGTTTTGGGCGCTTTGGCACAGTGATCCCAATAAGGCATCTCCTGTTTTTAATTCATGTAGCTTTTCAACGGCTTCTTTCCCTAACAGATGAGCGTTTCGTTCTGCAAATCCATCCATTACGATTTTGCAATAGGTGTTGAATGTTTCTTCCAAACGATCCATATTGGCGGCTACACTACTGAAATTGAGTGTAAGCACCAGATATTTGTTGCGATCAGGCGTAGGATGCTTGCCTATATAAAGATTACCAAAGATTTTTTCGAATTTATCTTTTTGGTTGATGTCGTAGTATAAACCGAGCATGTTTAGGAAAAGACTTTTTCCGAAACGGCGAGGGCGAACAAAGAAAAAGAAGGAGGTCACTTTTTCTACTTTGGCGATATATTGTGTTTTGTCTACATAGTAATAGTTTTCAAGAATTATTCTCTCGAAGTCCGTCATCCCATAAGGTATTTTCTTTATTACTGCATCCATAATTGCTCCTTCTTTAATGTTGAGAGCAAAAATAGTTTATTTTCCTTTATGTGGCAACTAAACAGGGGTGATAATAACACTCTTCTAAAAATATGTATTACTTTTGTCGTCAACAAAATAACTAGATAACGACCGACATGAAAACAATCGTAAACTTAACAGCATATATTCTTATTCTATTAGGACTTTATAGTTGTAACGATGATGTATTCGTCGACGACTTCCGGACTTCCGATACCGAATTTACTTTGGATGGGAATGGTGATGAGGTAACTATTCGTTTTGCATCCTCCAATTGGGATTTGGTTTGGATGTATACTTACGATAGTGACTTTACCCATCAATATGAAGTTTATGATGCCGACGACAATCTGATAATGAGAAACCAGGATGCTTACCTGAAAGGATTAGGTAAGATTGTATGCAATGAAAAGCTGACCGATTTCATTATTCAACGCAGTAACCCCAAAGAGCTAAAGATAACAGTGGGCGAAAACGTTCGTAACGACTACTTTAGATTCATGCTTGTAGTGAGCAATGAGTATGAATCACAAGAAATATATGTTCAAATTACTCCGTCGGACAAATATGTGTTCGACCATATTTCTTATTCTTTAAATGCGTATTATAGTGAAAGAAAAATAGAGGAAGAAGTGAATATTGTACGATCTAATTTTGAGAATACTCCCTCTCCATTGCACTTGATAGTACAAGGGATTCGCCATAAAGTAACGTTCAGAAGCGATACGTCCGAGGCTTTCCAACTACTGGGAGATGGTAATCTGACAGTAGAGATACCAAGCATAGAGAATGGGTCTTTGGTGATGAACGGGGTACAGGCGCAATATACTTCTATGGAGCAAGAATTTCCTTTTCCCGATATATATAGAGATATTTTTATCCCGGCTAATACCACGCAGCACATCACCTTAATGCAAGAGTATGAATGGTTTGAAACGGAATATACCCTTTATGCCATTCATCCTAAGACCAAGAAGCAGCGAGTCATAACTGGTATGTTTCAAAGCACCATACCTACGGATAACTACGTAAAACAAGAGAATATCAAATGAGTAGAAATATGAATACCAGACGGTCTCTGTATATAATCTGCTTGCTGCTGCTCTCAGCAGTCGGCTGCAAATTGGATGCTCAGACAGTAGTGAAACCTGTCCGACAAGAGAATGACAGCACCAACCATGCCCTCATCCATCAGATAGGTTTTGACGTTCGTCCGGGCTATGTAGCTCCGACAAACAGTTTCCTCGAAGGCGATAATGCACAACGTCAGAAAATTGACCGATCACTTTCCCTGCACTTGAAGTATGCTTTCCAGTTCAGCAAAGATTCCTATTTGGGGAGGCTGTATCCTCATGCTTATCAGGGCATCGGTGTTTCGCATAATACATTTTATAATTCCGCTGAACTGGGAAATCCGGTGGCGGTATATGCTTTTCAAGGGGCGCCTATTGTACGGCTTTCATCCCGTTTGTCGTTGGATTATGAGTGGAATTTTGGTGCTTCTTTCGGTTGGAAACAATATGATGAACACAGCAATTGGTACAATGACGCTATCGGTTCTAAAATCAATGCGTATATCAATTTGGGCTTTGTCTTGAACTGGCAGTTTTATCCACAGTGGAAACTAGCAGCAGGGGTGGACTTCACTCATTTCTCCAATGGAAATACGCGTTATCCCAATGGAGGTCTCAATACTATCGGAGGGAGAGTCGGCATTGTACGTACCTTTAATGCCGAAGATAAGGCGTCCGGAGCAATTGCTCCCAAACGTCTTTACATAAAGCCACACGTCAGCTATGACTTGTTGGTATACGGCGCCACTCGCAAAAGAGGATTCGTTAAAGAAGGTATCCCCACTTTGGTTCCTGGTTCGTTCGGTATTGTAGGTCTCAATTTTGCCCCGATGTATAATTTCAATAACTATTTCCGGGCAGGACTTTCTGTGGATGCGCAATTTGACGAGAGTGCTAATATTAAGGACTATAAGCTAGTAGGAACTTATGGAGACGATATAAAGTTTCACCGTCCTCCATTCTGCGAACAATTTGCGGTGGGGGTGTCTCTTCGGGCAGAACTGGTGATGCCTATTTTCTCCATTAATGTCGGTATCGGACGAAATATGATATATAGTGGCGATGATACGGAAGGTTTCTATCAAATATTGGCTCTCAAAACTTATGTTACCCGCCATTTATTTCTGCATGTGGGATATCAGTTGAGTAAGTTTAAAGACCCCAACAATTTAATGTTGGGGATTGGATATAGATTTCACGATAAGCGGTGAAAGGGGCTGTAGTTTTCAAGAAACACTTCGCTTTTGAACTATATTTATCTGAAGATTAGACTACAGATAACAAATAGATTATTAGTCAATAAAATGAAGAAACTCCCAAACGAATATCTGTTTATTCGAAATGTTTCTTTAATGCAGTACAAAATCGCAATGATTAAAAGTATAAACTGAAAAAGTATAAATGGTATCGTTAGTAGTTCTTGAACCCACCCTATGAAAACTAAGTCGGATTTTGCGAAGTAAGCATTTAAATATAATAAACAAAAATACCCAACTATGGCGAAACTTATCCAAAAAAGTTTCTTCTCCGAAATTATTTTGTTATCATATCCATATAACTAATTTGAAGGTTTGTATAAAATCCTGTTTTTTAGAGACTTTGTGGTATTAAATAACTAATATATTGACTATGAAGTGCACTAAAATAGGGACAAAAGTAAAGATATAGAATTTGTATTTATTCTGCAAATATATTTTGGTAAAAATATAAACTTATGACGTATAAAGTTTATTGCACTGTTTTTGTGTTATCTGTGTAAGGCTTGAACAGTAAGCTACGAAAAAATAACTGCATATTTTGGAAAAAAACAGTTTAGACATGAGCTGGTATCAATGTTTTCTTTGCAGCTAATTAGGATGAAAGCTGTGAATAGAAAATCTAATAATTTAGTTTGATCTAGTCTCATATCTTTCTAATGGCTTCTTTATGTAGATGAATATATGTCGACATTCAGTTATTTATGATTATGCAATATTACAATAAAAACGAATAGTCCAATAAGGGAGTGATAAAAAGCTACCACTCCCTACTGCTAATTCATAGAGGATTTTTTATATAACCAGTTTTCTAATTAGCGTCTTAAACTTTTTCCTTATTTAATATTTCCAGTAGATAGTAATAATATCCCAGTAGATCTTGTACCGGTTCGTCTTGATTCTTGTTTACTGCTTTGACTTTAACCACAAACTCATACCCTTCTTCATACTCATCTTCAAAACCTTTGATTGTTTCGATGACGTATGTCTTGTTGTTTTCATCTGTAACAACATAACCCAATATATTGGTAGTTATACCATGCTCCGGTGCAACATAATAATCTCTATAAGCTGCGACTTTTAGAGTCATTATTTTATATTTTTCTTTTTGCTTCTCATCGTCATTACAAGAATAAAAGCATAAACCTATAATGATTAAAAATACAAAAGTGTTATATATCCTGTTTATCATATTGATATGAACGTAAAGATTCTATCATCATTTCCAAATTCATTGGGAATATGTTTATTTACTCCTTTTATTTCCACTTTATCAAGATGCAAGTATACACTTGGATTGTACATAACTCTTTTTAGAGCATTTAATTTATCAGAGGTAGATGTTCCCTTCACTGAACCTATTAATGTTACCTTTGTAGTGAATCCGCCTTGTGGTATATTGATACCTCTTAAATAGATATCTGTCCATGTTGTAGTGACGCCAAGGGGGATTTCTTTTGAATAAACTTCTTGATTAGTATTTCTATTGATAATTGAGATTATGGTTCTGACATTAAAATCGTCTACAGTATATCCACCTAAGTTAGATGATGTAGGTTTATAATTATATTGAAATTTGAAGTCTATCTTAGCCCCTTCAGGACATTGTATGATTTTGGTTCTTCTATATTCATAATCGCTGTCGTAAGGTTCATTATAACCGTATGGATCGAAAAATTTGAATTGGTCTCCTATAGGTTGTAATGTTGCCAAAGTTAACATGTCAGTATTTGATAGACTATCTCTTTGTGATCTTATGTAACTATTATCAAGTTTGTACATGACTCCACCAGAAGAATACATCATTATAGAACCAAAATCAAAACTTCCTACATTTACTCCATTCTGATTCATTTCGGCATAAGTTTTATACTGATATCGTGTATCTTCATCCATACCTTCAAAATTAATACGTATGTAATTGTCCCTGTCGGTTCTGCTCATTTCATGATACATCCCAATTGCATGGCATATTTCATGAGCAATAGTGCCAACACTTATAATTGCTTCCCGGGATAGATTAATGGTTTGGGTCCCTCCTTTTCTTCCTACATAATCAGAATATGCTGACCATTCATTCTGATCCAAAAAATTGAATTGAATATAGTCTCCTTCATTGTAACGGGGTACCATATCGATATATGAACCATTCTCAATCCATTCTATTGCTCTGTATATATACTTTGTATATATAGCCGGAATACCGTCCACAGAATAATAAACTTTATTGTTAGGCCATCTACGATCTATTCTGGCAGCACCTCTGGTTTGTATTAAATCTTCTTTTAATAAGTGAATGTCACCTTGAAAAATATAGTAGTCTCCTTTATCAACTACGGCCGCTTCACTACCCCATAAGCTTATAGTATTAAAACTATAGTTGTTTTCGTCATATTTTGAATTATCAGATTCAGATTTTATACTCGAATCCTTTTCAATATAATTCCCATTATCTGCACACGAAGCAACAGATAGACAACCTATTACTGATAAAGCATAGGTAAGTCCTGATAGAATATTAGATTTTGTTGTTTTCATGATTACTTATTATTAGATTGTTTAATTAATGTGTCTTTTGATTGATCTTTTATCTTTTTAAGAGAATACTCTTCATATTACTGTTATGCCAACTATATAATACTTATTCATCGAAACTTTTAGTTTCCAGAGTGTTCAATGATATTGATGTCAGGTAGCTGTACAACAGTTATAGCATGATATGTATTTACATGTCTGCATATAAATTTTATACTTCTACTTTTTCCTGTAGTGTTTTCTAGTATACAAATAGTAACTTTCTTTCCTTCGATTTTAAAAGAGAAAAAATCAAATTCAAATTTGTCAGGTGGAAAACTCTGATTTTTATCAATATATTCTGGACTATATTCTTTAATAATAATTCCATCAAGTATTAACTGATCAATTTCCCATTCTTCTTTATTGGATGTGAATATTTCCTTACCTCCTTCTTTGGGACATTCCCAACTATAGTTCGAGAAAGCGAATTCATTGGAATCAGTATTATTGCACGAACTTATGATCATATAAAGGACAACTATGGTTAATTTATGTTTCATTTTATTCATTTTTTGTTTGCCATACACTGAATGCTTTCATTTGATATGGAAAGGTTCTAGATGTGCCTTCCCATCTCAAGTCCTGATCATAATTATCTGACTGTGGTATATAAAGATAATAACCATTATAACTTTCTCCCCCATCCATAATTGATATGGAAATATCTCTTTACATATTTTGTTGCATCTATGCATGTGCCACAAGCCCCAGTAGTAAATACGAAACGTAATGCATCTATTAGCATTGAATGCCCTTCGTCATTACTATTTCTGGCAGATAACCATACTATACCACTTTTCTGTATTAAAGTATTTTCAATAGTTTCATTAAAAGGGGACTTTTCATATTTAAGATAACCTTGTGATAAAAGGCATACGGCTTTTACTGCATCTTCTGTATTCGCACTACTACTCGGTCCATACTTCATTCCTACTGCTTGTCCGATTTCATGTATTAAATTTGCGACATCAGTTTCTTCATCACTTCCGGCAATAAACTGATTGTCATGTTTTATTTCGCTTAGCCGATCCCATGATGTTATTAATGTGTAGTAATAAAAAGTAGTTTTTGAACGGTCCCATAAACATAATAGAGCTTGTGCTGCTGCAACTGCAACGCATCCCGCAGCAGAGTGTACTTTATCTCCATTGCTGTTGGTATATAGAGGACATGCATTATTAAACGGAGCGAATTGATGCCAAGAAACTGGACACCTTGGCTCCATGGTAAACATTTCTTTTCCTCCAACTATATCTGAGTCTGCCCTTGTGGAAACGTTTACCGTTTTCCAATCGTCATTAACTTCAGTATTGTATTTTATAGAATACTTAATATCGGCTATTGCATTGCTTAAAATGGCAACTAATCCACCGGGTATGTTACTGTTTATGAGATCAGTATTGTCAAGCTCTACATTTCCATCTGCAATGCCATATAATGATTTGGCACGCTTATCAGCTGCAACAAAAGCAGTATTTCCATTAGATAACTTTACTATATAAAGAATGTCATTTACATCTATATCAGAGTCACTGCCAATATTTCGTGTCTTGCTTTTAGTCAATGAAGTTATTTTTTTTATACTTAACAGAATTCTCTACCCTTGTAGGGGAGAGAGAGGATACTCCATAAAACTCATCAATAGTTGATTGAATGTCTTCTTCATTAACTTTGAATTCAGGGTTCGTGCTACTACTTGTTTCAGGTAAGTTTTCACTGTCAATCATATCAAGATTCTCTTGACATGACATCATTGTAAACAATGATACGATAATTAATAGTTTTCTCATGGTATAATTTTAGTTAATATTATTTTATGAGTTGAGGTTTTATAATAGAATTTCAATAAAGTTGGTCGAAATATGTTTTATTTCAATTTTCAACCTCGAAATAAGTAACATCAGTACCCATATATTGTGGCTTTTTATCATTGTAGAAGGCTTCTATGATAGAGGGTCTGTAATCTTTAAACCGATATTTAATTCTAATCGTGTCTTTTCTCCTACGGATTTCTTCGGGATATTGGATTTCGAATCTATACTCCTGATCATAATTGCCATCATTTTTAATAGTAGCTTTCCTATCCAGAATCTGTATGTTAAGGTTACCATCATAATCAAGATAAAGCATATTCTCTATTTGAGCGTTGTTATCCGTTGGCTTTATCAGGTTTATTGTGTATTTCGCTTTGTTTTATCTTTGTTTTCTTCCAAAGGCAAGCTTCCGTCTTCATTTAACAAGTTTCACTAGGCATCGAAAGACGAATGGAGTGTATCAGTACTTTCTTTGCAACTTGTCAGAAAGACTGCTAATAAAAAGCTTAATAATTTAATGTGATGCAGTTTCATGTTATTGCAATTATTTAATTGTACCTCCGCTTTCCGGTCTGTTGGGATTCTCAACTATAGAATACTCTACATTATATTTATAGTTATTTCCTGATGTTCCATCATTGTCTAAACTTAGTATACCTGGTAGTTCTGAATCGTTGATTGCGGGGTTGCTACTGTCAAATACAGCTGCTGGAAAATAGCCATTAGATCTTCCGTCCCATCCCCAGTTGAAGTGGAAAAGGTTAACTCGTTGCCCATCACTATTTCTTGTTGCAGTAAATGATCCGTCAGCTATCCATGCGTGTCCTCCGGTATATGTGATTGTAATCCCGACAAAACTCTTTTTACCTCGATTTCCCCTCATATAGACTATTTTATCCGAGAATCTATTAGCTGCCATGAAAACTTGATCAGCATCATATTTCTTTAATCCGGACGCTTTTAATGATGCGTAGTCATTTAACCAATTTTATAGCGTTTTTAGACTCTATGCTAGTACCGTCACTTTTATATTCGGCTTTGAGTGCTACTCCCAGATATCGCATTAGATGTGCTACCTCATTTGCGGATTGCGGGGTTGTAACTGTGTTAAGTATTCCTTTGTATCTAAAACAATCAGTTGCTATCTGCTTCCAATGAAGAACACTGCTTCCGTAAGATGAGCCGTTTTGCCAGTTTACACTACCGATAGTTGGAAAAAATGATAGAATCTGAGCAGTGGCAGTGGCAACACAGCCTGTGTATGGCCCAGGACAATATTGGTTGTAAGGTGCTCCTTGTCCCCATTTGGAACTTAGGTTATAAGCGGTACCATATACATCGTCATAATCATTGATAGATCGCGTATTAACAATCTTGACAGTATCATTCTTTAGGATGTCGTATACTGCTTTTCCTAATGCCAAATCAAGAAAAAATGCAAAGTTGGGATTGGTTGTGATACTCTCGTCGGAAAAAGAACCATTGTCTATAATCCCGAAAATAGGATCTGTCCTTCTGTCCGCACCTACCAATATATATCCGTTGTTATTGGAGAAATTGACTGCATATAGTAGGGTGTCCATGCCATTTTCTATACCAGCGCTTCTCGTTGCTGCTTTGTTGACTTTTACAACTTCTACATTTTCTATCGAGATACCAGCGCTTCTGGTTGATGCGGCGGGTGTCTTTTGGAATGTCTTCATAAAGTTTAAAGCGATGTCCTTAGCTTCGTCGATACTCACTTTATAGGGATTATTCTCTATAGGAGTATCATTAATCTCAATGTTCTCGAGTTCATAACTTTGACAAGAAAACAAAAGAATAGAATAAATAGATTAATTAAATGTTTGCTTTTTCATACTTTGATTTTATTTAGGAGGTTGTTTTGCTTTTGTTCTATTTTTCTGTTAAGCATGATTTGTATCATGCTTAGGGAGTTTCTTTGATATATTGGTTTATAATCATTATCTATTCGATTTGAAACTCTCCTACAAAGGCTATACTTTCTTCTATGTAGAATAACTCGTATGAACCAGCTTTAAAGCCATCTAAATCTATTTTATAGATTTCTAGCTTATCAGGAATCACCACGTCTTGGAATACAATGTTTCCATTTTTGTCTTTAACTTGGAAGGTGGCTGGCTCGTTCGATTTTTCAAAAAACTGTACTTCGATGTTATTTTCCTCTATAGTAGCTTCTATAGGTAAAAAAATACTGACTTCTGGCGGTCATCCCACTTCTTAAAATAGATTGAAGTTTTGTGGTCTGTTGAATAATTATTGGCTTCCATTGTCATGAATGAAATGCCAATTAATAATAGTGTAATGCTTAACTTTCTCATATTTCTAAACGTTTTCTGTAAATTTACGAAAAATGGAGAGCTACATTTAGTAAAATGATTGTTTTGACGTAGACAGATGATGATTGATAATCAGTTAGTTATGGCTTTTGCGTGTACAGCCAAAGTGATAGGAACTAAATATTCATATAAACATGAAAGTTAGCCCATGTTTTTCATCAAGTATTCATATAAAGTGGAGTTGCTTGGTAGTGTTATATTCAGTTTTTCTTTAAGCCTGTTATGCTTTCTCCTTACAGATCCAGTGGCAATATTTAATAATTTTGCTTCTGCATTAGTGTCGAATCCATATAGGTAGAAACAACAATATTGAAAATCTTCGTCTGATAAAGTCGGGCATAAGCTAAATAAATAATTGTAGAGGTTTGGATAGATACTTGTAATTTCGTTGACGATGAGTTTCCATTGGTCTTTGCTAATCAAGGGTGCTGTAATTCTAGGCATATTTTTATTAGTAAGAGAAACTAGCTCTTTATATAAAGGAGAATCGACTAATATCTTGTTCTGTAATTTCCTGTAATTAGTGAATAGGTGATTTATTTCTTTTGCATTTTATCATAATTTTCGTCTTTTTCTTTGAATGTGTTTAATAAACTTCGTTTCTTTTCAAGTTCAAGAGAAAGTGTGTATAGGTTTAACTTCATCTTATCTAATTCTTTTTGCTGTTTTAAGATTTTCTCTTTTGCTTGTTTTCTGTATAATAAATATCCTATAATCATTAATAGTAGAGCTGCAATGCAGATAACAGAAACTATAATGTAGCTTTGTTGCTTCATTTTTAGATTATTTACTTCTTTGCTAATTTTCAAGTGGTTATATTTGGATTCTATGTTTAGTATCTTAGATTGATTATCTGCATATACAATGGAATCTACTAAGTCTGTGCATTCTTCTAGATAAGCGAGTGCTTGCTCATATTTTTTTTCTGTACTTGTATATCTGGTAATATAGATATTTAATACTATAAGTATAAGTCGGATCATCTTGAGGAATTTTTTTGCAGAAATCCTTTTGCTTGGTTTATAGAGTCAGATGCTATGTATAAGTCAATTAAGGCCATGTAATTTGGCATTTTGTTTCTTCCTTCCAGTGCTTTATAAAAGAACTTTTTGGCTTTATCGTATTTGTTTTGCATTACATATATGTTGCCCAGAGTGTTTTCGATTGAAGTTTTTACATTTTTATTCTCTGAAGTCTCGGCTATAGAATCTGCCATAATCAGAATTTCAAGGGCACGGGATATGGAATCAATGCATGCGTATTCACGCCCCATATCTCTTAGAGCACAAGCGTAGCTATCAGTGTTATTTTCTTTTTTGAAATTGTTGGCAGCCATTTCGTATTTTTTGATAGCTTCTGTCCGCATGGCCTTTGCTGTATATAAATCTCCCATATAGCTATATGTATACCCAACTAAATTATAGAGTTTGTTCTTTTCTCCAATCTCTAACGCTTTAGTATATATAGACATTGCTTTGTCATAATCCCCGTCATTTGCATAGGAACGTCCTAAATAAATTAAGATTTGTACTTGTTCATTGGATTTACCGTAGGATGAATACCAAGTGTTAGCTCGCTCGAATTGATAAGATGGCAATAGGGTATTAAAGATTTCGTCAGTGACTTTGCCCGATAGTATGCACCAGCGTGCAAAGGTTTTATCATCCAGTTGTTCCGGAGATGCTATGTTTTCCAGTATGCTTGATGCGCTATCAGGATTTACTTCTATGATGTTTTCAGCCTCGTCCAGTTTTTTGTCCAAAGTGGATTGTTGTTTGCTGCACCCTACTAATAAGAATGTAGATAGAATAGTTATCAATGTACTGCTTTTCATCTGTTTGTCGTAATTTAGTTCGTTATAGATACTATTCAAAAAGAATGTTTTGCCTGTCGTCAAAGCAGGAATGTTATCTTCCTATTGTTACAAAAGTAAGAATTTAATTTATATAATGCCATTTATTATGTTTTATTCTTGTAACTTGATGTCAAATAGGTAATTTCATAAATCAAGAAGTTATTGTTTACCGCTTTTTTAGATGCAAATGATCCGATATTCTCCTGTCTTTCAATTGGTATTATCATATTATCTCACCGATATCTTCATCGTTCTACCCGGGTGATATGATCATCGCACTTAGGTGAACTGATCGTGTCACAGTAGTAGACAGTTCGTCCTACCCGGGTGGAACGATGAAGATATCGGTAGAAAACATGCAGATGTAGGTATCAAAAGAGAAGGATATAGGTAGCAGCATAACATATGAAGCCTTAAAAACAATGAGAGATACCCTTGAAGTGAATGAGAGATACGTGAAAAATAGCTGTTTGAATGAAGAAAAGAGTGAGAGACATCTGTTTGAAAAGGATCTCTCACTCTTTATATTGCTGATTATCTACGGCTTATCTTAATGGAATGAGACCGTGAGACCAAAAGTTTTTTTATTTCTGGGGAGGAGGTGTGGGGGCTTATCCCAACAACTCTTTTACTTTTGCAGAAATAGCACGGCCTTCTGCCAGTCCTGCCAACTTCTTGGAGGCAACTCCCATCACCTTACCCATATCTTTTCCGCTGGTAGCACCTGTTTCGGCAATGATTTCCTTCAATGCAGCTTCCAGTTCTTCAGCAGTCATTTGTTTGGGCAAATAAGCTTCCATTACGGCAACCTGTGCCAGTTCTCCGTCAGCCAGATCCTGGCGTCCCTGTCCGATATAGATTTCGGCAGAGTCCTTACCTTGTTTCACCAGTTTCTGAATGATTTTCAAGGCAGCTTCGTCTGTCAGTGTATCGTTGGCTCCCGGAGCTGTTTTAGCTTCGATGAAGAATTTCTTTATGTTTCTTAAAGTCTCCAAGGCAACTTTATCTTTTGCCTTCATTGCGTTTTTAATGTCTTCGCTGACTTTGTCAAATAAATCCATGATGATATTTATATTTTAATTATTTACAATTTGTAATAGCAAGGGGAAGAACCATCTAGAAAGTGATTACCCCGTCATTGTCCGTAGCCTCTTCCATGGCAACTTCCTCTTCAAGAGCCGCTTTCGTCTTGATCTTCAACAGCTTCGTTTTATCGCGCGTGTAAGTAGGAGATTCCTCTATCATGGCGATGATGTCGTCGTTGTCCAAATCTTCGGTATTGAAGATATAGATATGGCGACGGCTGCGCAGGCTTTTCTTCCGATGCCGGCACTTTCACCGTATGCCTTGCGGATACGCTCTTTATTCTTCTCCTTCTCTTCTTCAAGCTGCAACTGGCGTTCTTCTTCCTCCTGGCTGCGGGCTTCGTGCAGTGTGTCCATACCGGGCACGTCTTCCACACCAAATCCGGTGGCGAGTACGGTGATCTTTACTTTGGTGTCCAGAGAGTTGTCTACGGCGACTCCCCAGATTACTTCCACACCTTCGCGGAACTTGCTCATGAACTCGTGTATCTCGTTCATTTCTTCCATCATCAGTTCGGACGTGGGACAGAAGGATACGTTCAACATTACCTTTTTTGCGTTGAAGATGTCGTTGTTGTTCAGCAACGGAGAGTGGAGGGCATCGTCGATAGCTTTGGTGACACGGTTCTCGCCTTCTCCGAATCCGGTACTCATGATGGCTACACCACCGTCTTTCAGGATGGTCTTCACATCGGCAAAGTCCAGATTCACCGTACCACGCATGGTGATAATCTCGGCGATACTCTTTGCAGCGATGGAAAGCGTATCATCGGCCTTGCCGAAAGCATTCATGAAGGTAAGGTCGGCATATATTTCGCGCAGGCGCTCGTTGTTGATGACCAGCAGGGCATCTACGTGCTGGGCGATACGTTCGACGCCGTCCAGTGCCTGAATGATTTCTTTCTCCTTCGAAAATAAATGGAATGGTGACAATACCTACTGTCAGAATATCCATCTCCTTCGCAATGCGGGCGATGACAGGGGCGGCTCCGGTTCCGGTTCCTCCTCCCATTCCGGCAGTGATGAATACCATCTTGGTGCCGTCGTTCAGCTGTTCTTTGATATCGTCAATACTTTCTTCGGCGGCGTCGCGTGCCCGTTCGGGACGGTTGCCGGCTCCAAGTCCTTGTGTGATGCTACGGCCCAGTTGCAGTTTCACCGGAACGGGTGACTCGGCCAATGCCTGGTTGTCCGTGTTGCAGAGAACGAACGTTACGTCATGTATGCCTTCCCGGTACATGTGGTTCACAGCGTTACCGCCACCGCCACCTACACCAATTACTTTGATGATTTTCGGTGAGTCGGTCGGGAAATCGAATTGTACTATCTCGTCCATATTATTGAATTTTGAATTTATTTCATATCGTCGTCAGAGAAGATTTCCTTGGTCAGGGAGTCGATCTTGCGTTGAATCCAGCTGGGACCGGCTTCTCTCTTGCGTCTTTCTTTCTCTTCTTTCTCCTTCTGCTTGCGGAGTCTTTCAGCTTCCTTGGCGGCTGCCCGTGCTTCTTTCTCTTCCTCTTCTTTCTTGAGGCGTGCCAGTCGGGCTTGCTCTTTCAGTTCCTGATCGTCCTCAAACATGTCTACGGTCTTGTGAATTTCCGGCTCCGGTCGGGGAGTGGCGGGAGTGACCGGTATCTGGGGAGCGGTTTCTATCAGGCAGCAGTTCTGATTGCCTTCGAACAGAAGTCCGAACAGGGTGTTCTGCGAACCGTCCTTCTTCAGTATATTGCTGGGAGCGTGAACGGTGTTGCGGGGCAGTTTCGCCATTCTCATCTTTTCTATCTTCGAGCGTCTGCGAAGCATTTCTTCCAGATTCTTCAGGTTGGCGGCTCCACCTGTGAGGATGATGCCGGCCAGCAGTTTGTCTTCGTAGCCGGAGATTTGAATCTGGTTCCATACGTTAGCGATGATTTCCTCGGCACGTGCCTCGATGATGTTGTTGAGCTTGCTCAGTTCGACTGTGCGGCTTTTCATCTTCGAGCTTGCAGGTGGCGGGCTCTTCGCTTTCGTCTTCTTCGTATAGGGCGTCTCCGTAAGTTTTCTTC
>ENA-OQJP01000274-OQJP01000274.1-human-gut-metagenome-genome-assembly--contig:-NODE-274-length-16930-cov-3.371065_pt1 | contig 16930 bp, 16 predicted proteins | sample MGYA00242611_ERZ504778 | MGnify/ENA primary metagenome ERZ504778 (study PRJEB26092, sample SAMD00036349) | human gut metagenome | host: Homo sapiens | study: EMG produced TPA metagenomics assembly of...
ATCTGTGTTGTTTAAAAAGGGCAGGCTCTCGCCTGTCCTTATGCTTCTCTTAGCAGATACACCTGGTGATCCTGGTCATAAAGCTGAACATCCTTCCGTAGGGGTACTTCTGAATGTCATCCACAATGACACCGTTGCTTGTAAAACGGCGATGCTCCTCTTCAATGTCCGCACAGGTAAAACATAACAGACGGATGTGCTGTAGATACCTGCGGATTGGCTTTTTTCCATACGGGAGCGTTTCAAACAGGACAATCGTTGTCTGTGCATGATAATCCGGTGCTGTTTCCAGCCATGTCATGCGGGTCCCATCAGCTGTTCCTCACGGATGACAAAGCCCATATTCTCTGTCCAAAACTTTTTTGCTTCTGCACTGTTTTTTTACATACACGGTTATTTTTGCTATATTGGAAATCATGGTTATCCCTCCGCTGTTAGTATGCACACACTTCTTTTTCTCCATACGGTCTATGGCTTTGTACTCTCCAGAAACCAGCGTGTGCGTTCAAAATCCAAATCCCGCTTCTGCCCCTGAATCACGCATTCATAGCAAAGACCGCATCCACCTACTGAGGAGGCTTTATTGCGAATTTGCAGCACCCTGTCAATTTCATACTTTATTCCGTTGTCCCAAAGCACTGCAACCGGCTTCAATACTTCATTCTTTCCCATAACAGTCAGCACATCCACATATTTCTTATACAGGCGCTGTCTTGGCTCATGCAGCTTCTGCATAGGCTACCTCAAAAGAAACCGACCGGATGCACGACATGATCCTCTTTGGGATTGAAATCCGTCAGATGTCTGTCCTTCAGCAGAGAGCAGCGCTGTATTTTGGAAAACCCGAAGCGATCCCGTATGGCATCCATTGTTTCCTCCAGCATCCGCTGCCGGTGCCGCTCCTCCTCACTGACAAACAGATTCAGCTGTGTCATCCCGCTATCCTTTTCAATTCCGCCAAGCGTTACCCCTATCGTGCGAAGCGGTGTGGAAAAATCATAGTTTTCTTCCAGTAAAGACAGTACCACCGGCATGATTTCAGCAGCGATATTGGTTGCCTGCGCCAGCTTTCTCTGCCTGCTGAACCACGTGAGCTCTGTGCTTCGCAGCGTAACCGAAATCACATTGCCCCGAAGTCCCTGCTCCCGAAGACGGGAGGCAACGGATTCCGCAAGTACATAATACACGATTTTCGCATCCTCAAAGCTCTTGATATCCTTAGGTGCAGTAATAGCATTTCCCACTGATTTCACCGGTTCCTGATGCGAGGATAGAGCAACCTCGGATACATCCTCTCCGTTCGCAAACCACCAGATCAGCTCTCCCACCTTTCCAAAGCGATCCTTCATCCATCCCTGAGGAAGCTGTGCCAGCTGTCCGATTGTTTCAATGGAATAGTGTGCCAGCTTATGCTTCGTCGCTCTTCCCACGTAAAACAAATCCTGTACCGGCAGGGGCCAGATTCTTTCACGATAATTTTCTCTTGTAATCTCCACCAGGCCTTTGTGTTTGTCCATATCAGATCCGATCTTCGCAAAAATCTTATTATAGCTGACGCCCATGGATACCGTCATTCCCAGCTCATGCTCAACACGGTTCTGAATTTTTCGCGCAATGCTCATCCCGCTGCCAAACAATGCGGTTGATTCACTCAAATCTATCCAGGCCTCATCCAATCCGAAGGACTCCACCTTATCCGTATATTCGCGATAAATATCCTTAACCCTTTCTGTATAATACATATACTCCTCATAATCCGGCTTCAGAATACGCAGATGCGGACACTTTGCCAGTGCTTCCCGCAGAGATTCCCCGGTTTTAATGTGAAACGCCTTGGCCTTATCATTCTTTGCCAAGATAATTCCATGGCGTTCTTCTTCGTTTCCGCCGACTGCCATCGGGACATCCCGCAGCCCGGGATATTTCATTTCCTCAATCTGCGCATAGCAGTGATTGATGTCACTGTGTACAATAATACGGTCTTTTTTCTGCATAGGACTCACCTCATAAAACTATTATATGCATTTTGTTCCGTTTTTCAACAAATTATGGAACGTTACCATAAATTGGCAGCTGATAAATACCGTTTTCATATAAATTTTGGATTTTTATGTTATACTATATACGGGAGGACATCTTCATGAAATTAAGTGAGCTATTAACCTACTATCGGCATCGGGACAGCCTCAGTCTGGAAAGTGTCGGGGATTTTGTCGGTGTATCAAAATCAACTGTGAAGCGCTGGGAGTCCGGAGAATCCAGCAATGTTCCACAAGCCCGGTTAGACAGACTTTCCGAGCTGTTTGGAATTGATGTACCGGCATGTCTGCAGGGACATGTTAAACCGATTCTTGGCTATGTGAAGGCCGGCTACGATCTGTTTGCGAATGAGAATCTGCTGGGATATGAAGAGGTGAGCGCAAGAGAAGCCGCACAGGGAGATTATTATCTTCGTGTACAGGGAGATTCCATGACTGGCTCCCGTATTTATGACGGTGATCTGGTGTATGTAAAAAGCTGCAGTGATGTGGAAAACGGAGACATAGCAGTTGTTTTGTTGAATCACAGCGAAGTAACTATCAAGAAAATATTAAAAAGGAGCATGCTGTTATTTTAATGGCAACAAACCCGGTAGTAGAACCAAGGGTTTTCACACAGGAGGAAATCGAAGAAGGACAACTTAAAATCATAGGTAAAGTCCTGCATTCGAAGATACGGTTCTAAAAAATCATTGTAATAATTTGGAAATTATGTCATACTAGTGGAGTAGGTTTGTATATAATATCATACTTTTATGTATATATACATTTCTTGCACATTTGGTTAATTTTTACCTGATAAAATAAAAAATGGATGTTTTCGGGGCAAAAGCATCCATCTCATATAGTATAGATTTTAACACAGAGGGAGGAATTGGATTGAAAACAGATGAAATGCTGGAATATATACAGCTACATTGTAATTTGAATTATATATCCGATATACGAAATCCAATCTATCTGAAAGAATGTCTTGCTTTTCTTAACGAAATTGACGACGATGCATTTACCATACAGCAATGGCGGTATCTTTGTGAATATATCACCGGACAGGAATGCAGTTCCTCTGCTATTGATGCTATTCGAAAAATAATCAATTCCTTCTCTCGTCGTGTATAAACATACAGAAAATGGCAATCCTCTAGCTACAGGAGGTCATCGTCATGTACGCAATTCGCAGTAAAAAAACAAACCGATGGTTTCACGGTATCAATGCACAGGCAGGTGCAGGAAGCTCCCTGCGCATTCAGATGGATGATATGCTGCCGGCACTGTTCCGCACCAAGGAAATGGCCAGAGTGGAGCTGCTGCTCAATCATCTCTCAACCCAGTCCTATGAAATTCTGGAAGTGAATCTGCAGGTTCTGGAGCATGTATCCTGACAGGAAATTCGCAGCAAGCGGATTTCTTTTTTCTTTCGCTTATGGTAAGCTATAAGAAGAATACAGAAGAGGTGAACAATCATGTATCGTATTATGATTATTGAAGATAACGAAAAAATTAGAAACGAGCTTTTGTGATTTTCTTGGTAAAAACGGCTATGAAGCTCTGGGGCCGGATGATTTTGAGCATACCCTGGATATCATTCATAAGGAGCAGCCGGATCTGCTTTTACTAGATTTGAATCTTCCAGTTGTAGATGGTCATTTTATCTGTCGGGAGGTGCGCAAAAGCAGTGATATGCCTATTATTATTGTGACAAGCAGAGATTCCGATATGGATGAGCTGATCAGTATGAACCTGGGGGCTGATGACTTTGTGACCAAGCCCTACAATCTGCAGATTCTGCTTGCCCGCATCGCCCGGGTGCTGCAGCGCACCTATGAGCATGCCAGCAGCAATATACTGACCATTCATGATATTGCACTGGATATATCGAAAAGTACATTAACCTGGAAGGGAAACAGCATTGATCTGACCAAGAACGAATTACGGATCATGCATTGTCTGTTTCAAAATAAAAACAAGATCGTTTCCCGCAACGAGCTGATGCAGCATATGTGGGACTGTGATCTGTTTGTCGATGACAATACCCTGACCGTCAATATCAACCGGCTGCGGAAAAAGCTGGAGTATCTGCGGCTGGATGATCTGATTCAGACAAAGCGCGGTATGGGATACATCATATATGAGGACTAATGAATTTATTCGGGAAAAGCTGTATCTGATTATGATTTCCTTTCTGACAAGTATTATCACGATTCTGTTTCTATATGCCATTCAGGTTAACGGACAGGTCATTCTCATCATCTCCCTGCTGCAATGGGGGATGGTGCTTGCCTGTCTGATTATTGAATATCTGCGGCGTTCCACCTATTATCACCGCCTGGAACAGACATTGGACGGTCTGGATCAGAAATACCTGTTGACAGAAATCATTGATGAGCCGCTGTTTATGGACGGCAAAATTCTATATGAAACCCTGCGCATTGTGGATAAATCCATGGCAGATAATGTGAACCGCTATCGGATATCACAGAATGAGTACAAGGATTATATTGAAATGTGGGTTCATGAAATCAAAACACCGCTTGCTGCCAGCAAGCTGATTATCTCCAACAATCCCAGTGAAGTGACACTGAGTCTGCAGGAGGAAATTGAAAAGGTTGAGGGCTTTGTGGAACAGGCACTCTTTTATGCGCGCAGTACGAATCCTGAAAAGGATTATATTATCAAGGAGCTTTCCCTGCAGGAATGTGTATCAAAGGTCATTCGCAAGCATTCCAAGAGCTTTATTTATCAGAAAATAAAATTCAGCTGGATGATCTGGAGTTGTCCGTTTACAGTGACAGCAAATGGCTGGAATTCATCCTCGACCAGATTATTTCCAATGCCCTGAAATATACGCCGAAGGAAGTTGGAACCATTCATATATGGACCACATCCACTGATAATATGATTTCTCTTCATATTCAGGACAACGGAAGCGGTATATCCTCCAGCGAGCTGGGCAGAATCTTTGAAAAGGGATTCACGGGAACCAATGGCAGATTGAATGAAAAAGCGACTGGCATGGGCCTGTATTTATGCAAAACACTTTGTAATAAGCTGTATCTGGGAATTCGTGCGGAAAGTGTACAGGGACAGGGAACGACAATTATCCTTGATTTCCCGATTTCCAAGCTTATGCTTCTGAAATAAAAAGCTGTATGCATTGCTCTTATTGTTGTTGATGCTGTTGAGCAGGGAATCCTCCCTGCTTTTCTTACGAAGAAGCTTACAAGTTTGTAAGTATAATGTAATCGTTATCCATGGCGCATATACCACAGCTCCTGTACAATACAGGTATACAGGAGGTGATCCCATGAAACGGATATGGGCCTATGCATTTGAAATCGGAATTGTGATGATGGGGATTCTGCTTGTCATCAATCTACTCTTTCCAACCTTTCTAAGTGAAGGAATATACAGCTGTATGCTGATTCTGTTTCTGGTAAGCGTCCTGCTGCTGAAGCTGTCCAATATCAGTGAACGTATGAAAGATAAAACAAACAGAGGAGGAATTTTATGAAAACCATATTAACTGTAGAAAATATTGAAAAGTATTACGGAAACCGAAGCAATATCACAAAGGCTGTTGACAATATCAGCTTTTCTGTAGATGAAGGTGAATTCATCGGTGTTATGGGACCCAGCGGTTCCGGTAAGACAACCCTGCTGAATTGCATTTCCACCATTGACAATGTCACCAGCGGTCACATTTATATCAATGGCAAGGATATTACAAAGCTGAAGAAAAATGATTTGAGCAGCTTCCGTCGGAAAGAGCTGGGCTTCATATTTCAGGATTTCAACCTGCTGGATACTTTGACTACCTATGAAAATAATTGCACTAGCTCTTACGATTCAGAAGATAAAGCCGTCACAGATTGGAAAACGTATTGAAAAGTGTCGCAAAAAAACTGGACATAACAGATGTACTGCAGAAGTATCCGTATCAGATGTCCGGCGGTCAGAAACAGCGTGTGGCATCAGCGAGAGCATTGATTACAAATCCGAGTCTGATTCTGGCGGATGAGCCAACCGGCGCACTGGATTCCAAGTCAAGCCGCATGCTGCTGGACTCCATGGAACGTTTGAATATTGAATACAATGCAACGATTATGATGGTTACACATGATGCCTTCACTGCATCCTATGCACACCGTATCCTGTTTATAAAGGATGGTAAAATATTTAATGAGATTATCCGTGGTGAAAGCTCCCGTAAGGATTTCTTCAACCAGATCATGGAGGTTGTGACCCTGCTGGGAGGTGACACGAGCAATGTACTTTAAGCTGGCCTTGCGCAATGTCAAGAAGAGCTTCAAGGACTTCCTTGTTTACTTCCTGACATTGACCTTCTCCGTATGCCTATTTTTATACGTTTAACTCCTTTCAGTCTCAACAGGCTGTCATGAAGCTGAATGAGTCGCAGCTTATGATTGTAGACCAGCTGACGCTGCTCATGCGCCTGGTTTCAATCTTTGTAGCAGTAGTTCTTGCATTTTTAATTTTATATGCAAATAACTTTCTGATTCGGAGACGAAAAAAGAGCTTGGACTTTATACAATGCTGGGAATGCCAAGAGGGAAAATTTCCAGAGTTCTGGTATATGAGACTCTGACCATCGGTATCATCTCTCTCCTATCCGGAATGGTTCTTGGATTGATCGTCTCACAGGTGCTGACTGCCGTGACGGCAAATTTGTTTGCTGTACCACTAGATTATCACTTCGTCTTCTCCCCTTCAGCAACGATCATGACCGTATTCTCCTTCTCTATGATCTTCTTTATCACGATGATATTCAACACTATGGTCTTGAACCGCTATAAGCTGATTGACCTGCTGAATGCAGACCGAAGAAATGATGAATTGAAAATCAAGAAGGTCTGGATGTCATTGCTGCTATTTCTAATATCCATTGCATGTCTGGGCTGGGCTTACCATCAGGCACTTGATAATGGCATCATGGCATTTAATTCCCTTGGAATCATTATACTCGTTGGAAGCATCGGTACTGTACTATTCTTTCTATCTCTGGCTGGCTTCCTGCTTACCGTTGTAAAATCAAGCAAGGGTATTTATTTTAAAAATCTGAATTGCTTCATTCTGCGGCAGATTAATTCCAACATCAATACCAACTTCATCTCAATGAGCATTGTGTGTATTATGCTGCTATTAAGTATTGGTGCATTATCCACCGGGTTAAGCTTGAATAACACAATGAATAAATCTATTAAAAATAATACTCCGTATGATTATACAATCGTTGCGGAATATGGTTACTATCAGAATGGTACAAAAAAGAACGATGGAGACCTTCTTCTTCAGGATGCAATACCACGCTTACAGATTGATCCTTCCTATATTAAATCACAAAGCATCCTGACTACCTACACATCAGAATTAAAGGTTAATGATAAAAACCTCATGGACCATATATCGGACAAGACAAGCCGTCTGTTGCTAGAGGATAATGGTAAGGAATCCGTAATTGCAGTACCGCTGTCTTCATATAACACTGTTTAGAAAGCGCCTTGGCTACGAACCTGTTAAGCTAAAGAATAACGAGTTATATCTCTATACTTCTGTTGAAACGTTATCTCCGGCGGTAAATGATATTCTGGATGCAAAGCCCGAAGTAACCGTCTTCCATAAAAAGGCTCGTGTTGTCAATGATTCCTATGAAACAATCTCCTTAGGAACAAACAGCAGTATGAATGGCTATATGCTTGCCGTGGTTGTACCAGATGCTCTCATACCAAAGAATGCGGAAATCAATGAGATATACTGGAATATTGATCTTTCAAGCAAAACCAGCTGTGAAAAGTTTGATAAATACTTTGATCAGCAACGATCTAAATTATATGAAGAATCATCTGGTGAAGATGTATTCCCTGCATTTATGCGCTCTTCCAAGCAGGATGTTTATGATATGAATAAGGGAATGGCTGTAACCTTTACGTACATTGGAATTTATCTGGGAACTGTCTTTATGATTGCGAGTGCAGTAATTCTTGCCTTGCAGCAGTTATCTCAGGCCAATGATAATAAAAAACGCTATCTGATTTTGAGCAAGATCGGTACAGAACAGCGAATGATCAATCGCTCTATACTACTGCAAATCGCCATTTACTTTATGATGCCGCTGGCACTTGCCATAGTGCATAGTGTTGTAGGAATCAAAATGGTGAACACTCTAGTAACAATGTTTGGCCGTGGAGATATTATGATGTCCTCCTTCTTCACTGCTGCCATCATCCTGGTCATCTACGGCTCGTATTTTCTGGTCACGTACGCCGGCTATAAAAATATATTAAAGTCTTAGCAAAAAGCTCTGCCACAATAAGCAGAGCTTTTCTATACTCACATACTCCATCACAAATAGGAAGCACTCTATAAATTTCATTATAACCTAAGAATGATCTAACTCTCTTCATCATCATGTCCTGCATGTTACGTAAATCAAGCAATATCAAATGATTCAGATTTTATTAGGCGTAGAATCGTCTATAAGATACAGAATATGCTTTTTCAGATTTATTCGGATGTTGATATGCGAATGGCATTAACATATAGGGTATAGAGGGTTAGCGTAACCTCTCACTTTCATATCCAAAGGGCGATGCGAAAATACAAGAGCGACTAGCTGGTACAGTTCATCCCTAGCATTCTATGACACAGATATAAAGAATACTCACAGGCATCCTTTCAAGCTCTGCTATCTTCATCTTATAGTTACATTTCCTGAAAGAGTCCATTGTATACTGCAGCTGTAAATAAAGTATCCATAAATATGAATCCTACAGGAATTCTACAGCTTTTCACAGTGCAATCATACCTCTCATATGCAGCTTTGTATAGGAAACTGCTTAAAACGTTTGTTGCTATGGTAGCAAGTTGCATAGAAATATGTAGAGCAATGAAGGAAAGGAGTCAAGTGGATCTGCCTCTTCTTTTAGCAATGTGCTTATTTTAAATCGTTTACTACGCTATATCATATATTTACTTGAGTCTTCTAATTAAGCCCGAAGCATAAATCAAGTATGACTCAGGACAGCTGTGCTACATTCTACGCGGGTTTTGTCAGTAAAAACGACCGTATAGTAAAGGCATGCTCCTCCTATTTAGGCGCCTCTATTACTCTTTCGATAGAATTGTAATAGGAAAGGAATCATCAGAATCGTAAAGGCTTTGTACCACCTTGATAGCTTTGCTTATAAGTAAAAAAAGACCCATCAGATGATGAGTCAGATTACCTGGCAGCGTGCTATCTTCACTGGAGCCAGTCCAGATATTGTCGCCGCTGATATGCTTAACTTCTGTGTTCGGGATGAGAACAGGTGTGTCCACATCGCTATCGCCACCAGATCACTTTGAGGTCTATCCCTCAAAACTGAATAACAGTTGACAGTTTCTTTTTGTACCACCTGGTACGTGTGATTAAGTCCTCGACCTATTAGTATCAGTCAACTCCATGTATCGCTACACTTCCATCTCTGACCTATCCACCTCGTCGTCTTCAAGGGGTCTTACTTCGTTATACGAATGGGAGATCTCATCTTGGAGTAGGCTTCGCGCTTAGATGCTTTCAGCGCTTATCCCTTCCCTACTTAGCTACCCAGCTATGCTCCTGGCGGAACAACTGGTGCACCAGCGGTAGGTCCATCCCGGTCCTCTCGTACTAAGGACAGCTCTCCTCAGATCTCCAACGCCCACAACAGATAGGGACCGAACTGTCTCACGACGTTCTGAACCCAGCTCGCGTACCGCTTTAATGGGCGAACAGCCCAACCCTTGGAACCGACTTCAGCTCCAGGATGCGATGAGCCGACATCGAGGTGCCAAACCTCGCCGTCGATGTGAACTCTTGGGCGAGATCAGCCTGTTATCCCCAGGGTAGCTTTTATCCGTTGAGCGACGGCCCTTCCATTCGGCACCGCCGGATCACTAATCCCGACTTTCGTCCCTGTTCGACTTGTTTGTCTCACAGTCAAGCACGCTTCTGCATTTGCACTCGTCGATTGATTTCCATCCAATCTGAGCGTACCTTTGGGCGCCTCCGTTACTCTTTAGGAGGCGACCGCCCCAGTCAAACTGCCCACCTGACACGGTCCCTCACCCAGTTCATGGGTGCAGGTTAGAACTTCAATCAAACAAGAGTGGTATCCCAACAGCGGCTCCTCGTATACTGGCGTACACGTCTCACAGCCTCCCACCTATCCTGTACATCTTTGATCAAAATTCAATATCAGGCTACAGTAAAGCTCCATGGGGTCTTTCCGTCTAGTTGCGGGTAACCTGCATTTTCACAGGTACTAAGATTTCACCGAGTCTGCTGCCGAGACAGCGCCCAAATCGTTACGCCTTTCGTGCGGGTCAGAACTTACCTGACAAGGAATTTCGCTACCTTAGGACCGTTATAGTTACGGCCGCCGTTCACTGGGGCTTCAATTCATTGCTTCTCCTTGCGGATGACAAATCCTCTTAACCTTCCAGCACCGGGCAGGCGTCACCCCCTATACTTCGTCTTGCGACTTTGCAGAGAGCTGTGTTTTAGTTAAACAGTCGCTTGGGCCTCTTCACTGCGGCTCTCTTTTACAAGAGCACTCCTTATCGCTAACTTACGGAGTCATTTTGCCGAGTTCCTTGGCAACAGTTCTCTCGCTCACCTCAGGATTCTCTCCTTGCCCACCTGTGTCGGTTTTGGTACGGGCCGCTATGGAATCATCACTAGAAACTTTTCTTGGAAGCTGGCATCATGTGCTTCAGTACTTGTCCAAGGACGTTCCCTTACCTCTCACATCTTACATCCCGCTGACGCATTTCACTGTCAGCCTGCTATATGCTTCGACCACAATCCATTCAGTGGCTCACACTAGCCTTCTCCGTCATTCCTTCATTTCCATCGCGGGTACAGGAATATCTGCCTGTTTTCCATCCACTACGCCTTTCGGCCTCGCGTTAGGTCCCGACTTACCCAGGGCGGACGAACCTTCCCCTGGAATCCTTGGGCTATCGGTGTGTAGGATTCTCACCTACATCTCGCTACTCACACCGGCATTCTCTCTTCCATGCTCTCCACCGCTCCTTACGGTACGGCTTCTACGTGCATGCAACGCTCCCCTACCACTCAACTCTGAAGTTGAATCCGCAGCTTCGGTAGTATGCTTAGCCCCGGTACATTTTCGGCGCAGGGTCACTCGACTAGTGAGCTGTTACGCACTCTTTGAAGGATGGCTGCTTCTGAGCCAACCTCCTAGTTGTCTGTGCATCCCCACATCCTTTTCCACTTAGCATACATTTTGGGACCTTAACTGGCGGTCTGGGCTGTTTCCCTTTTGACCATGGACCTTATCACCCACAGTCTGACTGCCGAGTACGTCTGCATGGCATTCGGAGTTTGATTATACTCAGTACCCCGGGATGGGGCCATCGTACATTCAGTGCTCTACCTCCATGCGACTCTGCCTCGACGCTAGCCCTAAAGCTATTTCGGGGAGAACCAGCTATATCCGTGTTCGATTGGAATTTCTCCCCTAGCCACAACTCATCCGCCAACTTTTCAACGGGGGTCGGTTCGGTCCTCCATTCAGTTTCACCTGAACTTCAACCTGGTCATGGCTAGATCACACGGTTTCGGGTCTACATCATCGTACTGTCGCCCTATTAAGACTCGCTTTCGCTTCGGCTCCGTATCTTCTACTTAACCTCGCACGATAACGTAACTCGCCGGTTCATTCTACAAAAGGCACGCCATCACCCTTTAACGGGCTCTGACTTCTTGTAAGCATACGGTTTCAGGTTCTATTTCACTCCGCTCCCGCGGTTCTTTTCACCTTTCCCTCACGGTACTGGTTCACTATCGGTCACTTGGGTATATTTAGCCTTGACGGATGGTCCCGCCTGCTTCCGACAAGATTTCTCGTGTCTCGCCGTACTCAGGATACCACTAGGCTTCACATTGCTTTCAGTTACGGGACTTGCACCCTCTCCGGTCGGCCTTTCAATGCCGTTCTCTTAGCCATGCTCTTGCCATTTCGTGGTCCTACAACCCCAGATCAAGATCTGGTTTGGGCTCCTCCGCGTTCGCTCGCCGCTACTTACGGAATCATTCTTATTTTCTTTTCCTCCGGATACTTAGATGTTTCAGTTCTCCGGGTACCTCCCTCATGAGCTATGTATTCACTCATGGGTGACAGCTCATTACTGCTGCCGGGTTTCCCCATTCGGATATCGACGGATCTTTGTGTACGTACCACTCCCCGTCGCGTTTCGCCGTTTGTTGCGTCCTTCTTCAGTTCCAAGTGCCTAGGCATCCACCGTACGCCCTTATTCACTTAATCACGATTAAGTTTTAAGCGTTCATTTCTTTGCTTGAGTTTTCTGTTTTTGTTTAACTTTCTACTCGTGAATATCTATGTTGTTTACAACTTTCGTTATAGACCTTCATATGTCTTCTGTTATTCAGTTTTCAAAGATCGACTTCTTTTTCGTTTGGAAGATCAGTCTTCCAAAACTGAACAGGAAATGTTCGATAACTCTTCTTTTGTACTTTCTCCTTAGAAAGGAGGTGATCCATCCCCACGTTCCCGTAGGGATACCTTGTTACGACTTAACCCCAGTCATCGGTCCTACCTTCGACGGCTCACTCCTTACGGTTATGCCACCGGCTTCGGGTATTACTGACTCCCATGGTTTGACGGGCGGTGTGTACAAGGCCCGAGAACGTATTCACCGCAGCATGCTGATCTGCGATTACTAGCGATTCCGACTTCATGAAGTCGAGTTGCAGACTTCAATCCGAACTGAGACGACCTTTATGAGATTCGCTTCACATCACTGTGTCGCTGCTCTTTGTGGTCGCCATTGTAGTACGTGTGTAGCCCAGGCCATAAGGGGCATGATGATTTGACGTCATCCCCACCTTCCTCCGGTTTGTCACCGGCAGTCTCGCATGAGTCCCCAACTTGATGCTGGTAACATGCGACAAGGGTTGCGCTCGTTGCGGGACTTAACCCAACATCTCACGACACGAGCTGACGACAACCATGCACCACCTGTGTGATCCATAATTATCCCCCTATCTCTAGGGTATTTGTTTCCATGTCAAGGCCTGGTAAGGTTCTTCGCGTTGCTTCGAATTAAACCACATACTCCACCGCTTGTGCGGGCCCCCGTCAATTCCTTTGAGTTTCACACTTGCGTGCATACTCCCCAGGCGGAGAACTTATTGCGTTAACTGCAGCACTGAATTCCTCCAACACTTAGTTCTCATCGTTTACGGCGTGGACTACTAGGGTATCTAATCCTATTTGCTCCCCACGCTTTCGTGCCTCAGTGTCAGTTACAGACCAGGCGACCGCCTTCGCCACTGGTGTTCCTCCATATATCTACGCATTTTACCGCTACACATGGAATTCCATCGCCCTCTTCTGCACTCCAGCATACCAGTTTCCATAGCTTACAATGGTTGAGCCATTGCCTTTTACTACAGACTTAGTACGCCACCTACGCACCCTTTACGCCCAATGATTCCGGATAACGCTTGCCACCTACGTATTACCGCGGCTGCTGGCACGTAGTTAGCCGTGGCTTTCTGGTAAGCTACCGTCACTCCCATAGCATTTCCTCTATGAGCCGTTCTTCACTTACAACAGAGCTTTACGATCCGAAGACCTTCTTCACTCACGCGGCATTGCTCGTTCAGGGTTTCCCCCATTGACGAAAATTCCCTACTGCTGCCTCCCGTAGGAGTTTGGGCCGTGTCTCAGTCCCAATGTGGCCGTTTACCCTCTCAGGCCGGCTACGCATCATCGCCTTGGTGGGCCGTTACCTCACCAACTAGCTAATGCGCCGCAGGTCCATCCATGTTCACGCCTTGATGGGCGCTTTAATATACTGAGCATGCGCTCTGTATACCTATCCGGTTTTAGCTACCGTTTCCAGCAGTTATCCCGGACACATGGGCAGGTTACCTACGTGTTACTCACCCGTTCGCCACTAAGTCTCTTTGGAAGCAAGCTTCCTCGAAACTTCGTTCGACTTGCATGTATTAGGCATGCCGCCAGCGTTCATCCTGAGCCAGGATCAAACTCTCCATTTGATTTAGCTCTAACGCATGACTTGCGTTTGAATTTCATTTTAGTTATCGTTATACCGAGAATATTGTTTTCTCAAATAATTGACGTTTCCTGTTCAGTTTTCAAAGACCGAAATTTCTATTTCGTGCGCCGCTGTTTCGTTCGGTGCCTGTATATAATACCTCTTTTAAGGATGATTGTCAACGATTTTCTACTCTTTTTTTATATTTTTTTGTCCTTTTTATTTTAAACCGCTATGAATGTAACATTTTTTCAATTTATCGCCTATTTCTTTATAGAATCCTTACCTATAACAGACCTTTTCTTCTTTTACACCTGTTTATGTGCTTTCCAGCTCCTGCATGCTATTGTACTTCATTTCCTTCCTACATTCATAGGTCAGCAGCTAATACAGCGTTTCTTCTGTAATCAAAAATGAGTAAGGAGCATTCTCCTCCAATCATAGCACATATACAGACATCACAATCATGCAATTATGACAAGGAAGCGCCTTACCAGCACACTCGCATGTGACAAATACTGTTACTGTGATTCACATACCAAGTGCAGCTTCTATTCGCTACCATTCTTTAATATATACGAATGATAACATCTTCCTTGTATCGGTATCTATCTGAAATACATTAACCTTGGCTTGCAGGTTTTCTCCTCCATCCCTTTTCTTTCTCTTCTGTATCCCCAGCTGCGTTATCACCGAAAAAGAAGTATCAAATCATTTCGATATGAAAAAAGGAAATCCAAAAGATTGCGCGGGTCAATGTATTTTAAATTTCCTTTTTATAGACAGCAATGCGCATTCAGCAAGCCTGCTTTTTTTCATTATATATATGTATTTAACGATACAGCATATAATCCAGCATATCTTTATAAAACCCAGCCCTTTCCAACAGCGCTGCAGCTGCTTTTGGATACTCTTTCACAAGCAGACGTTTTTTATCAGGATAAATCCGTTGCTCACGATACGTCTGAACAAAGACATGCAGTGCTTCTTCAGCCAGGCTTATATCAAAAATTTTTAAAACAGTTCCCTGACGTTCAAAAACCATGATAGCAGTTCCTCCTGCCAGAGCCACCGCAGTTCCTGCTATATTCATAAAGGCCGCAGAATCCTTATGCTCCAATAGCTTCCCCCATGGCTGCATAGGATCCTGAGCATTCAACCAGCAGATTTGTTGCTTTGGATGAGCCAGAATATGCATACTGCCTTCATATTCCTGCTTTCTTATAAATTGCGCACCGGACATCCCTTTTACAAAATATCCTCTGCGTACACGGCCGGTGAATTCCCAGATACTAAGCAGATGCAAAGCATCCCGCAGCTGAAATCCTGTTCCTGTTCCAGCTGTTGTAGGAATATGCGAAAGGTTTCTCTGCATACAATACCGTATTCTTGAAAGCATGCCTGAATCAGCGCCTCTTCCGGGATCGACTTTAACGGACGCAGTATATCCCACCTTCCGGATGACATTGCATAGGCTCTGGCATGGAGCTGCTGCTTAGTGGTTGCCTTTTTCATTTTCTTTCGATTCAGCCATTGTCGCACCGGCGTAAAGCTGTCCGCACAGACAAGGCCCTGCTCTGCAAGCCGCAGTAGATTAGCATGCACATCTCCGGCCTGCGGTATACGATTGAGTGCATGCAGAAAGCTTGCTCCCTGAATTTTGAGTCGTTGATAAATCCGCTGCTCCTGCGTGTCCTCTGTCTGCATTTCCCTGCTGCCGTCGTTTACAGCAGCTGTGGATTGTTCCCAGTCGATATCCTCGTAACGATGAAAGCTCAGCATGCCATCGGGATGCAGCTTCCAGAAATATTCTCCCTGTGCCAGCTCCTGATCCAGCAGCTCCGGCTGATAGCCGCTTATACGGGATGGCAATAAAACCGTTTCCCATAATGAGGCTGCATGTTTCTGATTACAGAATAGAGCCAGTGTATCCTTCAGCTGATCTTTGACAGGGGCATTGTGAAAAACACGGCTCACAAGGAGAGCGGCATAGTGATGAGATGGCTGTGTTACAGCTTGAATGCGTAAATTGCGGATTGTTGTTTCTTGCACGTTCATATTGTCTGGAATGATAATAGCAGCCACCATCCTCGATGACTTCTTTTTCCGAACAAAGCTGCTGCAACCAGAATTGTACAGCTTCTCCTGCGCAAGATATCGCTCCTGCAGCTGCTTTAGCGTCTGTGCCTGCCGATAGTACAGCATGCGGCGTATGATATGCATTCCGGCTTCAGACTTATGCCCCAGCAGTGCCTGCTTATACTCCTCGCGCTGTTCTGCGGCGATCCAGAGACCGGGTTCTATGTAGGTGATCAATTCCTGAGAGGTCAGTTCATGCAGCCAGTCCGCTATCCGACCTTCCGCATGTTTAACATCCATTTCGTCCGTACATGCAGCCTTAATTTCCTGTGCTGTCATATCCCCTTCCATCATAAGCAGCGTATGCAGCTCATTGGCAGATTGCATCGTCTTTTTCCGCTTCCTCATGCCAGGAACTCCCGTATCGTTTCCAGGAGTGCAAGGAGCACGGGCATCCCCAGCGCGAGGATCGTAAGCTTGCTGAAAATCTCGATCTGAGAGGCGATCGTCTGGTATCCTGCATCCTTGCAGATACCGGAAGAAAACTCCGCGATGTACGTGATCCCGATCATTTTCAGCATAGTCGCAAGATAGCCCGCATCCATGTTGATATAGGAGCTGATCTGCTCTACCGTGCTGATGAAGATCTCAAGCCGGTCAATGATGCAGACAAAGAGGAAAAATCCCTGCCGCCACGCTCATATAGACGCCGTATCCGTTTTCCG